>Ga0208887_100118_pt1 | contig 55316 bp, 56 predicted proteins | sample LakWasM106_HOW12_2_FD_183924 | JGI IMG/M metagenome (GOLD analysis project Ga0208887, IMG submission 183924) | Freshwater sediment methanotrophic microbial communities from Lake Washington under simulated oxygen tension - Sediment Metagenome... | ecosystem: Environmental > Aquatic > Freshwater >...
GGTTCACGGCTTGCCGGACGGCACGGTGATCGACGGCGAGATCGTTGCGTGGAAACCCGCACCACCGAGCACCGAAGATGCCTTCGATCCACTGGCGCCGAACCCACCGGCGGTGCAACCGTTCGCCCTGCTGCAACAGCGGATCGGCCGCAAGACCCTGGGCAAGAAAATCCTCGATGATGTGCCGGTTGTCGTGCTGGCCTTCGACTTGCTGGAATGGCAAGGCGCAGACTGGCGCAACCAGCCTCAAACCCGGCGGCGCACCCAACTGGAACAGGTCATCACCCAGTGCAATAACCCGGTGTTACTGCCCTCCCCGGTGTTGACCGGCAAAGACTGGCTCGACCTCGCCCGCCAACGCGAAGCCTCCCGCCGCCTCGGCGTCGAAGGCATGATGCTCAAGGCCCGGGATGCGCTGTATGGCGTCGGCCGGACCAAGGACATGGGCGTCTGGTGGAAGTGGAAAGTCGACCCGTTCAGCATCGACGCCGTGTTGATTTACGCACAACGCGGCCATGGTCGCCGAGCCAGTCTGTACAGCGATTACACGTTCGCGGTGTGGGACAGTCCGCCCGGCGCCAGCGAGCGCACGCTGGTGCCATTCGCCAAGGCGTATTCAGGGCTCACCGACGAGGAAATGCGCCAGGTCGCCAGCATCGTGCGCAAGACTACGGTGGAGACATTCGGTCCGGTGAGCAGCGTAAAACCGAGCCTGGTGTTTGAATTGGGGTTTGAGGGGATCGCCTTGTCCAAGCGTCACAAGAGCGGGATTGCGGTGCGGTTTCCGCGGATGTTGCGGTGGCGCAAAGACAAGAGCGTTGACGAGGCTGACAATCTCGCCACCCTGCAGAATTTACTCGGCTGAACGCAGCCCTCTGTAGGAGCCAGCTTGCTGGCGATGGACGTTAACGATGACGCGTTCTCTCTGAAGAAACGCGGTGCTTTCAAATTCTTCGCTGGCAAGCCAGCTCCTACAAAAAGCAGGATCGTGCGCTCAATGACGGTGCAGCTATTTCCCGGCGCCCGTTTTCGTGCATAAATCCCGTCCAGCCATTTCTTGAATCACCTTTTAAAACGCTTGTTCGGGACTCTGGTTCGGAAATTGCTACTTTCAATAGGTCTTACGCTTTCCAGTAACAATAATTCTGCGCCACAAGCGCTCATATTGGTTCTTAGGGATTGAATAATGAAAAAAGCATTGCTGACCCTTTCTGCACTGGCGTTGTGCATGGCTGCCGGCTCCGCGCTGGCCAAGGAATATAAAGAACTGCGTTTTGGCGTTGACCCTTCCTACGCACCGTTCGAGTCGAAAGCGGCCGACGGTAGCCTGGTGGGCTTTGATATCGATCTGGGCAATGCCATCTGTGCCGAGCTGAAGGTCAAGTGCAAATGGGTCGAAAGCGATTTCGACGGCATGATTCCGGGCCTGAAGGCCAACAAATTCGACGGTGTGATCTCTTCGATGACCGTCACCCCGGCCCGCGAAAAAGTCATCGACTTCTCCAGCGAGCTGTTCTCCGGCCCAACCGCCTATGTGTTCAAGAAAGGTTCCGGCCTGACCGAAGACGTCGCGTCCCTGAAAGGCAAGACCGTAGGCTACGAGCAAGGCACCATCCAGGAAGCCTATGCCAAGGCCGTGCTGGACAAGGCTGGCGTGAAAACCCAGGCCTATCAGAACCAGGATCAGGTGTATTCGGACCTGATGTCCGGCCGCCTCGATGCCGCGATCCAGGACATGTTGCAAGCCGAACTGGGCTTTTTGAAGTCGCCAAAGGGCGAAGGCTACGAAGTCAGCAAGCCGGTTGACAGCGAATTGCTGCCAGCCAAAACAGCTATCGGTATCTCTAAAGGTAACAAAGACCTCAAGGCACTTTTGGATAAAGGTATCAAAGCGTTACACGATGATGGCACCTACGCCACCATTCAGAAGAAACACTTTGGCGATCTGAATCTGTACAGCGGCAAATAATGCCCGGCGCCCATCTCGCGATGGGCGCTTTTTTCATCCGATCAGGTTGCTGATTTATGTTCGAAAACCTATTACAAAATCTGGGGCTCTCAGCCTTCAGCCTCAAGGGCTTCGGTCCGTTGCTGATGGAAGGCACCTGGATGACAATCAAATTATCGGCGTTGTCGCTGCTGGTGGCCGTGTTGCTCGGCCTGCTCGGCGCCAGTGCCAAACTGTCAAAAGTCAAACTCGTGCGCGTCCCGGCGCAGGTCTACACCACGCTGATTCGCGGCGTGCCGGACCTGGTGCTGATGCTGCTGATTTTCTACAGCCTGCAAACCTGGTTGACGTCGTTCACCGATTTCATGGAATGGGAATACATCGAGATCAACCCGTTCAGCGCCGGGGTCATCACCCTGGGCTTCATTTATGGCGCGTACTTCACCGAGACCTTTCGTGGCGCGATTCTCGCGGTGCCACGGGGCCAGGTCGAAGCGGCCACCGCCTATGGCCTCAAACGTGGCCAGCGGTTCTGGATCGTGGTGTTCCCGCAGATGATGCGTTTCGCCCTGCCGGGTATCGGTAACAACTGGATGGTGATGCTCAAGGCTACCGCGCTGGTGTCGATCATCGGCCTCGCCGACCTGGTCAAGGCTGCCCAGGACGCCGGCAAAAGCAGTTATCAACTGTTCTACTTCCTGGTGCTGGCTGCGCTGATTTACCTGCTGATCACCAGCGCCTCCAACGTCATCCTGCGCTGGCTTGAACGCCGCTACGCTGCTGGCTCCCGGGAGGCCGTACGATGATCGAACTCCTGCAGGAATACTGGAAACCCTTCCTTTACACCGACGGCTACAACATCACCGGCCTGGCCATGACCCTGTGGCTGCTCAGTGCGTCGATCTTCATCGGTTTCCTGGTGTCGATCCCGCTGTCCATCGCCCGGGTGTCGCCGCACTTCTACATTCGCTGGCCGGTGCAGTTCTACACCTACCTGTTTCGCGGGACGCCGCTGTATATCCAGCTGCTGATTTGCTACACCGGCATCTACAGCCTGGCCGCCGTGCGAGAGCAGCCGATACTCGATGCGTTCTTTCGCGACGCGATGAACTGCACCATCCTCGCCTTCGCCCTGAACACTTGCGCCTACACCACGGAGATTTTCGCCGGGGCAATTCGCAGCATGGCCCACGGTGAAGTCGAAGCGGCCAAAGCCTACGGCCTGACCGGCTGGAAGCTGTATGCCTACGTGATCATGCCGTCAGCCCTGCGTCGCTCGCTGCCTTATTACAGCAACGAAGTGATCCTGATGCTGCACTCGACCACCGTGGCGTTCACCGCGACCATCCCGGACATCCTGAAAGTCGCGCGGGACGCCAACTCGGCGACCTTCCTGACCTTCCAGTCGTTCGGCATCGCCGCGCTGATCTACCTGACCGTCACCTTTGCGCTGGTCGGCCTGTTCCGCCTCGCCGAACGCCGATGGCTGGCCTTCCTCGGGCCGACCCACTAGGACTTTTCGCACATGCGCCACCAGATACATGACTTGCTGGCCCCGCTGCCGGGGACCGCACGACAGATTCACAGCTTCCACTTCGGCCCGACGTCGGCCCAGGGCAAAATCTACATCCAGGCGTCCCTGCACGCCGATGAAATGCCCGGCATGCTGGTCGCCTGGCACCTCAAACAACGCCTGGCCGAGCTGGAAGCCGCCGGCCACCTGCGCAGCGAAATCGTGCTGGTGCCGATTGCCAACCCGGTCGGTCTCGAACAAGTGCTGATGGATGTACCGCTGGGCCGCTACGAGCTCGAAAGCGGGCAGAACTTCAACCGCTGGTTCGTCGATTTGAGCGAGGAGGTTGGCAATGAGATCGAAGGCCAGCTCGGCGACGATCCGCAACGCAACCTCGAACTGATCCGCAGCAGCCTGCGCCAGGCTCTGGCGCGACAGACTGCCAGCACTCAACTGCAATCCCAGCGCCTGATCCTGCAACGACTGGCCTGTGACGCAGACATGGTGCTGGACCTGCATTGCGATTTCGAAGCGGTCGCGCACCTCTACACCACGCCCGAGGCTTGGCCACAGGTCGAGCCGCTGGCCCGCTACATCGGTGCCGAAGCGAGTCTGCTGGCCACCGATTCCGGCGGCCAGTCGTTCGACGAATGTTTCACCCTGCTCTGGTGGCAGTTGAAAGAGCGCTTCGGCGAACACTTCGACATTCCGCTCGGCAGCTTCTCGGTCACCGTCGAATTGCGTGGCCAGGGCGACGTCAATCACCCGTTGGCCAGCCTCGACTGCCAGGCGTTGATCGATTACCTGATTCACTTCGGCGCGATTGCCGGCGAACCGGCGCCACTGCCGGAACTGCCGTATCCCGCCACGCCGCTGGCGGCCGTCGAACCGGTGGCCACGCCCGTGGGCGGTTTGCTGGTGTTCACCGCGCTGCCGGGGGAATACCTGGAGGCCGGGCAACTGATCGCCGAAATCGTCGACCCGATCAACGATCTCGTCACCCCCGTTCACTGCACTGTCGCCGGGCTGATGTACGCCCGCTCGCTACGGCGCATGGCCACTGCCGGCATGGTGATCGCCCACGTCGCGGGCACCGAAGCCTATCGCAGCGGCTACCTACTTTCGCCTTGAGGATGCATGCCCCATGTACAAACTGACCATCGAAGGCCTGCATAAAAGCTATGGCGATCATCATGTGCTCAAAGGCGTTTCACTCAAGGCCAACACCGGCGACGTCATCAGCCTGATCGGCGCCAGCGGCTCGGGCAAAAGTACCTTTCTGCGCTGCATCAACTTTCTCGAACAGCCCAACGACGGCGCCATGAGCCTGGACGGCCAGAACATCCGCATGATCAAGGATCGCCACGGCATGCACGTGGCCGACGCCGATGAACTGCAACGGATCCGCACCCGCCTGGCCATGGTGTTCCAGCACTTCAACCTGTGGAGCCACATGACTGTGCTGGAAAACATCACCATGGCTCCGCGCCGGGTGTTGGGTTGCAGCAAGCAGGAAGCCGAGGACCGCGCACGTCGTTACCTCGACAAGGTTGGCCTGGCCGCACGCGTGGCCGACCAGTACCCGGCGTTTCTTTCCGGGGGCCAGCAACAGCGGGTCGCCATTGCCCGCGCATTGGCCATGGAGCCGGAAGTCATGCTTTTCGACGAACCGACATCGGCGCTCGACCCGGAGCTGGTGGGTGAAGTGCTCCGAGTGATCCAGGGCCTCGCCGAAGAAGGCCGGACCATGATCATGGTGACCCACGAAATGAGCTTCGCCCGCAAAGTGTCGAGTCAGGTGCTGTTTCTGCACCAGGGCCTGGTCGAGGAAGAAGGCGCGCCGGAAGACGTGCTGGGCAATCCGAAGAGTGAACGGCTGAAGCAGTTCCTCAGCGGCAACCTCAAGTAACACGCAGCCCTTGTAGGAGTGAAGCTTGCTCGCGAAAGCGGTGGGTCAGGAGAGAAAGATGTCGGCTGACCCACCGTCTTCGCGAGCAAGCTTCGCTCCTACAAATACAAGCCATTCATTCGCGTGGTTGATCACACAACCGGCGCGGGAGGCGGCTCATCCGGCAGGGTCGGCTCACCGGGTTCGGTCGGTTGTTCGTTGGGGGTATCGGGATCAGGCTGGCCGGGGATGCCCCCCGCCATGCTGATGGGCGGATGTGCCAGCAACGACCAGGCCAAAACGCCAACCTGATTGGGCTCAAGCCTTGCCAGTTCGGCACTTATACGCGGGTCGATCTTCATATAGCACTCCTGAGCGATGGCCCGATCCGCCTTGCGCAGATCGGAGCAGTACACCCCATAGAGTGTACGCTCGCCCAGGAATTCCCACGGCTTGTCAGACGGTTGACTCAGGTGCGTGGCAGCGTCACGCCGCGTTGGCCCTGATACTTGCCGCCACGGTCCTTGTAGGACACTTCGCACTCTTCGTCGGACTCAAGGAACAGCATCTGCGCCACGCCTTCGTTGGCGTAGATCTTCGCCGGCAGGTTGGTGGTGTTCGAGAATTCCAGGGTCACGTGACCCTCCCACTCAGGCTCAAGCGGGGTGACGTTGACGATGATGCCGCAGCGGGCATAGGTGCTTTTGCCCAGGCAAATGGTCAATACGTTGCGCGGAATACGGAAGTATTCGACGGTGCTGGCCAGGGCGAAAGAGTTCGGCGGGATGATGCAGACGTCGCTGTGGATATCGACGAAGCTGCCGGCATCGAAGTTTTTCGGGTCGACGATGGCCGAATTGATGTTGGTGAACACTTTGAAGTGATTAGTGCAGCGAACGTCGTAGCCGTAACTCGACACGCCGTAGGAGATCACTCGGCTATCGTCGCTGCCGCGCACCTGGCGCTCGACGAACGGTTCGATCATGCCCTGCTCTTGCGCCATGCGGCGAATCCACTTGTCCGATTTGATGCTCATGGCGGGTGTCCTGAATAGCGAGGTGGAAAAAATCTGTCCGGCATCTTACCGGGGTGCGCCTGCGGGTTCAAAGTCTGGACCGCTTTTCTCGCTGAAAGCCGCAATACTTGCGGGCTGGAGGGTATGTACGGCACCGCCAGTCACTAAAAGCGCGAATCCTTCGCAAAGAACATTGGCAGGTTCCGGAAAAAGGGTTAAGGTGGCGCCACTGTGCTGCTTGTGTCACTGAGAATCTCTACACGATATGTTGAATTTCGATCCAACCATCTACAAGAATTTTTCCTGCTCTTTGCACTCAGTCTCGGCCAGGGTTCTTCCTGAGTCGCAGTTATCTTTGTTCAAGGAGTTACACCATGTCTAATCGCCAAACTGGTACCGTTAAGTGGTTCAACGATGAAAAAGGCTTCGGCTTCATCACTCCACAATCCGGTGACGACCTGTTCGTTCACTTCAAAGCTATCCAATCCGACGGCTTCAAAAGCCTGAAAGAAGGCCAACAGGTTTCTTTCATCGCTACCCGCGGTCAGAAAGGCATGCAAGCTGAAGAAGTTCAAGTTATCTAACTTGTACTTGCTTTAGTAAAAAGCCCCGCCCTTAAAAGCGGGGCTTTTTTGTGGGCGAATGTTTTGTAGTGATCCAAACGCTATGGACAGTACTGACGCCTTCGCGGGCAAGCCTCGCTCCTACAGGTTTTGCGTCGGTATCGGAAATCGCGATCGACGCAAAACCTGTAGGAGCGAGGCTTGCCCGCGAATGGTTTTACCAGGCCACACCAAACCCTGCGGTGTAGCGGGTCTTGTCCAGATCGGCATCGTCTGTACCGCTGATGATGTCTCGCTCGGCCTTCAGATTAAGCGACGCCCACTCGGTCACTTTGTAGCGCAAGCCCATTTCGGCATCGAGCGCATAATCCGCCACACCCGACAACGGCTTGCCCACTTCGCCATTGGTGAAGAACTCCACCTTCTTGCCGATCAGGTAGCGGTTGTAATCCCACTTCATCGCCAGGGAATAGAAGTTGTCCTTGCTGCCGTCGGAGAACTGGTAGTCCGTATGGTTGACCAGCGAACCCAGCGAGAATGCGCCTAGCTCGTCATCCCAAAATTGGTAACCCGGACCGGTACCGACGGTGCGCTGACGGGAGAGCTCTTCAACCTTGTCGCGCTTATAAACCGCGCGGCCCTGCCAGAACCACTTCTCGGTCAGGAAGCGGTCGAGCGAGTACTCGCCCCGCCAGTTGTCGGTGGTGACCACGTCATCCTGGAATTCACGGTTGTACTCGCCTTCGGCGATATGCCGCCATCTGCCATGACGCGCAGTGGTCTTGAAGTCGATGTCGTAGTCGTCGGTGTCCTTTTCCGCCCGCTGGTAATCCAGCGCCGCATCGATATTGCCTTTCCAGACCAGATCTTCGACCACCGGCTTGGGCTTGAGTATCTGCTGGATACTCGCCAGCTCGACGGTCTTCGGTGCCTCGCCGTTTTCCAGCGTGACTTTGCCGTCGTCTGCCGCGTGCAGCGACTTGGCCTTCTCACCGCTGTAGGCATCCTGCTTGACCAGCAACTCCTGATCGCTCTCCAGGGTTTTGACCTGCTTCCAGTCGATCGGAACCGAACCGGCGTATTCGGTCTGGATCACCAGCTTGCCGCCGTCAAACAGAGTGATCTTGCCACTCAGCTTGTCACCGTTCTTTAACCACACGGTATCGGCGAGCAAGGGCGTGGAAGCACTCAGGACAGCGAGGCACAACAGGGTTCTGGACACCATAAGCAAAGACAGGCTCAAGTTTGCGAAAAAAGTCGGCATTATCCATAGGAATAAGGCCCTAACAAGGACTGACCCGCCCATCTCTATTGAGTTCATTTCTCAATTACTGATCGAGGATTTACCCTACAGACGGTCAGCCACTGTAGGTACGAGCCTGCTCGCGATAAACTCAGGATCGACGCGTTTTCCCAGACAGCTCGCGTTATCGTTAACGACCATCGCGAGCTGGCTGGCTCCTAAAGGGATCCCGGATGTGACCGACGCCGATGCAGAAACCGAAAGCCCTGCGCAAATCCGACGCACGGCGCTGTACCTCACTCTGGCGCAGGTGCCCGAGGGCAAAGTCGTGAGTTATGGTCAACTTGCCGAACTCGCAGGACTGGGTCGCGCCGCGCGCTGGGTCGGTCGTACGCTCAGCCAGTTGCCTGGCGACACCAAACTGCCCTGGCACCGGGTACTCGGCGCCGGCGGTCGGATCAGCCTGCCCGTGGGCAGTCCTTCAGGGGACGAGCAACGCGCACGATTGCGCTCCGAAGGCGTCAGTGTCCTGAACAATCGTGTTGATATTCAGCGCCATGGCTGGCGCCCGGTAGAGCACAGCGGTTAGAGTGCGCGCTTTGTTTCCGTAATCTTGAGGCAGACTTCAGCCCATGCCCCGTAAAACCTGGCGCGCCGCGCTCGCCGCCTATGCCAGCCCATCGACACTTGTGCTGTTGTTGCTTGGTTTCGCCGCCGGCCTGCCCTACATGCTGGTGTTTTCGACACTGTCAGTCTGGTTGCGTGAAGCCGGTGTGGCTCGCGAAACCATTGGCTATGCAAGCCTGATCGGTCTGGCCTACGCCTTTAAATGGGTCTGGTCACCGTTGCTGGACCAATGGCGCCTGCCATTTCTCGGCAAGCTCGGTCGCCGTCGCTCGTGGTTGGTACTTTCCCAGGCACTGGTAATCCTCGGCTTGATCGGGATGGGTTTCTGCGACCCGCAAAAACACCTGTCCTGGCTGATCGCCATCGCCGTAGTCGTGGCCTTCGCCTCGGCGACGCAAGACATCGCGGTCGACGCCTATCGCCTGGAAATCGCCGAAGACAGCCGCCAGGCTGCCCTGGCCGCCAGCTACATGTCCGGCTATCGGATCGCGGCACTGCTGGCCACCGCCGGCGCCCTGTTCTTCGCCGAAGGCTTTGGCTCCACCGGTTTCAACTACAAGCATTCGGCATGGGCCGGCACTTACCTGCTGTTCGGCGCCCTGATGGTTCCGGCGTTGCTGACCTCTTTCTTCATGCGCGAACCGCCGGTGCCGTTGCGCACGCAACTGCAGGCCGGGCGCTACAGTTTCGTGCATCAACTGGCTTCGGTGTTCGTACTGATCGTGCTGCTGGTTTCCGTGCCGGCCATGTTCACCCAGCTCTACAACACCGACTTCGCCAGCGTGCTGTTTGACGGCGTCAGCCTGCTCGACCTGCTGCTCCAGGACCGTGCATTCCTGCGAGCGATCCTCTACACCTCGCTGACTGCGATGTGCCTGTCGGCCATGGGCCGTCGTGGCCTGGCGCCGGTGCTGACACCGGTCAACGACTTCATTCTGCGTTACCGCTGGCAAGCGCTGCTGCTGCTCGGGCTGATCGCCACGTATCGGATGTCGGATACGGTGATGGGCGTGATGGCCAACGTGTTCTATATCGACCAGGGCTTCACCAAGGATCAGATTGCCAGCGTCAGCAAAATCTTCGGCCTGATCATGACGCTGGTCGGCGCCGGCATGGGCGGCCTGCTGATCGTGCGTTTCGGCATCCTGCCGATCCTGTTCATCGGCGGCGTGGCGTCAGCGGGCACCAATTTGCTGTTCCTGATGCTCGCCGACATGGGCGCCAACCTGAACATGCTGATCCTGACCATTTCCCTGGACAACTTCAGCTCGGGACTGGCGACCTCCGCGTTCGTCGCCTACCTGTCGAGCCTGACCAACCTCAAGTTCTCCGCCACCCAATACGCCCTGCTCAGCTCGATCATGCTCCTGCTGCCGCGCCTGATCGGTGGCTATTCCGGGGTCATGGTGGAAAAGTTCGGTTACCATGATTTCTTCCTGATCACCGCGTTGCTGGGCGTTCCGACGCTGGTGTTGATCGCCTTGCACTGGTTCCAGGAGAGCCGCCGCGAAGGCCCGACCCCAAAGCCTGAACCGGTTCCAGCCCAGGTCGCAGAAGAATCGTAGGAAGCATCGCAAAGGGCGTGGAGATTCCCGCCCTCCTGCCACACCACCGACCGCGCGCCTGTACGCCAGCAGATCTCGCCCGTACAATGCTCCGTCATTTCTCGTCATCAGCAACCGACAACGGCCAACCATGCGCACCAGTCAATTTTTGCTCGCCACACAGAAAGAAACGCCTTCCGACGCGGTCGTCATCAGCCATCAGCTGATGCTGCGCGCCGGCATGATCCGCAAACTCGCCTCGGGCCTGTACACCTGGCTGCCGATGGGCTTGCGAGTGATGCGCAAGGTCGAAGCCATCGTTCGTGAAGAAATGAACGCCGCAGGCTCTCTTGAAGTGTTGATGCCGAGTACACAACCGGCTGAACTGTGGCAGGAATCCGGTCGCTGGGAAGAATACGGCCCTGAATTGCTGCGCTTCAAGGATCGCCACGGTCGCGACTTCTGCGCCGGCCCGACCCACGAAGAAGTGATCACCGACCTGATGCGCAACGAGTTGAGCAGCTACAAGCAGCTGCCGATCAACCTGTATCAGATCCAGACCAAATTCCGTGACGAAATCCGCCCACGCTTCGGTTTGATGCGCGGCCGCGAATTCATCATGAAGGACGCCTATTCGTTCCACGCTGACCAGGCTTCGCTGCAGGTCACCTACGACCGCATGCACCAGGCGTACTGCAACGTATTCACCCGCCTGGGCCTGAAGTTCCGCCCGGTTGAAGCCGATAACGGCTCCATCGGCGGCGCTGGCTCCCACGAATTCCACGTGCTGGCCGAATCCGGCGAAGACGATATCGTCTTCAGCAACGGTTCCGACTACGCCGCGAACATCGAGAAAGCCGAAGCGGTACCGCGCGAAACCTCCCGCGCCGCGCCGGCTGAAGAGATGCGCCTGGTCGACACGCCGGATACCAAGACCATCGCCGCGCTGGTGGAAAAATTCAATCTGCCGATTGAAAAGACCATCAAGACCCTCGTGGTTCACGCTGAAGAGAAAGGCAAGCTGATTGCCCTGATCATCCGTGGCGACCACGAGCTGAACGAAATCAAGGCCGCCAACCAGCCTGGCGTTGCCAGCCCGCTGGTCATGGCGTCCGAAAGCGAACTGCGCGACGCCATTGGCGCCGGTGCCGGCTCCCTGGGCCCGTTGAACCTGCCGCTGCCGATCATCATCGACCGTTCCGTCGAGCTGATGAGCGACTTCGGTATCGGTGCGAACATCGACGACAAGCACTACTTCGGCGTGAACTGGGAGCGTGACCTGCCGGTTCCTACCGTTGCCGACCTGCGTAACGTCGTGGCCGGTGATCCGAGCCCGGACGGCAAAGGCACCCTGGAAATCAAGCGCGGCATCGAAGTCGGGCACATCTTCCAGCTGGGCAACAAGTACAGCAAAGCGATGAAGTGCGAAGTGCTGGGCGAGAACGGCAAGCCGGTCACCCTGGAAATGGGTTGCTACGGCATCGGCGTTTCCCGCGTGGTGGCTGCGGCCATCGAGCAGAACAACGACGCCAACGGGATCATCTGGAGCGACACACTGGCTCCATTCCAGATCGCGCTGGTGCCGCTGCGCTACGAAACCGAACAGGTTCGCGAAGCGACCGACAAGCTGTACGCCGAGTTGACTGCGGCCGGCTTCGAAGTGCTGCTGGACGATCGCGACAAGAAAACCAGCCCGGGCATCAAGTTCGCGGACATGGAGCTGATCGGCATTCCTCACCGGATCGTGGTCAGTGACCGCGGCCTCGCCGAAGGCAATCTGGAATACAAGAGCCGCACCGAGCCCGAGGCGCAAGCGCTGCCGGTCGCTGACGTGCTGTCCTTCCTCCAGGCCCGTATCCGCCGCTGACACCAGATAGAGAAGTCATGTTCAAGCGAAACACCTTAGGCCTCGGTGGTGCCGCCCTGTGCGGCACCCTGCTGGTCAGCGGCTGCGCCAATCACATGTCGCAACGCAGCGAGCACGAGGCTCGTGTCGAGCGCAAATTGCTCGATCACAGCCTGCAGATCGATGTCGGTGAGCCCAAGGTGCTTGAGCTGCCGCAACGTCGGGTGAAGATCCACGAGCAGAAGACCTTCGAAGTCACCGAGTTCGAAGTCACCCGTCATTACGATCGCTACACGCCTTACCAACCCTGGCGGGAGGTCTACGAGATCCCGCTGGGCGCGGTGGCCGTGGTGGCCGGTGTCGGCGCGAACGTGGTCAACGTGTTCGCCCTCGGCAACCTGCCGGATAGCGTGACCAAGGACTGGTTCAGCTACGGTCTCGCCGGGCTCAACCCGTTCATGAACGCGCCGTCCCACGGTCGTGCGCAGCAGAACCTCGCCGGCATCGACGAAGTCCAGCTCGACAAGCGCACCGAATACTCGAGCCTGCCCTGGAGCGAGCGCCCGGTGGAGGTCAAGGCCGGCAAGGAAACCTTCGAGCTGAGCACCGACAAAAACGGTGTGTTGCGCCTGAACCTGCTGGACAGCCCGTTCGCTGAACATGACATCAATCACCTGAGTCGACTGCTGATCAAGGTCGAAGATAGTCAGGACGATGTGCACACGGACTCGACCCTGGCGGTCAGCAGCTCGTTGCGCGGCAAATTGCTCGAAGCCCACGGGCTGATTTACGACGACCTTGAAGACGACGAAGTGAGCCAGTGGGTTCACCGGGTCAAGCGTCTGTCGGAGCTGGGTCTGGAAGAAGAAGCCAGTGAGCTTGAACAGAGTTTGATTGAGCTGACGCGTAACGATCCTGAGTTGCAGACCGAATTCCTCAAGTCGCTGACCAAGGATGCCGGGCGGCTCGTCGCGGATCCGGGACCGAACTAAAAGCTTCGCGGGCAAGCCTCGCTCCTACAGGTCTCGCATAGTCCCTGTAGGAGCGAGGCTTGCCCGCGAAGAGGCCATCACATTCACCGCTAAACTACCGCTCAAACAACTCCATCTGCTCAAACCCTCCGCGCAAATCCTCCAGCCGCACCCCGATCCCCAACAACCGCACCGGTTTCCCGCCGCGATTGAACGCCTGGGTCAGCAGCAACTGATAACTCCCCAGATCCCGCCCTGCCCCGGCCTGCTCCAGCGTGGTCTGGGTAAAATCATGGAATTTCACTTTGACGAACGGTTTGCCCGGCCGATAGCTGTTGTCGATTCGCGCCATGCGGCCCGCCAGGGTTTCCAGCAACTCGGGCAATTTATCCAGACAGCTCACCAGATCCGGCAGATCCACGTCATAGGTGTTTTCAACACTGATCGATTGCCGCCGACTGTCGTTGTGCACCAACCGATCATCGATCCCACGGGCCAGACTCCACAATCGCTCGCCAAAACTGCCGAATTCACGCACCAGCGCCAACTTGTCCCATTCGCGCAAATGCGAACAATCGACAATGCCGAGCCTGCCCAGTTTGTCGGCAGTCACTTTGCCAACGCCATGGAGCTTGCTGACGGGCAAACCGCTTACGAAATCCTCGACCTGATCCGGCGTAATGACAAACAAGCCATTGGGCTTCTTCCAGTCGCTGGCAATTTTGGCCAGGAATTTGTTCGGCGCCACGCCGGCGGAAACGGTGATGTGCAGCTGATTGGACACCCGACGACGGATGTCCTGGGCAATTCGCGTGGCGCTGCCGCCGAAGTGCGCACTGTCCGACACGTCGAGGTAAGCCTCATCGAGGGAAAGCGGTTCGATCAGGTCGGTGTAATCGCGAAAGATCGTATGAATTTCCTTCGAGGCTTCCCGGTAGGCGTCCATGCGCGGCTTGACGATGGTCAGGTCAGGGCACAACTTCAAGGCGTGCCCCGACGACATCGCGGAACGCACGCCATACGCCCGCGCTTCATAGTTACAGGTGGCAATCACCCCGCGCCGATCCGCCGAACCACCCACCGCCAGGGGTTTTCCGGCGAGGCGCGGGTCGGCGCGCATCTCGATGGCTGCGTAGAAGCAGTCACAATCGACGTGGATGATTTTTCGCTGGCTCATATAAAAGCGGTGTTCATGGCGTAGAATTGGAGTCAAGGCGTGCCGGATCTGCAGTATCTCACCGACACCTGTATATAGCACCAGTAGTCTGAATGTTCTTACCCAATGGTAGGAAAAGTTACAGATGAATTTATTTTCTCAATCGAAAGCGCCCATGCGATAGAGCTGAAAGCCTTGCCAGGCCTGACTCACAGCCGATCACACCGCCCTCTATCAGAGCTAAGCGATTGAACCAGAACAGGTTTTATCTGGATTGAAGGTTGACAGCCCGGCGTTCCTCTGTAGAATGCCGACACACAGACGCGGGATGGAGCAGTCTGGTAGCTCGTCGGGCTCATAACCCGAAGGTCGTCGGTTCAAATCCGGCTCCCGCAACCAAACATCAAAAAAGGCTACTCGAAAGAGTGGCCTTTTTTGTGCGCGCGTGTTTTGCCATGCGATTCGATTTCAATTCATGCACGCTTTCCTGTAGGAGCCGGCTTGTCTGCGGGCGGCGCTCCGACGATGGTCGTTAACGATAACGCGTGCTGCCTGAATCAACGCGGCGCACTCGAGTCCATCGCCAGCAAGCCGGCTCCTACAGGTAATGCGCATCGGTGCGTCCCCCAACATTCCGTGAGAAATTTGTTTTTTGACAGCACGGAGAAATCGTTCTGATTCCGAAACTTAACGCTCCCCTGCGACCGTTCGCCGCTTATTTACGCTTATTTGACCCTGCGCCGGATTAACGGTTGACACACCAGCGTATCTCTATAGAATGCCGCCACACAGACGCGGGATGGAGCAGTCTGGTAGCTCGTCGGGCTCATAACCCGAAGGTCGTCGGTTCAAATCCGGCTCCCGCAACCAAACATCAAAAAAGGCTACTCGAAAGAGTGGCCTTTTTTGTATCTGTTGAAAAAGTCCTTTCGCAACAATGACCTGTCACTGTGTAGGGAAGCGTTCGGGGTCACCTGAGTTCTGAGTTCAGACTATGCTGAATCGCAGACCGAACCCCCTACGACGGATGCCATGCCATCGCCGCTGATCGGCGAGAGGCGTTAATATTTGTGATTATTTTTTTCTACAGGGATTGGTAACTTGGCTGGATACCCCCATCCTGTCGCGCACAATCCAAGAGGTGATTGATGCGCGCCAACTCGTCTGATTCACAAGACACCGTCACAGCGACACAACCGATCAAGGCCGAGCGTCTGCGCTTGCTTGATCTGGTCAGCAAGTACCGTCAGCCCATTGGCCTGGCGGTCACCCTGCTGTTGTTCGCTATCGCGCTGATTGCCTGTCGCCACCTGTTGAGCGAACTCGATCTTTACGCTCTGCACGACTCCATTCTCGATGTACCGAAACCGGCACTGCTCGGCGCATTGGCCGCCACTGTGGTCGGCTTCATCATCTTGCTTGGCTACGAATGGTCGGCCAGCCGCTATGCCGGCGTGACCCTGGCGCCGCGGCTTCTTGCCCTGGGCGGGTTCACGGCATTTGCCATCGGTAATGCCATTGGCCTGTCGATGCTCTCGGGAGGCTCGGTTCGCTACCGTTTATATGCGCGTCATGGCCTGGGGGCTTCCGATGTCGCGCACATGACGCTGTTCGCCAGCCTCTCGCTCGGCTGCGCCCTGCCCCCGCTGGCCGCCCTCGCCACGCTCAGCAACCTGCCTGCGGCCTCTGCCGCCCTGGGCCTCTCTCAGATGCTGCTGGGTGCGATTGCCGCCGCTGTATTGCTGCTGTTTACCGTATTGGCCGTCGGCATCTATCGCCGGCGCCTGCCAGATCAGCCTTATGCAGACAACCTGCTGGTCAAGGTCGGTCGTCGCACCTTGCGCCTTCCTGGCCGTCGCCTGACGTTCCTGCAACTGGTCATTACCGCCCTCGACGTAGCTGCCGCCGCGACCGTGCTGTATCTGTTGCTGCCGGAAGCTCCGCCCTTCGGTGCATTCCTGCTGGTGTACCTGCTGGCGTTGGCCGCTGGCGTGCTCAGCCATGTTCCCGGTGGAGTCGGCGTGTTCGAGGCGATTCTGCTGGCCGCCTTCGCCGACAAACTTGGCGCCGCGCCGCTGGCCGCCGCGTTGCTGCTCTATCGCCTGATCTACGTGGTGCTGCCGCTGCTGGTCGCGTGCTTGCTGCTGTTGGTCAATGAAGGCCAGCGTTTGTTTCAGACGCGCCAGTCTTTGCGTGCAGCCTCCGGCCTGGCCGCGCCGATTCTGGCGGTGCTGGTGTTTCTGTCCGGCGTGGTGCTGCTGTTCTCCGGCGTGACCCCGGAAATCGATACGCGCCTGGAACACATTGGTTTCCTGATCCCCCATCGACTGGTCGACGCTTCGCACTTCGGCGCCAGCCTCGTCGGCGTACTTTGCCTGCTGCTGGCCCAAGGCCTGCGTCGACGCCTGTCGGCCGCCTGGATGCTGACCACCATTCTTTTGCTGGTCGGCGCCGTGCTCTCGCTGCTCAAGGGTTTCGACTGGGAAGAAGCCTGCCTGATGACCCTGACCGCGAGCCTGCTGGGGGTTTTCCGGCGCTCGTTCTATCGCCCGAGCCGCCTGACCGAACTGCCGTTTTCGCCGCTGTATCTGGTGTCGAGCCTTTGTGTACTCGGTGCGTCGATCTGGCTGCTGCTGTTCGCTTATCAGGACGTTCCCTACAGCCATCAACTCTGGTGGCAGTTCACCCTTGATGCCGACGCCCCGCGTGGCTTGCGCTCGCTGCTCGGCGCCGCCGTGCTGCTGGTGGTGGTGTCCCTGACCTGGCTGCTGCGCACCGCACGCCCGGTGATCCACCTGCCCACGCCAGACGAACTGGACCGCGCGGTAAAAATCCTGATGGCTTCCGCACAACCGGACGGTGGCCTCGCCCTGACCGGTGACAAGGCGCTGCTGTTTCACCCTAACGACGAAGCGTTCCTGATGTACGCCCGCCGTGGACGCAGCCTGGTGGCCTTGTATGACCCGATCGGCCCGACCCAGCAACGGGCGGAAATGATCTGGCAGTTCCGCGACCTCTGTGACATCCACCACGCCCGCCCCGTGTTCTATCAAGTACGCGCCGAGAACCTGCCGTACTACATGGACATCGGCCTGACTGCGATCAAGCTCGGCGAAGAAGCCCGGGTCGATCTGCAGCGCTTTGATCTCGAAGCCAAGGGCAAAGAGATGAAAGACCTGCGCTACACCTGGAACCGTGGCACCCGTGATGGCCTGTCGCTGGAGATCCATGAGCCAGGGCATGCGCCGATGGATGAGCTCAAGGTGATTTCCGATGCCTGGTTGACCGGCAAGAACGTGCGCGAGAAAGGCTTCTCCCTCGGTCGTTTCGGTGATGACTACCTCAAGCATTTCCGCATCGCTGTCATCCGTTTCGAAGGGCGCCCGGTGGCGTTCGCCAATTTGCTCGAGACTTTCGGCCATGACCTGGCCAGCCTCGACCTGATGCGCGCACACCCGGACGCCCCCAAACTGACCATGGAATTCATGATGGTCGGCCTGATTCAACATTATAAAAATCATGGATACGCGCGCTTCAGCCTGGGCATGGTGCCGCTGTCGGGGTTGCAACCCCGTCGTGGCGCACCACTGACCCAGCGTCTGGGCTCGATGGTTTTCCGCCGTGGTGAGCAGCTGTACAACTTCCAAGGCTTGCGCCGCTTCAAAGACAAGTTCCAGCCTGACTGGGAACCCCGTTATATGGCTGTGCCCGCCGGACTCGATCCGCTGGTTGCCCTGGCCGACACTGCTGCCCTGATTGCGGGCGGCTTGACTGGATTGGTGAAACGCTGATGATTCAACGCTCCTTGCGGTACGTACTGGGCACACTGGTAGTGCTGGCCCTGATTCTCGGTGGCGGTTACTGGTACCTCAAACGCCCGGCGCCAGAACCGACGCTCGAACGGCTGACACCGGCCGACGGCGCCGCGATGACCCGCGTCATCCCCGGCAACACGCCGCGCGCCCAGGTGCTGGTGGCGGTCAATGACGACCAGAAGCTCAGCGACAAACAATTGATGACCCTGAGCCGCAGCGGCTCGGCGCAGATCGTTCAGGTGATCCTGCCCAAGGACTGCCTGTTGCAAAGCCGCGCCCTGCAATCCGGCCTGAGAGAACTCAAGGGCCCGGCGACGCTGGTCAGCGGCATCGGCCCTGGCGCCGTGCTGGCATGGCGCTGGTTGTCCGAGCAGAAGGACGACAAGTCCCAGGCCGTGTCGGTGGACCTGGCCCTGGAAAAACCCGGCTGCACCCACCTGCTGCCGAAAAGCGCTGCTCACGGTCACTGGCTGGTGGCATGGAACGACAACCCGGACGACACCAGCGCCGGCTTCGTGCGCGACCAACCCAACGCCGAAACCAGCATCAGCGACTACGACATCAACCTGCCGCAAGTGCTGAACAACGAACTGCGCAAGCTCCTCGTCGGTGGTGACAAAGCCGCTGGCGGCCTGCAGATTCCAGTGGTTGAAGTCCCGGCCGGCCAGGCCAAGGACACCGTCACCCTGTTCCTTTCCGGCGACGGCGGCTGGCGCGACCTCGACCGCGACGTAGCGGGCGAAATGGCCAAGATCGGCTACCCGGTCGTCGGCATCGACACCCTGCGCTACTACTGGCAGCACAAGAGCCCGGAGCAAAGCGCCCTGGACCTCGCTGAACTGATGCAGCACTACCGGCAGAAATGGGGCACCAAGCGCTTCATCCTGACGGGCTACTCGTTCGGCGCTGACGTCCTGCCGGCAATCTACAACCGCCTGGAAGCCTCGGAACAGCAACGCGTCGACGCAATCATCCTGCTGGCCTTCGCCCGCACCGGCAGCTTCGAAATCGAAGTCGAAGGCTGGCTCGGCAACGCCGGCAAAGAAGCCGCCACCGGCCCGGAAATGGCCAAGCTGCCGCCGGAGAAAGTGGTGTGCATCTTCGGTGAAGAAGAAATCGACGAAAGCGGCTGCACCGACAAGACCGCCGTAGGCGAAGCCATCAAACTACCCGGCGGCCACCACTTCGACGAGAACTACCCGAAACTGGCCCAGCGGTTGGTGGATGTGATCGAGAAGCGCCAGGCGAAGGAGACGGCGGCTCAGGAGTGACCTGATCCCGCCCACAAAAAAGCCCCCGCTGCCTTACGGTAGCGGGGGCTTTTTTATAGTTCTTCACCGATTACCGGGAAACACAGAACCTGTAGGAGCCAGCTTGCTGGCGATGGTCGTTAACGATTACGCGTACGGACTGGTTCACCGCGGTGCACTTGAGTCCATCGCCAGCAAGCTGGCTCCTACAATGCTTCAGCCTTTCCTGGCGTGCCGTCCTCGCATATCGTCGTGGCCGATTGCGCAGGTCTCATCAAAACCGGTCAGGCGCTCCAGAACGGCTGCTTCAGTCCGAATGTCATCCAGCTCGTCGAGCGTTTCTTGATACACAAAAAAGCCAGCAACACGGTCCCTGTAGGAGCCAGCTTGCTCGCGATAGCGGTCTGTCAGGCAACATTAATGGTGCATGTTAATCCGCCATCGCGAGCAATCTTGCTCCTACATTGATTCTTCATCGTGCTTACGTTATGCACCTGGCCACAAAAAAGCCCCCGCTGCCGCATTGGCAACGGGGGCTTTTGATGTCGCGGCCTTACATCTCGACCTGCGTCCCCAACTCAATCACCCGGTTCAGCGGCAGATTAAAGAACCGCAAATTGCCATTCGCATTCTTCAACATGAACGCAAACAACGCCTCGCGCCAACGCGCCATCCCCTCAAGCTTCGAGGCGATGACCGTCTCGCGACTGAGGAAGTAGGTCGTGCGCATCGGGCTGAAGTCGAGGTCATCGAGGTGACACAACTTCAGCGCTTGCGGCACGTCCGGTTCGTCGATAAAGCCAAAGTGCAGGATCACCCGGAAGAACCCTTCGCCGTGGGATTCCACCTCGAAGCGCCGTGTCGTCGGTACTCGCGGGATGTCTTCGTACACCACCGTCAGCAGCACCACTTGCTCGTGCAGCACCTGGTTATGCAGCAAGTTGTGCAACAACGCGTGGGGTACGGCGTCTGGCCGCGCGGTGAGGAACACGGCGGTGCCCTGGACGCGATGCGGCGGTTGCACGGCAATACTGCTGATGAAAATCGGCAGCGGCAGCCCGCCTTCGTCCATGCGCTCCACCAGCAGTTGTTTGCCGCGCTTCCAGGTAGTCATCAGCACGAACAGCGCAATACCGGCGATCACCGGGAAGGCCCCGCCCTGTACGATTTTCGGCACGTTGGCGGCGAAGTACACGCCATCGACCAGCAAAAATCCCAACAGGACCGGCACCGCAAGGACCGGCGGCCATTTCCATAGCAGCAGTATCACTGCCGACACCAGAATGCTGGTCATCAGCATGGTCCCGGTCACCGCTACGCCGTAAGCCGAGGCCAGGGCGCCGGAAGATTCGAAACCCAGCACCAGCAGCACCACGCCGACCATCAGCGCCCAGTTCACCGCACCGATGTAGATCTGGCCTTGCTCGGCGCTGGAGGTGTGCTGGATGTGCATGCGCGGAATGTAGCCGAGCTGGATCGCCTGGCGGGTCAGGGAGAACGCGCCGGAAATCACCGCTTGCGAAGCAATCACCGTGGCCAGGGTCGACAGGCCGACCAGGGGAATCAACGCCCAGCTTGGCGCCAACAGATAGAACGGGTTACGCGCCGCTTCCGGGTCACCGAGCAGCAAGGCGCCCTGGCCGAAGTAGTTCAGCACCAGCGCCGGTAGCACGAGGATGAACCAGGCGCGGGCAATCGGCTTGCGGCCGAAGTGGCCCATGTCGGCGTACAGCGCTTCGGCACCGGTCAACGCCAGCACCACCGCGCCGAGGATCGCCACGCCCATGCCTGGGTGAACGATGAAGAAGCGCACGCCCCAGACCGGGTTCATCGCTTGCAACACTTCCGGATGCTGCATGATGCCGTAGACGCCCAGTGCGCCCAGGACCAGGAACCAGGTGACCATGATCGGCCCGAACAGGATGCCGATTCGCGCGGTGCCGTGGCTCTGGATCAAAAACAGCGCCACCAGCACGATCAACGACAGCGGCACCACCCAATGGTCGATGCCTTCGAAGGCCAGCCCGAGACCTTCAATCGCCGAAAGCACGGAGATCGCCGGAGTGATCATGCTGTCGCCATAGAACAGCGCCGCGCCGATCAGCCCGCAGACCACCAGCAACGTGCGCAACCTCTTGTGCCCCGCCGCTGCCCGCCGCGCCAGCGCGGTCAACGCCATGATCCCGCCTTCGCCCTGGTTGTCGGCGCGCAGGACAAACATCATGTACTTGATCGAGACAACCCAGATCAGCGACCAGAAGATCAGCGCCAGGATGCCCAACACGCCGTCATGGTTGACCGGTACACCGTAACCACCGGAAAACACTTCTTTGAGGGTGTACAGCGGGCTCGTGCCGATATCGCCGTAAACCACCCCGACCGCCGCGACCAGCATACCGATCGGCTTCGCCGCCGAATGCTCGGCACCCGCCGCCTGACTACTTGCCTGACCCATCCAACACTCCTACTACCCAGACCGGACTTCTTGGAAGAAGCACTATGCTTTGTCACGCAGCATGCGCTGTTTTACATGACGTTACAGACGTTTTGTTGACTGTAAAAAATCGGTAACGCGTAACGGCGCGAAGCATAGCGCAGCACTCGTCGTATTTCCCTCCATAAAGCTGGTCAAGTGCGTCTCTCATCGCTAGAATTGCGCACTTTTTGATCAGAGGCGCAACAAGCGCCCGTCTGTCGCCTTGCCGTCTTCGGCTGGAGGCGTCACAAATACCGAGGTTAGACATGTCCACCACTCCTGCGCCGGCCAATCCAAAGGTTGGCTTCGTATCCCTGGGTTGCCCCAAAGCACTGGTCGACTCCGAGCGCATCCTTACCCAGCTGCGCATGGAAGGTTATGACGTTGTGTCCACTTATCAGGACGCCGATGTCGTGGTGGTCAACACCTGCGGTTTCATCGACTCGGCCAAGGCAGAATCTTTGGAAGTTATCGGCGAAGCCATCAAGGAAAACGGCAAGGTCATCGTGACCGGCTGCATGGGCGTCGAAGAAGGCAACATCCGCAACGTACACCCGAGCGTACTGGCCGTGACCGGTCCGCAGCAGTACGAGCAAGTGGTCAACGCCGTGCACGATGTCGTGCCGCCGCGTCAGGATCACAACCCGCTGATCGACCTGGTGCCGCCGCAAGGCATCAAGCTGACCCCGCGCCACTACGCGTACCTGAAGATTTCCGAAGGCTGCAACCACAGCTGCAGCTTCTGCATCATCCCGTCGATGCGCGGCAAGCTGGTCAGCCGCCCGGTCGGTGACGTCCTCGACGAGGCCCAGCGCCTGGTCAAGGCCGGCGTCAAAGAGCTGTTGGTGATCTCGCAAGACACCAGCGCCTACGGCGTCGATGTGAAGTACCGCACCGGTTTCTGGAACGGCGCGCCGGTGAAAACCCGCATGACCGAACTCTGCGAAGCCCTGAGCACCCTCGGCGTCTGGGTTCGTTTGCACTACGTTTACCCGTACCCGCACGTCGACGAGCTGATCCCGCTGATGGCCGCCGGCAAGATCCTGCCGTACCTGGACATCCCGTTCCAGCACGCCAGCCCGAAAGTCCTGAAGTCGATGAAACGCCCGGCGTTCGAAGACAAGACCCTGGCGCGCATCAAGAACTGGCGCGAGATCTGCCCGGACCTGATCATCCGCTCGACCTTCATCGTCGGCTTCCCGGGCGAAACCGAAGAAGACTTCCAGTACCTGCTGAACTGGCTGACCGAAGCCCAGCTCGACCGCGTCGGCTGCTTCCAGTACTCGCCGGTCGAAGGCGCACCAGCCAACGACCTGGACCTGGACATCGTCCCGGACGACGTCAAGCAAGACCGTTGGGACCGCTTCATGGCGCACCAGCAAGCCATCAGCTCGGCACGTCTGCAAATGCGCGTCGGCCGTGAAATCGAAGTGCTGGTCGATGAAGTCGACGAGCAAGGCGCGGTTGGCCGCTGCTTCTTCGACGCCCCGGAAATCGACGGCAACGTGTTCATCGACAACGGCAGCAACCTGAAACCGGGCGACAAAGTCTGGTGCAAGGTCACCGACGCCGACGAATACGACCTGTGGGCTGAACAGATCTAAACGCAAAAAATACGCAAAGCCCCGCTCTCTTGACGAGATGCGGGGCTTTTTTACGTCTATCGTTTTGTGGGAGAAAGGACTCGCGCCATCCACTGCAAAAGGGGCATTCGGCCATGCGCCAACATTCGGTCATCCACACGCCGAAACAGAGCGACTACCAGGAACTGACTCGGGTCTGGGAAGACTCGGTGCGCGCCACCCATGACTTTCTGCCGGACAGTTACATCGAACTGCTGAAGAATCTGGTGCTGACGCGCTACCTCGACGCGGTGATGCTGATCTGTACCAAAGACTCGCGCCAGCGCATCACCGGGTTCGCCGGCGTGGCAGCGGGCAAAGTCGAAATGCTCTTCATCGACCCGGCCCACCGTGGCCAGGGCCTGGGCAAGCAGTTGCTGCGTTATGCCATGGAACACCTGAACGCCGATGAACTGGACGTCAATGAACAGAACCCGCAGGCGCTGGGGTTCTACTTCAAACAGGGCTTCGAGGTGATCGGCCGCACCGAGCATGACGGCATGGGGCAGCCTTATCCGTTGTTGCATATGCGGCTGCGCCAAACCCGGCAACAGTCGAGCAACGGCTAACCGGTGTAGGAGCCAGCTTGCCGGCGATGGACGTAAACGATAACGCGTCCTTTCTGGATAAACGCGGTGTTCCGACCTCCATCGCTGGCAAGCCGGCTCCTACAAAAAGCTGTACGGCGTAAATGGAGCCGGGATTAACCGGCGCCCAGCAGGTACAATGCCCACCCCTTTTTTGTTACGGCCCTGTCATGACTGACCCGATACGTCTCTCCAAACGCCTCATCGAACTCGTCGGCTGTTCCCGTCGGGAGGCTGAGCTGTTCATCGAGGGCGGCTGGGTCACCGTGGACGGCGAAGTCATCGACGAGCCGCAGTTCAAGGTCGACACCCAGAAAGTCGAGCTCGACCCGCAGGCCAAGGCCACCGCGCCAGAGCCGGTGACCATCCTGTTCAACGTGCCGGCAGGCATGGACGCGGACACCGCGATGGCCACCCTCAGCGCCGAAACCCTGAGCGAAGAACATCGCTTCAGCAAACGCCCGCTCAAGGGCCATTTCCAGCGCCTGACCGCCAGCACCGACCTGCAGGCCAACGCCAGCGGTCTGCTGGTGTTCACCCAGGACTGGAAGATCCTGCGCAAACTCACCGCCGACTCCGCGAAAATCGAGCAAGAGTATGTGGTCGAGGTTGAAGGCGAGATGGTGGCTCACGGCCTCAACCGCCTGAACCATGGCCTCACCTACAAGGGCAAGGAACTGCCGCCGGTCAAGGCCAGCTGGCAGAACGAAAACCGCCTGCGTTTTGCGATGAAGAACCCACAACCGGGCGTGATTGCCCTGTTCTGCCAGGCCGTCGGCCTGAAGGTCGTCGCTATCCGCCGCATCCGCATCGGCGGCGTGTCCATCGGCAAAGTGCCGTTGGGCCAATGGCGCTACCTGTCCGGCAAAGAGAAGTTCTAAGACTTTTCACGCCGCCACACATTCTGGCGCCGCGGCTTATGCGGCGCCCACTGCCGACTATCAGGATTGCACACCATGATTCATAACGACGTACTGCGCAGCGTGCGCTACATGCTCGACATCAGCGACAAGAAAGTCATCGAGATCATCAAGCTCGGCGGCATGGACGTGTCCCTGGAAGCCCTGCTGACCTACCTCGACAAGAAAGAAGAGGACGAGGAAGGCTTCGTACGCTGCCCGGACGAGGTCATGGCGCATTTCCTCGACGGCCTGGTGATCTTCAAGCGTGGCAAGGACGAAAGCCGTCCGCCGCAGCCAATCGAAGTGCCGGTGACCAACAACATCATCCTGAAAAAACTGCGCGTGGCCTTCGAGCTGAAAGAAGACGACATGCACGCGATCCTCAAGGCCGCCGAGTTCCCGGTGTCCAAGCCTGAGCTGAGCGCGCTGTTCCGCAAGTTCGGCCACACCAACTATCGTCCGTGCGGCGACCAGTTGCTGCGCAACTTCCTCAAGGGCCTGACCCTGCGCGTTCGCCCGCAATAAGCGCCCCGCTTCTGTAGGAGCCAGCTTGCTGGCGATGGCGATTTTGAGGACGCCATCGCCGGCAAGCCGGCTCCTACAGGGGTGGCAGTAGCCGAAGGCTCTATAGACCTTCATTCCGCGCAAAAATAGTGGCTCCGCTTCCAGCGGCTGACGACTAGGGTGTATGCACTCTCAGCTCTCAGGATTCGCCATGCACCCGTACTTTTCCCTGCAAGGCCGTACCGCTCTGGTGACCGGCGGCACCCGTGGTATCGGCAAAATGATCGCCAAGGCCTATGTCGAGGCCGGCGCCACCGTGTACGTCTGCGCGCGCGATGCCGAAGCGTGTCAGCAAACGGCTGACGAGTTGAGCGCCTTCGGAACGTGCCGCGCGGTGGCCGCCAACCTGGCCACTGAAGAAGGTGTGCTGCAACTGGTCACGGGGTTGGCCGAGCAGATCACCCATCTGGATATCCTGGTGAACAACGCTGGCACCACCTGGGGCGCGCCGCTGGAAAGCTATCCGGTCAAGGGCTGGGAAAAGGTCATGCAGCTCAACGTGACATCGGTGTTCAACTGCATCCAGCAATTCTTGCCGCTGCTGCGCAAGGCCGGGTCAGAAGCCAATCCGGCGCGGATCATCAATATCGGCTCGGTGGCGGGGATTTCTTCCTTTGGCGAACAGGCTTATGCCTACGGACCGAGTAAAGCGGCCCTGCATCAACTGTCGCGGATTCTGGCGCGGGAACTGGTGAGCCAGCACATCAATGTCAACGTGATCGCACCGGGACGCTTTCCGAGCAAGATGACCCAGCACATCGGGAACGATGAGCAGGCGCTGGCGGAGGATACGGCGTTGATTCCAATGAAGCGCTGGGGCCGGGAGGAAGAGATGGCGGCGTTGGCGATCAGCCTGGCGAGTACGGCGGGGGCTTACATGACCGGGAATATTATTCCGTTGGATGGTGGGTTTAGCCTTTAGATTAGTGGTGCAGCTATCGCGAGCAGGCTCACTCCCACAAGGATTTTCTGTGTCCACAGAATCTGTGGCAGACCGAGATCCACTGTGGGAGTGAACCTGCTCGCGATGGGGCCGGCACAAGCACCGCTGAATGTATGTCGATCGGGTTATCATGCCCGCCTCAATCCTGCTTCGACCCTAAACCAATGACCTACAGCGTTTCCCCCATCGGCTTCGTGCGCTCCTGTTTCAAGGAGAAGTTCGCCATCCCGCGCCAGCCGCAACTGGCACCCGCCGCTCGCGGCGTGCTGGAACTGGTGGCGCCGTTCGATCAGGGCGACGCCGTGCAGGGTCTGGAGCAGGTCAGCCACGTCTGGCTGCTGTTCCTGTTCCATCAGGCCCTGGAAGAAAAACCACGCCTGAAAGTCCGCCCGCCTCGCCTCGGCGGCAACAAATCCATGGGCGTGTTCGCCACCCGCGCGACGCACCGGCCCAACGGCATCGGCCAATCCGTGGTGAAGCTGGACAAGGTCGAGGCCAATCGCCTGTGGATATCCGGCATCGACTTGCTGGATGGCACACCGATTCTGGACATCAAACCCTACGTGCCTTATGCCGACATCATCGACACGGCGTCCAATAGCATCGCCAGCGCTGCGCCACAGCTGATTGCCGTGCAGTGGACGGACTCGGCGTTGCAACAGGCGCATGGGCACGCTCAGCGGCTGGAAGAGCCTTTGGTGGCGCTGGTTGAGCAGTGCTTGGCGCAAGATCCGCGGCCGGCTTATCAGACGCCCGCGCCTGAGCGGGAATATGGCGCGCAGTTCTGGGATGTGGATGTGCGCTGGCACTATCCGACGCCGGATTCGATCTGCGTCCTTGAGGTCATTCCCGCACAGGTTTAAACGCCAGAAACGAAAAAGCCCGCATGACCTTCTCAGGTCATGCGGGCTTTTCCATGCGCTACGCGATTAATGTAGGAGCCGGCTTGCTGGCGATGGACTGGAACTCAGCGCGTTTATCCTGGGAGAAACGCGTCATCGTTAACGACCATCGCCGGCAAGCCGGCTCCTACACAGGTGACCTTCGGTCACTTCTCGACGAACGCACGCTCGATCAGGTAATCACCCGGCTCGCGCATCCTCGGCGAAACTTTCAGGCCGAAGCTGTTCAGCACTTCGCTGGTTTCGTCGAGCATGCTCGGGCTGCCGCACAGCATGGCGCGGTCGTCCTGCGGGTTGATCGGTGGCAGGCCGATGTCGCTGAACAGCTTGCCGCTGCGCATCAGGTCGGTCAGGCGACCTTCGTTCTCGAACGGCTCGCGGGTCACGGTCGGGTAGTAGATCAACTTGTCACGCAGGGCCTCGCCGAAGAACTCGTTCTGCGGCAGGTGCTCGGTGATGAACTCGCGGTAAGCGACTTCGTTGACGTAACGTACGCCGTGGCACAGGATCACTTTTTCGAAACGCTCGTAGGTTTCCGGGTCCTGGATTACGCTCATGAACGGCGCCAGACCGGTACCGGTGCTGAGCAGGTACAAATGTTTGCCAGGCTTCAAGTCGTCCAGTACCAGCGTGCCGGTAGGCTTCTTGCTGATGATGATCTCGTCGCCTTCCTTCAGGTGCTGCAACTGGGAAGTCAGCGGGCCATCAGGCACCTTGATGCTGAAGAACTCGAGATGCTCTTCCCAGTTCGGGCTGGCAATCGAGTAAGCGCGCATGAGCGGCCGGCCGTTGGGCTGTTGCAGGCCGATCATCACGAACTGACCGTTCTCGAAGCGCAGGCCCGGATCGCGGGTGCACTTGAAGCTGAACAGAGTGTCGTTCCAGTGGTGAACACTGAGGACACGCTCGTGGTTCATGTTGCTCATGTACGTGGGACTCCTGGAGATTTTGCCTGCGCCTTTGATCTGCGCAATTGCATCGCATTCTAATGGCAGCGACAATATCTGTTAAATGGATTATTAAGATAAGGGTTATCGGTTATATCGATATGCGATTTACTCTCCGTCAACTTCAAGTCTTCGTCGCCGTCGCCCAGCAGGAAAGCGTATCCCGTGCTGCGGGCCTGCTCAACCTGTCGCAATCGGCGGCAAGCACCTCGATCACCGAACTGGAGCGTCAGTCCAGCTGCCAGCTGTTCGACCGCGCCGGTAAACGACTGAGCCTCAACGCCCTCGGCAAGCAATTGTTGCCGCAAGCGGTGGCGTTGCTCGACCAGGCCAAGGAAATCGAAGACCTGCTCAACGGCAAATCCGGTTTCGGCTCGCTGGCGGTCGGCGCAACCCTCACGATCGGCAACTACCTAGCCACGTTGCTGATCGGCAGCTTCATGCAGCGCCACCCGGAAAGCCAGGTGAAGCTGCACGTGCAAAACACTGCCAACATCGTGCAACAAGTTGCCCATTATGAAATTGATCTGGGTCTAATCGAAGGCGACTGCAGCCATCCGGACATCGAAGTGCAGAGTTGGGTCGAGGATGAGCTGGTGGTGTTCTGCGCGCCACAGCATCCGCTGGCCCTGCGCGGCACGGCGACCATGGAAGAACTGAGTCACGAGGCGTGGATTCTGCGTGAGCAAGGCTCGGGCACGCGCCTGACCTTTGACCAGGCCATGCGTCATCATCGCAGCGCGTTGAATATCCGCCTGGAGCTGGAACACACCGAAGCGATCAAGCGCGCGGTGGAATCAGGATTGGGGATTGGCTGCATTTCACGGCTGGCACTGCGCGACGCGTTTCGCCGCGGCAGCCTGGTGCCGGTGGAGACGCCAGATCTCGATCTGGCGCGGCAGTTCTATTTCATCTGGCACAAACAGAAATTTCAGACGCCGGCGATGCGCGAATTCCTCGACCTGTGCCGCGCTTTCACCGCCGGGGTTCAGCGCAGCGACGAGATCGTGCTGCCCACCATCGCTTAAAGCAGGATCACCGCCCACACCAGCGCGATCATGGTCAACGCCACCAGCTGCGCGGCGCTGCCCATGTCCTTGGCGTTCTTGGACAGTGGGTGCAGTTCCAGGGAAATGCGGTCGATGGCCGCTTCCACCGCTGAATTGAGCAACTCGACGATCAACGCCAACAAGCAGACGGCTATCAACAGCGCCTGCTCGACGCGGCTGACGTTCAAAAAGAACGAAATCGGAATCAGGATGACATTGAGCAACACCAGTTGCCGGAAGGCCGCTTCGCCGGTGAAGGCTGCGCGCAGGCCGTCCAGCGAGTAACCGGAGGCGTTGAGGATGCGTTTCAGGCCGGTCTGGCCTTTGAAAGGGGACATAAGCGTGGCAACTGACCAAAAAGGAGTGGGAAAGCTAGATCAACCAAAGTCAAAAAAGCGTGAAGACGCCAGCCTTTAGTGGCTTGAAATTGACTCAAGTTGTTGCAGGAGCAACGCCGCCTGGGTTCGGGTCCGCACATTCAGCTTACGGAAAATCGCCGTGACGTGGGCTTTGATCGTCGCTTCGGACACGCTCAGTTCGTAGGCAATCTGTTTGTTCAGCAGGCCTTCGCAGACCATGGTCAGCACCCGGAATTGCTGCGGTGTCAGGCTGGCGAGACCTTCACTGGCGGCCTTGGCTTCATCGGAAACGCTGACCGCTTCGAACGCCTGAGGCGGCCAGAACACATCGCCATCCAGTACCGAACGCACGGCTTTCTGGATCACGCTCAGGTCACTCGATTTGGGAATGAAACCGCTGGCACCGAACTCACGGGACTTGACCATGATCGAGGCTTCTTCCTGGGCCGACACCATCACCACCGGAATTTGCGGGTACTGACCACGCAGCAGCACCAGCCCGGAAAAACCGTAGGCGCCCGGCATGTTCAGGTCCAGCAACACCAGATCCCAGTCAGATTTTTCGTCGAGGCGGGTTTCCAACTCGGCGATGCTCGCCACTTCCACCAGACGGACTTCCGGGCCAAGGCCCAGGGTCAACGCTTGATGCAAGGCGCTACGAAAGAGTGGGTGGTCATCGGCAATCAGGATTTCGTATGTGGCCATTTTTCAAATGATCCTGTTCTTCTAACAGCTCAAGGCGCAGCCACGGAGCTGCACCAACAGGGCACGTTCAACGCCAATGACGTGGCAATCACGTAAAGAATACGGCGTCTGAAACTACAGCCGCGCCCCAATCGGCGCCAAGCATGCCCAGCGAAACCGGGGTGGTCAAGGTGCCTGGCCGCTACAGTTCTTTGCAGTATGGGCGACAATCAGGCCGTGACGGCGGCCGTTTTCGGTACGAAAGGCATCAGCTCGGCATGCGCCGGTGTTGCGACGTTCATTTCCAGCTGATGCTTGGCGTCGAGGTAATGTTGGCTGAACACGTCGAAATAAGCGTCCAGCGCCGACGCGGCGTCGACATCGCCTGCCAGATCGAGGCACAGCGCCGCCACTTCCGCCGTGCACAAATGCTCGCTGCGAGTCGACCGGCGCAGACGATAGCGCGACAGCTTCTCGGGCAGCAGGCTCAGGATCGGCAATGTTTCAAAATACGGGCTTTTGCGGAAAATCTTCCGGGCTTCGGTCCAGGTCGCGTCCAGCAGAATGAACAGCGGTCGCTTGCTGCTATCCACCTCGACGGTGTTGGTCACGCGCTCAGGCTCGACGTACTCGCCCGGAAACACCAGATACGGTTGCCATTGCGGGTCGGCGAGCAACGCCAGCAGCTGCGGGTCGGTTTCCGTGCGCGACCAGATGAACGCATGGTTGTCGCGCACTACGTCAGCGATCAGCCACCCCGTGTTGCTCGGTTTGAACACTTCCTTGTTGGTCATGATCAGGCACACGCCCGAGCGGGTCTCGACCTGCGGACGCCAGGCACACAGGCAATGGCTCTCGATCACGCGGCAGGCACGGCAACGCGCCGCCCTCCAGCCTCGGGCCTGAATCGGCTTGATGCCCTCCTCTTCGCGCTGGTCGCGCAAGCGGGCTACGGCGTTGGGGGCGTGGTTCATCGTGGACAACACCGGCAGACAGGAAAACTCGACACGAACGGCACTCAGGGCGATAAAGGCCGGCAGTTTACCAGAGCGGCCGGCACAAGCCTGTACCGTCCAGACGGGCTCCCCTATAATTCGCCGCCAATGAACGCACAGCCTTGTGGCTGGTCGAACCACCAGTCACTGAACCAGGAGAGTTTCATGCTGCGCCTTATCGTTCCCACCGCTGCCATCCTGCTGGCGTCGTCCTTCAGCGCTCAGGCTGCGTCCTTGAGTGAGCAGAATCTCAACAGAGAGCTGCGAAACGTCGCCGCACAAAGCAGCGTCGGCACGCCACGGGCGATCAACGAAGACATTCTCGATCAGGGCTACACCGCCGAAGGCAATGTTCTGATCAACCACTTGAGCGTGCAAAGCAGCCACGCCAACAAGATGCGGGCTGATCCGAAAGCGGTGTACTTCCAGCTTGGCGCCTCCGTCTGCAGAAACGAGGGGTTCCGCAAGCTGATGAAGAAGGGCGCGATCATGCGTTACGACTTTACCGAGGTGAAAACCAATCGCGCGGTCGGCTCCGCCAGCTTCGAGGAATCGGATTGCCCGAAAGCCACGCCGCCGGCAAAGAAAAAGTAATCAATGGGAATTGGCGCGCCGCTGTTCATCCTCGGCGCGCAGTTCGGCCAACAACGCCTGTAAATAGCGCGAGCGCCGCTCGGCTCCCTCCAGACGCCGGCAACACTCCTCTTCGAGACTCAAATGATTGGTCTCGGCCGATGACTTCAATAATCGATACAGTTGCGTATCGATCTCCAGAATGACTCTGGCCATAGCATCCCGCCTCCTTGCACTTCGCCCTTGCTTGAGCGACAAAATCCTTGAACCGCTTGTACCGTGCGCCCTGCCTTTGACGCAAAGCTGTCGTGTCACGCCTGTAATTTAGTAAATCAGAGTGCCGGACACTTGGCGCAGGTTCAGACGAGCGGTGAAATCACCTTGCAAATCGTCAATAAGCGGTTGCCAGGAAAGACTTTGCAGCGCAATGATCAAGTCAGCGAAAACCATCTAGAGGGTCTAGATTCATAGTGTTCCCGTTCACTTTTCAGGGCAGAAAAGGGGCTGCCTGGTTTGCGTTTTCCGATGCGAATGTTTCTTTCATCCAAAGGAACAACAGAGCCTGTACGGAAGGAGAAGTTGATGCCTTACCAACCGAATGACCTCCTCAGCCGTCATTTCGAAGAAAGCGGCCACGACCTCATCAGCAAGGTCGAAGAGCAACTCAACCTGGTTTCACCCAACAGCCCGAACATCCCGATCTACCGCGACATGATCCTGACCGTGCTGCGCATGGCCCAGGACGATCACAACCGCTGGAATGCCAAGATCACCCTGCAAGCCCTGCGCGAACTCGAACACGCCTTCCGTGTGCTCGAACAGTTCCGGGGCCGGCGCAAAGTCACGGTATTCGGCTCGGCCCGCACACCGATAGAACACCCGCTGTATGGCCTGGCCAGAGAACTCGGCGCCGCACTGGCGCGCTCCGACCTGATGGTGATCACCGGCGCAGGCGGCGGCATCATGGCGGCCGCCCACGAAGGTGCCGGCCTTGAACACAGCCTGGGATTCAACATCACCCTGCCCTTCGAGCAGCATGCGAATCCCACCGTGAACGGCACCACCAACTTGCTGCCGTTCCACTTTTTCTTTACCCGCAAACTGTTCTTCGTCAAGGAAGCCGATGCGCTGGTTTTGTGCCCTGGCGGTTTCGGCACCCTTGATGAAGCGCTGGAAGTGCTGACACTGATTCAAACCGGTAAAAGCCCGCTGGTACCGGTGGTGCTGCTGGACGCTCCAGGTGGCACGTTCTGGCAAGGCGCACTGGATTTCATCCGCAATCAACTGGAGGAGAACCGCTACATCCTGCCGACCGACATGAAGCTGGTGAGCCTGGTCTACAACGCCGAGGAGGCGGTTGAGCAGATCAATCAGTTCTACAGCAACTTCCACTCCAGCCGCTGGCTCAAGCATCAATTCGTGATCCGCATGAACCACAAGCTCAGCGACGCGGCGCTCGAACACATGCAACAAGCGTTCGCCGACCTGTGCCTGAGCGATCACTTCCATCAGCATGCCTACAGCGGCGAGGAGCACGACGAGCCGCAGTTCAGCCACCTCGCTCGCCTGGCCTTCACCTTTAACGCCCGTGATCATGGACGACTGCGCGAACTGGTGGACTACATCAACCTGCCGGAAAACTGGGCGCAGTCAAAACCACAGGCGCAACAACGCACGCGGGAACCGTCAAAGGTTACGTGAGGAAAAGCACGGCAGCGTACTCGCCCCACCCGTAGGAGCCGGCTTGCTGGCGATGGACTCAAGTGCGACGCGTTGATTCAGACAGCACACGTCATCGTTAACGACCATCGCCAGCAAGCCGGCTCCTACAGGTTATTGAGTTGCCTGAGTTTCCCGGAACCTTATGAAGAGGCAAAAAAAACGGCCCGCTATCGAAATAGCGGGCCGTTTTTGTTTAATCATCCATTCCTCGACCGCTGAACAAGCGGTTGATCATTTCCATGGAATACCCCCGATAAGCGAGGAACCGCCCTTGCTTGGCGCGTTCCCGAGCGTCTATCGGTAAATGCCCGGCAAACTTGCGCCGCCAGGTATCTTCCAGTTGTTCCTGCCAGTTGATACCGCTCTCGCGCAGTGCGAGTTCGATGTCATTGCGTTGCAGGCCACGCTGGCTCAACTCTTCGCGAATACGCAAAGGGCCGTAGCCGGAACGGGAGCGGTAGGAAACGAAGCTTTCGAGGTAACGGGATTCGGACAACAGGCCCTCTTCCGTCAAGCGGTCGAGTGCTGTGTCGATCATTTCAGGGAGAGCGCCGCGCTGACGCAGTTTACGCGTCAGCTCGACTCGACCGTGCTCGCGTCGCGCGAGCAGGTCCATTGCGGTTCGCCGCACCGCGACGAGTGTATCGAGTACGGCAGTCATCGGATCAATCAGATATCAGCGTCAGCCAGGTCATCTTCAGTCTCTTTGACCGCAGAGGCTTTGGACTCCGCTACCGATGACGGAGACAGCAACTTGTCACGCAATTGCTTCTCAAGTTTCGCCGCGATTTCCGGGTTGTCCGCCAGGAACTTGGCCGAGTTGGCCTTGCCCTGACCGATCTTGGTGCCTTCGTAGGCATACCAGGCACCGGACTTCTCGACGAAACCGTGCAGAACACCCAGGTCGATCATCTCACCGTTCAGGTAGATGCCCTTGCCGTAAAGAATCTGGAACTCGGCCTGACGGAACGGCGAAGCGACCTTGTTCTTCACAACCTTGACGCGGGTTTCGCTACCGACGACTTCATCACCTTCTTTCACCGCGCCAGTACGACGGATGTCCAGACGAACCGAAGCGTAGAACTTCAGCGCGTTACCACCGGTGGTGGTTTCCGGGCTGCCGAACATCACGCCGATTTTCATACGGATCTGGTTGATGAAGATCACCAGGCAGTTGGCGTTCTTGATGTTACCGGTGATTTTACGCAGCGCCTGGGACATCAGACGGGCTTGCAGGCCCACGTGCATGTCACCCATTTCGCCTTCGATTTCGGCCTTTGGAACCAGGGCGGCTACGGAGTCGACGATGATCACGTCAACCGCGTTGGAACGCACCAGCATGTCGGTGATTTCCAGGGCCTGCTCACCGGTGTCCGGCTGGGAAACCAGCAGGTCGTCGACGTTGACGCCAAGCTTGCCGGCGTATTCAGGATCGAGGGCGTGCTCGGCGTCGACGAATGCGCAGGTCGCGCCGGCTTTTTGAGCCTGGGCGATCACCGACAGTGTCAGCGTGGTTTTACCGGAGGATTCAGGACCGTAGATTTCAACGATACGGCCTTTTGGCAGACCGCCAATGCCGAGCGCGATGTCCAGACCCAGAGAGCCAGTGGAAATAGCCGGGATCGCCTGACGGTCCTGATCGCCCATACGCATTACGGCACCCTTGCCGAATTGACGTTCGATCTGACCCAGGGCCGCAGCCAAGGCTTTCTTCTTGTTGTCGTCCATTAAAGTCCTCACGTAATCAATAAGGCCTGACGGCCAACACCTGTATAAGTAGCCAGTATTATTCCACAGCGATTCAGGATCGCCTACCCCTGATTTGAGATTTCTCCCGAGGCATGGCGCAGCAGCCCCTCTAGCGCGGCCTTCACCGTTTGTCGGCGGACCTCATCGCGGTTGCCGGGGAAGTGCTGCACCTCGCTGAACACCCGATCCCCCACACCCCAGGCCAGCCAGACCGTGCCGACCGGCTTGTTCGGCGAACCGCCATCCGGACCGGCCACACCGCTGACCGCCACGGCAAAATACGCCCGGCTTTTTTCCTGGGCGCCACGGACCATGGCCTCGACCACTTCGCGACTGACCGCCCCCACCGTCGCAAACAACCCGACCGGGACATTCAATTGCTCGGTCTTCTGCCGGTTGGAGTACGTCACATAACCGGCTTCGAACCACGCCGAACTCCCCGGAATCCGGGTAATCGCCTCGCAAATGCCGCCGCCGGTACAGGATTCGGCTGCGGTGACGTGAGCATTGAGAAGCTGCAGGCGTCTGCCCAGTTCAGCGGCCAGTTGGGTGATTTCTTTCACGGTCATCTCCTGAGCGGGCGGAATGGGACTACCGTACACGAGCGGATCACGCTTGCAAGTTACAGGATCGATCAAAATGTTAGCGACCGAGCGCCCTGATATAGGCCTGACAGGCCTGCAACGCAATCAGTGCACGGTCGCCGGCGTCGGTGATGGCGATAATTCGTTGAGCATGCGCCGGGTCAAGTCGGGCTCGAACGGCGCCATGATCCACGCTGCCGGTGCTGGCGGCGGTTGGCACTGCACAGGCTGAGGCAGCGTCATGGGCATCGAGGAGGACTGACAGCCGCACATCAGCAGTGGCAAGACGATCGCGCAAGCGACCTTGATCACGTTGGGCATCGCTAAGCGCTCGATAATGGGTTTGTTCGCTGGCCGATAGCCGCTGTTCCAGCGCCAGCCGTTTATCTTGCTCGGTCTGTTGTCGAGCGGCCGCCGCCAGGGTCAGTTGGTTGAGCATCTCGGCGTGCGCCCCGGCCTGTTCCGCCAGTTGCCGCCCATAACGCCCATCCTGAAATCGCCAGGCCAGCGTTGCCGAGCCACCAGCCAACACAGTCAGCAACACAACAACGCCAACCACCCGCCACGACCCCGGGATCAAACCGAAGGCTGGCATAACACCGCCCTCGCCCGCGCCCAGAGTTGCAAACGGTCTTGCAACCCGTTCAGCCCCCCGTTGATCCGGCGGGTGATGCTGTTGAACTGGTCACGATCAGCCAGCTCGTTGAGGCCGTTTTGCCCCCAGAACCAGGCGGCGGATTCGGCTGCCCATTGCGGTTGCTCCAACAGTTCCGGCAACTGCAGCAGTCGCTCGTCGCCGAACAATCCGAGACTGCACTGTTGGTAGTTATGGTGGCCGGTAATCTGGATCAGCCCACGGCCTCGGTACCTTTGGCCATCACCGTCGGGCATGGGTGTATTGCCCAAACGAGCGGCCAGGGTGCCGGTGTCGTACTTGCTCAAATACTGATCACCGCCGAGTTCGCGCACGTAGTGCAACTGCCCGGATTCGTGACCGACTTGCGCAAGGAAAGCGGCGCTGCGTTTGGGCGTGTTGATGTCATGGCCATCCATGGCGCTATTGAGAGCAGAAATGAAAACGCCCGCTTGGCTGCGGGCGTTGGGAAGTATTTGCTGTAATTGCAGGACAGTAAGCGGCATGAGTGATGTTCCGTTCGCCATTGATCCGCCAGACCGGCGCCAGTGCATTTGATTGCGTTATTACGTGGCATCCGGACACTTCGCCTCGATCATGCAGCGATAGCTTTGATATTTGTCACCGCTGGCAGTGACCTTTTCGATCGACCAGTACCCGCGCAGGAAATCCGGCCAGGACTGGTCGAGCAACAAGACACCCTCGGCGGACAGCGCCGGATTACCCGGGCAACTGATTTTCACCTTGAGCTTTTCACGCAGCAATTTGCGCACTTCACCCTCGCCGATATCCCTGGCCTCCGCTTCATTCTGGCAGAGCCGACCGATGACCTTGAACGGCGCGCTACCGGTTTCAATCACCCGCACCACCCCCGCTGCCGCGTCCCACCAACTCGTCTTGCAGCCCTGGTTTTTCGCCCGGACGGAGTCATCGAGCGTGGCGGAAATGAAGGCGCGATCGCCGGGTCGATTGTTGGTGGTCACCGACAGTTTCACCTGGGGCAACACCTTGCCCGACAGTGACTTGGTCTGACTTGGGAGCGCCAGCACATACAGCTCATTTATCGGTTTGGCGATGGCCTTGTATATGCCGGCGAGGCGAGTCAAAAACGCCATGTCACTTTCGTTGGACTGATCGATGTGGTCGATTTTTTTCAGTGCCAGTTGGGGTGCCACCCGTGGCGAAAAACCATGCCGCTCAGCGATCTCGCGAAACAGCGCACCCAGGGTGGTCGGCCCATGACTGGCCGATCGACGCTGCAGGAAGCCGGTCTTGTCATCGGCACTGAACGGCGCTGCGGTTGCCACCAGCGTCAAGCGCAGCGGGAACAACGTCGGCGTCAGGCGAGACACCGTGAACTGGCCCTTATCCACCAGACTGGACTCCGCGTAACCGACCTTCAGGCCAATCTTGCCGCCCAGGATCGGCAGCCCCTCAAGCCCTTCCAGATCGAGCGTCAATGTCAATTGATCGGACTCGGTACCGGCGGCATCAATGTGCTCCCAACTGATCAGGCGCTTGTTGATCAAGTCCTTATTGGCCCCATAAATCTCTACCTCTGGCGTAAAACCCAATGCCATGAAACCTCCTTAATCCCACGCGGTAACCGGCGTGGTCACCACAGGTTGTGAGTCAATTTCCGGCAGGACTACCCAGATACCCGCAGGTAATACCGCCCCCTGTTCTGCCAGCGTGGGGTTGAGCCGCCACAGTGCCTCTTCGACGGCGTCGTCACAGCGACCCAGTTCGCGGTACAGCAACAGGTTCACCGAATCACCGGCCACACTTCGAACTCTACGCATGGATGAACTCCGACAGGTCTATTGCCCAACCGACGACCATCGCCGTGCCGTCATCGATGATCACGCTTTGGGTTTCCGTCACCGTGTTGATTCGCCAAAGCCCCCAGTTGCGTCCGATGCCATCCACCAACGGCACCGGCCTGCGCTGCTCCTGAAGGGTGCGCAGCTCATTGAGCCGCTCCATGGCCACCGCGTACATCGACGTCCCCGTAATTTTCAGCGTCTGGGCTTTTTGCCCGGTCTGACTGGATTTCGGCTTGCCGGTCACGATGTCCAGCTCCACCCAGCCACCGTCCGATGTGTGCACGATGCTGTGGTAGGCGAAATTGCGGGACAGGCCGAAAATGAAACTGCCCAGGATCATTTGCTGGCGCATTACCTGCCTCCATCGGTCAGGGCCGCACCACGTCGGGTGGCGAGGGCGTTGGTGGTCATCAATGGAACAAACTCGCCGTGGAACTGCGTTTGCAGCTGCTGCGCCACGATCGTCCGGATGTGCTCGGAGCTCTCCCCACCGGTGCAGGTGACCTGAATCGACGGTGAGTAATTGATCTGCTGGTTTTGTGCTGGTGCGCTGGTCAGTTCCTTGTTGATCTGCTCTGGCGAGGCCAAACGATCGGCTGTCGGAGCGGCCAGCTTGTCGCCCAGTGCCGCACCCGATTCACTGCCCAGCCAGCCACCAATCAGGCCACCCAGAACACCGCCAATGGCGGTGCCGATCACTGGAACAACACTGCCTAACGTGGCACCCACCGCAGAACCGGCGGTCGCACCCGCCCAGCCGCCACCTGCTGCACCAAGACCGGCACCGAGCATGCGGCGATTGCCGGTCATTACGCCGCCGACGACGTCCATCGCCGCACCGACGGCTTTCAGCGGCCCGGGTGCGCGGCGGGTCAGCGAGCGCATCGAGGCCCCCATCGCCATCAGACGTGAAGCTCCGCGCGAGCCTCGTGGACTGACACGCACGGTCGGGCCATCTCTAGGTCCAGGACGCGAGACTGCCTCGCTTGTGTCCGCTTTCTCCGCTTTCTCCGCTTTGTTCGCTCGATTCTTTTCTCTGAAATCTTCGGAAAACACCTGACCGAACTGTTTTGGAAGCCGGGCAGATACCGCTCCCAAAAGCCGCTTGGCCATCTGATTTTTCATCTCGTCGAGTACGGGTGTGAACAGGGCTACCAAATACGGAAAGACTGCCGTGGCAGTGTCCTTCAGACCACTGAGCCGAGGGCTGAGGGAGGCAGGTGTGCTTTCTGCCGCCACGGGCGGTGTATTGCCGGTGGCCACGGGTAAATGATTGTCGCGAACGCTGTCGATGTTCGACTGTTGCTCGCCGGGTATTTTCCCAGGGCGATTGATGATCTGCGGCTGATCAATTACCTCGTGACTGTCGAGCCTCAAAGGTATCCGCCAGCCGGTCTGCTTCTCTGCCTCCATCATGGCCGGCGTTCTGAACGCCGACGCAGAGATTGCGGCAGCCATCAGCGGGACACTGGCGACGCTCTGGTTTGACTCCATCACCGTCTCGCGCCGACGCTCGGGTGAACGATCAGCCTCACCAGTGCTCTTCACGCCGACCGACTTGAGCAGCGATGGCCGCTCTATGGCACCACCCGCTTCGCCCACATTGTTTTGCCCGCTGGCCAACGCAGTCTTCGCGCTGGAACCTGTTGCCGGCATCAACGAGCGCGGCGAGGAAAACGTCAGGTTCAACGATTCCAGTGCCGTGGTCAGCAGACTGATTTTGAGACTCAGTGTGGCCAGCACCTGGCTGAAACCGGGCGCCAGATCCTCTGTGCCCTCCCCCGTCACCAGCGATGACACGGCACTGCTCAGGCCCACCTCGCGAAACTTCAGCCAGTCTTCATTGATGGCTGTGTTCTTGAGCGAATATTTATCGTCCGCCATCCCCCTCTACTCCTGTTTGACGCCAAGGCGATTGATCGCAATGTCGTAGCGGCGCAAGGCCTTGCCGACGTCCCATTCCAGAATGTCCGCTTCACTTATCGGATAAATGAGCGGCACCACATCGAGGATTACTTCGATGTCGCGCTCCGAAAGAAGGCCGCCGGTTTGTTTAAAAAATCGTCGATTCGCACCTGCAATTGTGTCCAGTCAGGCACGGTCAAACCGGCCAGATCGGGCAGCATCAAGCCGGTGCAATGGGCCGTGATGAATTCGGCGCGTTCCTTGGCGGTCTTGAGTTTTTTCATCGCCTTGGTCGCACGCAGCACCGGCATTTCCAGGGTCAGCGTGGTCAGGGTGCGACCCGCCACGGTGAGCGGTTGCAGCAAGCTCACTTCGTCGGGATCGGCCGACGGTTGTTCACCCTCGTCCGCTTGTTCAAGGAAATGCGACGTCGGCAAGGTCGACATCTCATGCACGTACTGCGCGATGCTCACGTAGTCCGGGCGTTTGAGTTGATCGAGTTCCTTGACCGACAAACCGGTGGCCAGCAGCGCCAGCTCGAAGAACTGATCGTCCTCATCATCGCCGGCACGGGCCAGGGCTTCTTTCTGTGCGGCGTAATACAACGGTTTGAGTTGAATCTGTTCGATCTCCGACTGATTGTCGGCGGTGATCGGCGACAACAAGGCGTGAACAGGTGGAGTCCAGGACATGAAATGAATTCCTTGATGAATCATGGGAGGCGTTGCGCATTGCACCTTGTGGGAGCGGGCTTGCTCGCGAAGGCGGAGTGTCAGTCGACATTTACTTTGACTATCAATCCGCGTTCGCGAGCAAGCCCGCTCCCACATTAGTTCGGTGCTCGCAGTGCGACTTAAGGGATCAACACCGCGCGACGGGCGCCGCCAAGAATGTCGACGCCGTTGAGCACGAACTTCTGCGTGCGCACATCGATGTCGATCACCGGGATGCCGTTTTCCAGGCGGTTGTAGGTGCGGCACGACAGCTCAAGCGTGGTGAGGGGTTTTTCGCCCATCTTCAGCTTGGCCTCGGTCAGCGATTTGAGCTTGCCGCCGACGGTGTGGTAGGTGAACCAGGTGTTGCCATCCTGATCCTGACCGGCTTCACGGACGTTCAACAAAATGTCGTCGCCCAGCTTCACGCCGAGGGAGAGCATCACTTCGGCACCGACGCCTTGCAAAATGAGGGTCGCGCCCAACACTTTGCCGCTCTTGATCATTTCTTCGGCGATGAAGCGCCCGCCCGCCATCGGTTCCATATCGAATTCGATCTTCGGCGGGGTGAACTCTTCCACCGTCGCCGACAACGGCAGGCCTTGCAGGGTGGCCGCGATGGCCTGTCTTACGCGGTTGGTAAACATTAGAGAACGTCCTCCAGGAACTGCTCGATGATTTCATCGCGGGCATTGAGTTGATAAACCATGTGTTCGTTCGGCGCGTAGCGGCCGTAGTCGATGACCACGTACCAGGTGCCGTTTTTGTACTTCTCGACGCTGTTCAATTCCGGGTGCAGGTACACGCTGCCGCCGGGGATGGTTTCGTCGGCGACCAGGGTTTGCAGCCAGTCGTTGATGCGCTTGACCTCCTGGTCCATGAACGACTTGGTGAGGTTCTTGGCCATGGCTTTCTGGCCGGCCTTGACCAGCTTGCGGCTGATCGCATCTTCCAGGCCGACGTAGCTGATGAACTTGCCGGTGATGGAACGGTTACCCAGCAGCGAGAAGCCGCCGAGAATGGTGCGGGCGTAGTAGCTGATGCCGTAGCGGTTGAGCAGATCGCCTTCGGTGGATTTGTCGAGAATGTTGTATTCCACAACGCGCGAAACGTCCTCGGCGAAGGTCACCTGATTGCCCGGGCTCTCCCATTGCTTGACCTTGGCCAAAGCCGCGATGGCCAGGCTCGAAGGCGACAGGAACACGTTTTTCTTCGCTGCCTTGGAGTAAACCGATGGCATGTTGTGCACCAGCAGGCAGCGGTCGAAACCCAGTTCCGCGCCACCCAGTTCCTGGCTGTAAGTCACCTGATCGGCGACCGCGGCATCCTTGCCGTCGAGCACCACACGGGCCTTGATGCGTTTGCCGAACGAGGCGAATTCACCGGCCACGGCTTTGGTGCTGGTGAAGCCCGGCGCGCCGATGATGGTCAGGTCTTCCGGCACGCTGCCCAGTGCCGCGAGGCCGAGTTTGCGGCCGGTCAGCGGATCGACACCGCCGATGACGTTGTTCAGCGTGTCCGCCGGGGTCGCGCCTTCTTCGACGATGACCACGTAGACCGGCACCTTGACCACTTTCAGGATCTGGAAGACCGCGTGATACAGCGTGCCTGCCTCGGTGCCGGTCGGGTCGAGCAGCGCCTGGGTGGTGAAGCTGTTGATGCGGAATGGCGCATTGCGTGGAATCAACGGGTCTGCCTTCGGCGCGGTGCCGATCAGACCGATGACGTTGTCACCCAGGCCACCCATGGCCTCGGGGGATTCGGTGGCATTGACGGTAATGCCGTTGTGCTCGAAGTTCAAAACCTCAGCCATGGTTATTCAGCCTTCTTGGCAGCAGCTTTTTTCGCTGCGGTGGATGGAGAGGCCGAATCGGCAGCCTCGGCTTTTTTCAGCTCCAGACGACCAGCGCTGCGTAGCGCACTGGCCTCCACATCGAGCAGTTGCAGTTCCTGACCGATACTCGACCAGTGGCCACCCCCGGTAGGGAATGGAAGGAGCACGGTGTACGTTTGGCGTTCTGCCATTTCTGTTTCTCCATAAACGAAAAAGCCCCTTGGGTAAGGGGCTGTCGGGTGTTGTGTGTTTGTGTTGCGGATAAGAAAACGCCCCGGCGGTGCGGGGCGTTTATTGGGTGTGTTCGGCGATCCAGGACGGAGCGACCGGACGATGCTGGGTATCGGGGAAATCCGGTGATTGAGGCCAGTCGCGCAGAGCCTGGATGTACACGAGCAACTCACCGAACTGCTCTGCGGTCAGCGTGGTAGACCCTCCGATTTCGCGCTGATCGCGATGACGCTCGCGCAGCCACATCAGCGAAACCAGCTCGGCATCGCGCCACTTTCGCTCATCGTCCGCTTTCGTGGTCGTGGGCGCTGTTGCGCTCTGGATATATGCCTGAACCTCTGCCTCGGACATAGGCACCAACCCGGCAGAGATGAAGTGCGCGGGAGCGTCATCTTCGTAAGCATTGACGTTACCGGTCTGTGGATTGTGGAAATACTTCATGGGCGCAGCTCCGACCAGACAGCATTGACAGGGCTTGAGAGAGTCACGGAATAGGTTGTTCCGACCGGGACAACGAAGGCGGCGTGAAAGCCCGAGGTTGTGAGAGTTACACCACCACAGGTGGCTGTGACCGAGCCGGACTGGATTGCCACTTGAACCTGAATCGGTCGACCAGTGGTGTTGGTGTAGACGGTGCCACTCACGCGACTGGCGGTGACGTTCTGCCAGGTCTGGCCATCACCTACGCCGCGTGGTCTGGCTTCAAGCCCTCCCACTTGTGCCGCCAGGCCCGCCACGTCGATGGTTCCCTGATTGACCGGGGCGTTCCAGGCCTTGATGCACCACATGATGGCCAGGTTATTGGGTCGGGTTATGCCATAAGTGACTTCTGCGCTACCCGGGAGCGTGGTGTTCGTCACCGCGTTCACCCCAATAAGAGTTACGCCAGCATAAAGCCCCACATCACCAGCATCGTAGCCAGCCCGAACCCTTGACGCCGCAGCATCAGCGAGGTTGGTAGCGATCGTCTGGGCCGCTACTACGTTGATATCAACAGCGACCATGCTGCCTTTCTGCCAACTGCCAACTGCTCGACCAGGATCCACCCCTCGCCCATGGTCCCAACCGCGCAAAAACTCGCCGCGAGTCTCTGGTAACCGGGTAGATCCTATGGGATCGCCTGCCACGTTATATTTTTTGTCCAGATACGCAGCCAGCTCGGGATAAATGGAATCCACAAAAAGACTGTTATCCGCCTCAAGGTAGCCGGGAGGAACGGTGCCCAATGGGAACGGCACAAGCGCGCCCACTGGAACGGCGGCTTTCAGCTTTTGCACTTCCTTGACCAGTTCACCGACGTCAACCTGTCCCTGATTGATCGGCGCGTTCCAGGCCTTGATGCACCACATCACCGCCAAGTTGCGCGGCCGGGTTTCCGTGCCGCCAGTTAGCTGTGTTTCAGTGATGTACAGGTTCCCGTCCTGGCCTGCCCCCCCCGCATAACCAATGCCTGTTTCCGTAACAACGTTTGCGGCCAGACTATGCTTGTGACTCTTTAATTCGTCAGCCTGATAGGTACCCACCGCACGACCTGCATCCACCCCGCGCCCATGATCCCAACCGCGCAAAAACTCGCCGCGCGATTCGGGAAGACGGAAATTGCCCCCACCTTCGTTGCCCTGGTTGAACGCCGTCCCGAGGAACGCGGCCAAGTCCGGATAGATCGCAATGCTGCGCACACTGCCGTCAAGTTCAAGAAAGCCGGGCGGGACCTTGTTCACCGGCAACCCGACCATACTCCCGACCGGCAGTGCCGATGCCTGAGCAATCAACGCCTCGACTTCAGGCTTGGTGTAAGTGTCCTTGATACCAAAACCCGCCAGCGTTTCCGGATTCGTACCCGCAGTGGCGCGACCATACTTGTCGACAGTCACACTCTTGTAGGTCCCTACCAGAATCCCCGTTCTGCCAGCCAGCATTTCAAAGCTCAGCGCCGTAGTCGCCAGCGTGATCGGCCCGCTCGTCACCAGGTGCCAAAGCGAATCACCATTCGCCGCGCCCTCCTCGACCATCACCGTCAGGCCCGGCGTCACCTTGGCGCTGGCATTGGCATCTGCCGCCCGTACCCAAGCACCGTTGGCCGCAACATAAATACCGTTATCCTTCGCCAGCATTTGCGCCGTCACCAGCACGCGCTGGCCGGACAGCACCGAGACACCGTCAATTTGCTGCGCACCACTGAGCACGATGTTTTCCGTGGTAGCCACGCGCACCGACTGCTTGCCATCCAGCTTCGCCAGTTCGTCGGCGAGATAACCCATCACCCAGGCTCGCGTTGCCTTGACCACCGTGTCGTCAATCAGCAACGTGACGAGCGACGCGTTGCTGGTCTCGAAAATCGAACGGATGTAGAACTCTTTGCCCGAACCCGACGTCGCCAGAACCGGTTTGAACGACTCCGGGTATTTGACGATGGCGTAGAGGATGCCAGTGTCGGTCCAGAGCCCGGCCTCACGCACATACCAACCACCCTCTTCTGGCGGGATGGTCACTTCGGCGAGCAGCCAGCTCGGATTTTTCTCGTCCTGGAACAGCGCATTCAGTGGCCCGCGCCACACTTCTCGTTTAAGCGCCGTGGCGGTTGCCGCCGGGTTGTAAACCGCGCCGCCGCCGTCGCCGACCGAAATCTGCGACAGTTTGATCGGCACGCCCGCCGCCTTGCAGGCAGTTTCATAGGCGATCCCCGCATTGGTAAGCAGGGTGTAATAGTCGGCCATTTAGGACCCCTGAGGATAAATAGTGGATGTTTCAACGGCGTAGAGCCCGGCGGCCATGAAGGCCTGCCCCGAGGCTTCAAGCCCTTCGATGACAATCGGATAAACCGTGGTCAGTTCGCCGCACACCGTCACTGCGCCGATGACGTGACTGCCGAATGCGCTCAAGCCGACGGACACCGACAGAACGTCGCGCTCGCTTTTGGCGTCCGCCAGACGCCGGTCGAGACGAGCGTCGATTTCTTCGCTGTAGGGTTGCTCGGTAAATGCCCTGACGGAAAAGCTGTAAGGCGCGCCCGGCGGTGTCTGCTCGTACCAGGCACGTACCTCGGGCATTAACCGCAATCCTTTCGCGGCGTTTTCCAGGGCCTGACGTGTCCCGGCCTGTCGCGCGGTGGGCCAGGCCAGTTCAACGGTTAAACGCTTTTCCGCCTCGGCGGCCTCGGCGCTCCATTCACTGACACCACGATCCGCTGCGAGATAAGGCAGAAATGCCAGAGGCGTCGAGGTCGGGTTCATCAGCTCGGGGAACGGCGGCGCAATGCGGTCAAGCAATGCACCGAAGCCGATATCGAGGGCTTTTTCCAACGGTGAGCTGTTGGCTGGCAACAGGCTCGGGCGCGGCGTCTGGTCACTCATAGCGTGAGCACCTCGACCTCGACCCCGGTGCAGTAAGGCGCTTCAAACGCCGTCGTCACAATCGGCTCGACCGGTTCGAGAATGTCCAGTTGAACCGCGCCGGCGTTATGCAGCGTGTAGTCGATCCAGCTCGGATCGATCCGCCCTTCCAGTCGATGACAGCTCTGGGCATACGCTTGCAGTTGCTGTTGCGCGGCAACCTTGGTCAGCCCCGAATCAGGGCCGGCGTTGATTCGGGTGACGACGCGGATTTTGTAGTTTTTGATATGGGCGCTTTGCACTGTGACCCGATCCGTTTCCGGTCGGACGTCGGGCCGGGCGAAGTGCCGGCGCACGCCGTCGAGCAGGTCATCGGACGCGGTGCCATCGCCCTCCCGAGCCAGCACCGTGACCATCACCTCACCGGGTGCGGTGCGGCGTCCATTGCCGTCCTTGACCTGCGCCGCGTAGCCGTCCGGGTCGAAGGTGTACGTGACCGTCACCTCGCCCGGTGCATGAGTGTCCACCTTCACCACAGGACGCTCGCCGAGGGTGAAGACCTCCCGGCGATATTGCATGCGTGAACCGGCGGCCGGTGCGTGCGGCGCCAGGTAATAACGCAACCGGGCGTCGTCGTCGCTTTCGTACACGGGCGCAATCGGCGGGAATGCCGCCGGGTCGCCAGGGTCCAGCAACTGACGCTCAAGCCCCATGTCCGCGAGGCGGGCATCGAGGTTGCTGCCAGTCGCCCACCAGGCCAGCATCTGCTTGATGCGGGCGTTGTATTTGCGTTCGTGGATTTGCAGGCGCACACAAAAGGCCTCAAGGGCCAGGGTCAGCAACTCGCTTTCGTTTTCGAGGCTGACCTTGATCTTTGCCGCCGACTCCGGAGCGCGGGCGCCGACGTACTCGACGACAAACGTCTTGAATTCGGCGAGCAAATCCTCGAACGCTTCGACGGTGACGATCGAAGGTTCGGCCAACTGGTTCTGGCCGGGTATCAACATGCTCATGTCACCACCTCGAAGGTCTGTTTGCGGTTTTGCCAGGTGCCGGCGAATCGCAGGACCAGCCCGGCGCCTTGCCGGCTGGCCACAATGACCTGCGGCTGGAAATCATCGATGCCGTTCTGCGGGTTGTAGAACGCCTGTGCCGCGTGGCTCTGGGCAAGCATCAGCAGGTCGTCGCCGAGGTTGCGGCCCAGCAGTTCCGGGATCAGCGAGCCATACAAAGGACGCTTCTGCCGGGTGCCCAACGGCGTAGTCAGCGCTCGGGTTGCGCGCTGTACAAACTGCGGCCAGTCATCGACCGCCGCCCCGGTGTTTCTTTCGATTCCGATCATGGGAAACTCTTTATGCGGTACTGATGACGCGTCCCTGGTGATCCACCACCGGGCCGCTCAGGTGCACACCGGAAGCGTCGAGTCGCAAGCCGACCGCGCCCAGTTGCAGTTCGATGGCCTCAGGCGTGATCGCCAGTCTCGCCGGGCCGAGATTCAACTCGAGCGCTTCGCGAGAACCGTTGAACGCCGCCGGGCCGTTCTTCCAGTGCAAGGCATGAAGGGCGTCGTCGTAACCGCTTTCCGTACCGTCCAGATAGAGGCGACGCGTCAGCGAAGCCTGGGTCGAGGCGGGTGGAAACCGATTGCCGTTAAGCCCGAACAACGCCACGGATTGAGCGCCGCCCTCGCCGCCGCCATGGTTCAGCAACAGGCATTGCTCGCCGACCGAGGGGATACGCGACTCGCTTTGCGCCCCGGCGCTGGGGTTGAAAAAACGGATGGCCGGCGTGAGTAATTCACCGTGACTGACCCGGCAGGTATTGCTGGCCGCATCGACTTCCTGGCACACGCCGATACGACACAGGCTGTCGGTGCGCCGGTGCACGTCTTCAAGTTCGGCCTCCATCTCGGCCAGCCGCTCAATGATCGGGCCAAGCTGCTGACGTAAAAGCGCATCGAACATGGCTCAGTCCTCAAGTGCGGTGTATTGGTCCGGGTCGTCGATGTTCGAGACTTCCCAGGTTTTGGCGAATTTCGGGATGCCCAGCGGGTCGTCCAGCAGCAATGCGCCGAGGTAAATCGTCTGGGTGAAGGAAAGGGTCCAGGCGAGGTACTCCTGCGAACCGCTGATGAGCGTCGACGGCAAGGCATCGATATTCATGGGCAGGTCGCATTGACTACCCGGCAGGCCCCAGCGGTTCTCCGTGACCAATCCCTTGAGGACGCTCGCCAGATCAACAGCGGCCAATCCCGGGTTGTTCAGCGTTGGCGGCACAATGATTTGCAGCGAGACCGTCAAAACATGGGCGATGCGCCCGTCATGGGCGCGGTCGCCGGCTGCATTGCGTTCGATGGCGATCAGGACCCACGCCTGATCGAACGTGCCGTCGAAGTCCTGACGACTTCCGACCTTCAAACCCGGGCCAACTGCACGTAGCGCGTCGGCAATGGCAAAAAACAGACGCGACGGCTTATCGATGTCGAGGGACATAAGTGGCTTCCATTCAAATTTCGAGGCGTCCGGCTGCGTGGGTTGATGCAGCGGACCGGGGATGCCAGAACGGCAATGGGCCCGGTTTTATTGATCCGGGCGGGAGTCACGCGGCGGCACTTCACACACGCCGATCCGCTTGGCCGCCCAGCGCTCATAAAGGCCAATGGCGACATCGGCGCCGGCCATCGCCGTGAGGCAACCGAACGCGCCGGCCGCCCAGATCGACATGCCGGCGGCGTACAGCAGCATGATGGCCGAGACCCCGCAGATCATGCAGGCCCCGGAACGCAGGGCCAGACGCCGCAGCAATGACCAGCCGCGAGCGCCCTCCTTGTCGGCACGCCACATTTCGCCGGTTACCCCGCCCACCAGGGCGAGCACGATGACCAGCCAGATCGGCATGTCCAGCAACGCTTGTTGCTCGTTTGTCATGTCACGCCTCCTTGGGATCGATGAGATGGGCCTCTCGGAAATGAGCCGGCTGGTTTTGATCGACGAAGAACTACAGCTTTTCAACGATCACGTTGTCGATGAAAGCGAAGTTGACGTACGGGTTCTGCTCGTTGGAAAAGGCCAGGGTCGTTTGAGACGTGATAGCCGTGAAGTCATAAGTCACAGTGCTCCACTCGACGACGCCACCCTTGGCCGTCGGCGTGTTGAAGAGCGCGGTCTGACCGGCCACTTTCACTTGCACGACACCATCACCGGATCGGTTGGCGTACAGCGAATTGCCCATGCTGAAAGTCAATCGGTACTTGGCCCCTGGCACGGTGGCAAAGTTCTGCTGAATCCCGCCGCCATTGCTGTAAACGTTGTTAGCCAGATCGACGATCACTGCGCCTTCCGCTGCAGCAGAGCCAGGGATCGAAGCGCGCATGTTGAAATACTCGGCACCCGACAGAAAGGTCGTCCAGCCCGTGATGAAGTTGGCTTTCGCGGTCGTGTCCAGCACGCAGCTGTCGCTGCAGCCGGGTTGTTCAAAGCTGCCGTTGACCAGAAGGTTCGCCGCAGTAGCGCTACCGGCAGCACCGACAAGAGCCAGCATCAGCGGGGCAATGATTTTTTTGATTCCGTTCATGGTTGTACCTATTGAGTGAGATGTATTGAATGCGCAGCAGTTGCTGCACAGGCAGACCCCAAATGCGGGGTTGATATGCCTGACGTCAGGCAGGCATTCCAAAAAGCCCGGTCACCCAGGCTTTTCAGTAATGCGATCCTTCGCGTTGACCTTTCGGCGCTACTGGCGCGGTACGGGTCCATTCAGATTGTTTTTCCGACCGCGGTCCCTGCCCGCCGGATAACTGCTTTCGGTGCTTTACGCTGCACACCCGGGTCAGTTGCCAACCCTCTGAACCGTTGAGGCCGGTTCATCGCTGCCTTTGTGGCGGAACTAAAGAACTTCGTTTCGAGCTGCTTTGTTGAGCGGCTTGAGACAAAGAATATGCATGGATGCATATACAGTCAATGCATAAATGCATTTATTTATGCACGACAAATGCATTGACGCATGGAAGCCCCGCAGACAAAGGCGTTGACGGTTTTCAGCAGACGAAAAAAAACCCGCTCGGTGGCGGGTTTTATCTGACAGCGATGCGGTTAGCGGGCGTACATGCCCCACCAGAAGACGTGGCCGAGGATGACAATCTGCTCTTCCTGGATCTCCTGGAAGGTGTAGTCCTCGTCCGGATGTTCATCGCGATTGAAACTGCGCAGGCGAATCCCCGTGGGCAAGCGATAAAGCTGTTTAACCCGCAGCTGACCGTTGTGGTTGATCGCATAAAGGTCGCCATCGACGATATCGCCGATCCCGCACTTGCCGGCATTGACCCCCACGGTGGCGCCGTCGCGCAGTACCGGCAGCATGCTGTTACCACGCACCGTCACGCATTTGGCCTGGTCGAACTGCACACCGTTGTGGCGCAAACTGCGCTTGCCGAAGCGCAAGCTAGAGCGCTCGCTTTCTTCGATGACGAATCTTCCTGATCCAGCAGCCAATTCAACCTCGCGAAGAAAGGGGACCGACACCTCGTCGTCATCGACAGGCGTATCGTCGTCCCACAGGCTTATGTCCTTGAGTTCGGAATGCAATTCATCGCGAGCGGAATTGGCGGCAGGCGCGACATCCGCGCGGCCACGCAACTGATCGGTGCTCACGGCGAAGTACTCGGCGATCTTCGAAATGTGCTTATCCGAAGGATCGACAATCTTCCCGCCGAGGATCCGCGAGAGAGTGGATTGAGGCACGCCGGTGCGACGGTGAAGCTCCGTGGGGGAGATCCCGTGCTGATCGAGCAGCGCTCTTAAGACGGTAGAAACATTGCGTTTTTGCATAACGCGCATAGTGCTTGATCTTTTTTACGGAGGCAAATGCAGAATTGCATAAATCATGCATAGACAGCAGAAATGTATCGCACAGCTTTAGTTGCCTGCGTCGGGCGGACCGCCCATGGTAACCTTGCGCCCATCGCGGAAAAGCCGGGCCGATGTCCCTCCTTTGCCCTACACCTTTCAACGAATTTGCCTGATTATCCGATGAATAAAGCACTCTCCGATCTGTCCTCTCACACGCCAATGATGCAGCAGTACTGGCGCCTGAAGAACCAGCACCCCGACCAGTTGATGTTCTATCGCATGGGTGACTTCTACGAAATCTTCTATGAAGACGCGAAGAAGGCCGCCAAGTTGCTGGACATCACCCTGACCGCCCGTGGGCAGTCTGCTGGCCAGGCGATTCCGATGTGTGGGATTCCTTACCACGCCGCGGAAGGTTACCTGGCGAAACTGGTGAAGCTCGGCGAATCGGTGGTGATCTGTGAACAGGTCGGCGATCCGGCGACCAGCAAAGGGCCAGTTGATCGGCAAGTGGTGCGGATCATCACGCCGGGCACGGTCAGTGATGAAGCGCTGCTGGATGAGCGTCGGGACAACCTGATCGCGGCGGTGCTGGGTGACGAGCGTCTGTTCGGTCTGGCGGTGCTGGACATCACCAGCGGCAACTTCACCGTGCTGGAGATCAAGGGCTGGGAAAACCTGCTGGCGGAACTGGAGCGGGTCAATCCGGTGGAGTTGATGATCCCGGATGACTGGCCGAAGGATTTGCCGGCGGAGAAACGTCGTGGGGTTCGTCGTCGTGCGCCGTGGGATTTCGAGCGCGACTCGGCGCTGAAAAGTCTGTGCCAGCAGTTTTCGACCCAGGACCTGAAGGGTTTTGGCTGCGAGAACCTGACCCTGGCCATCGGCGCTGCCGGTTGCCTGCTCAGCTACGCCAAGGAAACCCAGCGCACCGCCCTGCCCCATTTGCGCAGCCTGCGCCATGAGCGCCTGGACGACACCGTGGTGCTGGATGGCGCAAGCCGTCGCAACCTGGAACTGGACACCAACCTGGCCGGTGGCCGCGACAACACGCTGCAATCAGTGGTCGATCGCTGCCAGACCGCCATGGGCAGCCGCTTGCTGACCCGCTGGTTGAATCGTCCGCTGCGGGACCTGAACGTTTTGCTCGCGCGCCAGACCTCGATCACGTGCCTGCTCGACGCTTACCGTTTCGAAAAGCTGCAACCGCAGCTCAAGGAAATCGGTGACATCGAGCGGATTCTCGCGCGGATCGGTTTGCGTAATGCGCGTCCTCGCGACCTGGCGCGTCTGCGCGATGCCCTCGGTGCATTGCCCGAGCTGCAAGTGGCGATGGCCGAGCTGGAAGCGCCGCACATTATTCAACTGGCGAAAACCACCAGCACCTACCCGGAACTGGCGGCCCTGCTGGAAAAAGCCATCATCGACAACCCGCCTGCGGTGATCCGTGACGGCGGCGTGTTGAAAACCGGTTACGACAGCGAACTCGACGACCTGCAATCGCTCAGCGAAAACGCCGGGCAGTTCCTGATCGACCTGGAAGCACGCGAGAAGGCCCGTACCGGCCTGTCGCACCTGAAAGTCGGTTACAACCGCATTCACGGCTACTTTATCGAACTGCCGAGCAAGCAGGCTGAATCGGCACCGGCCGACTATATCCGTCGCCAGACGCTCAAAGGCGCCGAGCGCTTTATCACGCCGGAACTGAAGGCGTTCGAGGACAAGGCGCTGTCGGCCAAGAGCCGCGCCCTCGCCCGCGAGAAGATGCTCTACGAAGCGCTGCTCGAAGACTTGATCAGCCAATTGCCGCCGCTGCAAGACACCGCTGCAGCCCTGGCCGAGCTGGACGTGCTGAGCAACCTCGCCGAACGCGCGCTGAACCTCGACCTGAACTGCCCGCGCTTCGTCGACGAGCCGTGCATGCGCATCAGCCAGGGTCGTCACCCGGTGGTCGAGCAAGTGCTGACCACGCCGTTCGTGGCCAACGACCTGAGCCTCGACGACAACACACGCATGCTGGTGATCACCGGTCCGAACATGGGCGGTAAATCCACCTACATGCGCCAGACCGCGTTGATCGTACTGCTGGCGCACATCGGCAGCTTCGTGCCGGCGGCCAGTTGCGAATTGTCGCTGGTGGACCGGATCTTTACCCGGATCGGTTCCAGCGACGACCTGGCCGGTGGACGTTCGACCTTCATGGTCGAAATGAGCGAAACCGCCAACATTCTGCACAACGCCACCGAGCGCAGCCTGGTGCTGATGGACGAAGTCGGTCGCGGCACCAGCACCTTCGACGGTCTGTCCCTGGCATGGGCTGCGGCTGAACGCCTGGCGCAGCTGCGGGCTTACACGCTGTTCGCCACGCACTATTTTGAACTGACGGTGCTACCGGAAGCGCAACCGCTGGTGGCCAACGTGCACCTCAATGCCACTGAGCACAACGAGCGCATTGTGTTCCTGCACCACGTGCTGCCCGGGCCTGCCAGCCAGAGTTATGGCCTGGCCGTTGCACAACTGGCCGGCGTGCCGAGCGAAGTGATCGTGCGCGCTCGCGAGCATCTGGGTCGACTGGAAGCCACCGCGCTGCCGCATGAGGTGCCCAAGGCTGCCAAAGGCAAATCGGCCGCGCCGCAGCAAAGTGACATGTTCGCCAGCCTGCCGCATCCGGTACTCGAAGAACTGGCCAAACTGGATCTGGACGACCTGACACCGCGTCGTGCACTAGAAATGCTCTATACACTAAAGACACGGATCTAACGCACTTGCCTGCAAGCTGTTAGAATCTCGCGCGGTTTGGGATGCTGCAGGCTAATAGCCTGGTCTGCAGACTATCGCTCCCAAACCTGGCGACCCCAACGTGAAGGGGCTCCGCTGCCGCCGCCTGAGGAGAAAATTAGAAATGACCTTCGTCGTCACCGACAACTGCATCAAGTGCAAGTACACCGACTGCGTAGAAGTCTGTCCGGTGGACTGCTTTTACGAAGGCCCGAATTTCCTGGTGATTCACCCGGATGAGTGCATCGACTGCGCACTGTGCGAACCAGAATGCCCTGCCGTGGCCATCTTCTCCGAAGATGAAGTCCCGGAAGAGATGCAGGAATTCATTCAGCTGAACGTTGAGTTGGCCGAAATCTGGCCGAACATCACCGAGAAGAAAGAATCGTTGCCCGATGCCGAAGAGTGGGATGGCGTCAAAGGCAAGATCAAAGACCTCGAACGCTGATTGACCCTGCGTTCCCGAAAAGGCCCCTTGCGGGCCTTTTTGCTTTTCTGCAGGCAAAAAAGTTAGATAACGCAAAAACCTGTAGGAGCCAGCCTGCTGGCGATGGATTCAAGTGCGCCGCGCCGAGTCTATCCAGGCAGCACGCGTTATCGTTGACGACCATCGCTGGCAAGCCAGCTCCTACAGATTCTGTGTCGTGAGACAGAACCGGGATCACGCCACCCCTGTAGGAGCCAGCTTGCTGGCGATGGATTCAAGTGCGCCGCGTCTATCCAGGCAGCACGCGTTATCGTTGACGATGATCGCTGGCAAGCCAGCTCCTACAGATTCTGTGTCGTGAGACAGAACCGGGATCACGCCACCCCTGTAGGAGCCAGACTACTGGCGATAGATTCAAGTGCGCCGCGTCTATCCAGACAGCACGCGTTATCGTTGACGACCATCGCTGGCAAGCCAGCTCCTGCAGATTCTGTGTCGTGAGACAGAACCGGAATCACGCCACTCCTGTAGGAGCCAGCCTGCTGGCGATGGATTCAAGTGCGCCGCGTCTATCCAGACAGCACGCGTTATCGTTGACGATGATCGCTGGCAAGCCAGCTCCTACAGATTCTGTGTCGTGAGACAGAAACGGGATCACGCCCCCCCTGTAGGAGCCAGCCTGCTGGCGATGGATTCAAGTGCGCCGCGTCTATCCAGGCAGCACGCGTTATCGTTGACGACCATCGCTGGCA
>Ga0208887_100131_pt1 | contig 52921 bp, 38 predicted proteins | sample LakWasM106_HOW12_2_FD_183924 | JGI IMG/M metagenome (GOLD analysis project Ga0208887, IMG submission 183924) | Freshwater sediment methanotrophic microbial communities from Lake Washington under simulated oxygen tension - Sediment Metagenome... | ecosystem: Environmental > Aquatic > Freshwater >...
GAAGCAACACAGTGATATGCATCATTTTTCTGGATTGCCACGCTACGCTCGCAATGACAAACTTAATGAAACAGACTAAAAATACCAACTTCACCATTTATTCAGATTTCAGGAATTTTCCATGAAAAAATTCATCAATAAAACCGACAATATCCTAGTCGAGAGCCTGAGCGGCTTTGCCCTTGCCCACCATGACCTGGTGCGCCTCAACCTCGACCCCAACTACCTCACACGCAAACAGAAAGCCCCCGGCAAAGTGGCGATTATTTCAGGGGGCGGCTCCGGGCATGAGCCATTGCACGCAGGCTACATCGGTTATGGCATGCTCGATGCGGCCTGCCCCGGCCATGTGTTCACCTCCCCGACCCCGGATCAGATGCTGGCCGCGGCAGAAGCCGTACACGCAGGCAAGGGCATCCTGTTTATTGTGAAAAACTATGCCGGTGATGTCATGAACTTTGAAATGGCAGCCGAAATGCTGCCATTTGAATCAGCCACCGTACTCACCAGCGACGACTGCGCCGTCATCAACAGCACTTATACCACAGGCCGCCGCGGCGTCGCCGGCACCGTCATTGTAGAGAAATGCGTAGGCAGCCTGGCTGAAACCGGCGCTGACCTCAATACCTGTAAAGCGCTGGGGGATAAAGTAAACAGCCGCACCGCCAGCATGGGCGTAGCCCTGACCAGCTGCACGGTGCCGGCCGCCGGCCGCCCTACTTTCGACATTGACGATACGGAACTGGAAATGGGGGTCGGCATTCATGGTGAGCCCGGACGCAGGCGGGAATCCATGCGTGAAGCAGACGCCATTGTCAACGATGTGGTAAAAGCGATTCTGGATGCCCTGAAACCGGCAGCAGGCAGCGAAGCACTGCTGCTGGTTAACGGCTTTGGCGCTACACCATTAATGGAGCTTTACCTGATCTACAACACGGCAGCCAGGCTGTTCAGCGAACATGGCATCAAGATTACACGCTCACTGGTCGGTAATTACACCACCGCACTGGATATGGCAGGCGCTTCTGTCACCCTGTGCCTGCTCGATGACGAAATCAGACAGCACTGGGATAGCCCGGTACATACTGCGGCCTTAAGGTGGGGTGTTTGAGCTGTCGAGTTTAAGCGCAATCCGAGCAATCAAAGTTAGCACTTAAATGCGTGAGTGGACTCTGCTCACCCTACTGCTTTGTGCTGAGTATTCCTAACCTAAAAACCAACCCATTCCGTCATTCCGGCGAAGGCCGGAATCCAGGCAGGTTTAATAGCCAGATAAATGACACCGACCAGGGAAAGTTTTTATTTAATATATAAAACCATAAATTGAATTTATTTTTCAGATTATTCTTATTAAAGTTGCCACTTTAAGCACCACTTTGCCTGGATTCCGGCCTCCGCCGGAATGACGAAGTGAATTACCACATCATGGTGAATCGGAATGATGAAGTGAATTGCCACATCATGGTAAATTTATCATGGCAAATTTCAAAGTATCGCAGGATACGGTTTTTAATATTTACATTAAAAATTTAACCGGTCTAAATTAAACCAATTTAAAAATTAAACCGATTTTAGCTTCGTGCAAAACCCTCTATAAAGTTTATTGAATCCTTATTTATGTCGCAACAATGTGTAAAGTGCGGAGCCTGCTGTGCTTCTTTTCGAGTCTCTTTTTACTGGGGTGAAACCAGCGCGCATGACCAAGGCCTGGTACCCGCTGAATTGACCACGCCCATCAGCCCGCACCATGTCTGCATGAAAGGCACCGAACAGAAACCCGTGCATTGTGTAGCATTGGCAGGTCAAGTGGGGCAGGAAGTCAGTTGCCGCATTTACGAACAACGCTCCAGCACCTGCCGCGAATTTGAAGCCGGCAGCGAAGATTGTATCAAGGCAAGAAAAATCCACGGCTTGCCCGAGCTGAGTTTCGGTTAAAGATATGCTGGCTAACCAAGCGATTGCGGGGTGAGCATAGTCAGGCCGGGTTATCTGGCCTGACTATGCGCAATCAGCCTGACGTAAAAACCTGCTCCCACAAGGCAATCACATTCTGTGCATGGTGCATGGTTGCTGACGGTTCCGTACTGATACTGGTCGCCCCTTGCAGTTTGAGCATGTGCTGAGTATGGCGATATTCACGGTAAGCGGCGGCTACGTGCTCTGCCAGGTCTGCATCAATAATGCCAAGTGCGCCCATGCGCCTTAACAAGCCGATGTTACCGATGTTGGCGGTAAGCTCCGCATGGTTTGGCGCATGCAGCATCACCAGGTACTGCACCAGGAACTCGACATCGATAATGCCGCCTACACCTTGCTTCAAATCAAAAACGCCCGCCTGCAGATGCTGCGCATTACGCATTTTCTCGCGCATCGACAGCACCTCGGTTTTCAGCTGCGCGCTGTCACGCCGCTGCGTCATCACCTCAAAGCGTATCGCGTCAAACGCCTCGCCTATGCCGCTGTCGCCTGCAACAAAGCGTGCGCGCGTAATTGCCTGATGCTCCCACACCCAGGCTTTATGCAGCTGGTATTCCCTGAATGCCGCAACACTGCTGACGAGCAGGCCGCTGTTACCGTCCGGGCGTAGCTGCAAATCAGTTTCGTACAGCAACCCGGCTGAGGTCAGGCTGTTGAACCAGTTGTTGATGCGCTGCGCAAAGCGTGCGTACACCTCCCCCGCATCCGGCGCTTCATCATCGTACAGAAAGATAATATCAAGGTCAGACGCATAGCCAAGCTCCTTGCCGCCCAGCTTGCCGTAGCCGATAACTGCGAATTTCGGCACATCCAGGTGTCTGCCGCGTACATTAGGCCAGATCTTTTCCAGAGCCAGGCTTAAAATCAGGCAGGCCAGGTCACTCAGGTAATCGGATAAGGTTTCCAGCACCAGTTCGCCGTTGATATCCTGCACCGCAAAACGGAATACGTTGGCATGCTTGAAGTGACGCATGATGTCCATCTGCCGTTCAACATCACCATCAGCTTGCGCCAGCCTGTACTTAAGCTCTTTACGCATCTCATTGAAATCGGGAGCGGCATATAATGTACGCGTATCCAGCAACTCATCCAGCAGGATAGGATGCTGTGCCAGGTAATCAGCCAGCCACGGGCTGCTGCTGCACAATTTCACCAGCAGCTGCAGCGCCTGCGTATGCTCAGCCAGCAAAGCCAGGTAGCTGGCGCGGCGGCAGATGCTTTCGATAAGGTCAATCACGCGCGTCAGGGTGACATCTGCATTTTTCATGCGCGCCGACTGTGCAATCACATGCGGCATCACGGCATCAAACCGCTGGCGGCTCAGTTCCGGCAATTGCAGGTAACGTGCGCTGTGATGCAATACTTCCAGATGCCGCAGCGTCTCCTCCGCATCGCCAAACCCCATGTTTTCCAGCGCCGAGATTGCCGCCTGCTGGCTGGCGGCGCCGTTCCAGATGGATTTCTCCAGCTCGAACGCATCCTTACCGGCACCGGCTTCATTGAATGTGGCATCAAAATGCTGCTGCACCTGGCTGCGGTAGAGATTCAACTGCACCAGCAGCGCCTGCCAGTCGGAAAAACCCATGGCTCGGGCAATACGTTCGCGCGCTTCATCGCTTTTAGGCAGTTCATGTGTCTGTGCATCTTCAACATACATTAACCGATGCTCAAGGTTGCGCAGGAAATAATAAGCCTCGGTCAATTCGCTGCATGCCTGCTCCGACAATATGCCCATATTGTGCAGCAAGGCAAGCACCGACAGTGTAGGCTTAATCTGCAGGCAGACATCGCGGCCGCCCCGTGTCAGCTGAAACACCTGGGCAATGAACTCGATTTCGCGGATACCGCCGCGCCCGAGCTTGATATTGTCATGCATGCCTTTGCTGTTCACGTCACGCTGAATCTGTACTTTCAGGTCACGCATGCTGTCAAACGCACCAAAATCCAAATATTTACGGAATACGAACGGCTTGAGCAGTTTTGAAACTGCTTCGCCGCCGGTCACTTCACGGCCTTTGATCCAGGCGTAGCGCTCCCATTCACGGCCATTATTCTGGTAATAACATTCCAGCGCATACAGGTTACTGACCAGCGCACCTTCGGAGCCAAACGGACGCAAACGCATATCGACACGGAACACGAACCCATCCTCGGTCACTTCATCAATCGCGGCAATCAGCTTTTTAGCAAGCCGCGTGAAATAATCCTGGTTACTCATCGGCTTTTCCGACTGCGTCTCACCTTCAGACTCATAGGCAAAAATCAGGTCGATATCAGACGACACATTGAGCTCATAACCGCCCAGCTTGCCCATACCGATCACGATCAGCTGCTGCGGCTCGCCATCGGCGCTCAGCGGCTGGCCGTACGTCTCGGACAGCCAGGCGTTGAGATAATGAATGGCCGTGTTGATTGCACATTCTGCAAGCTGCGAGGTGGTCTGCATGACCTCATGCAAGTCTGCCAATTTATTCAGGTCACGCACGATAATGCGTGCCATTACCTGCTTGCGTAACAGCCTGAGTGCGCGTTTAAGGCCAGGCTCATCAAAAATATCCTGTGCCGCCAAATATTTTTGCATGTCTTCTATCTTATAGCTTTTATGCAAATTTTCTGACAAATCCTGCAGTAATGACGCATTCGCTCCCAACATTCTTGCCAAAAACGGACTGCAGGAAATTGCATGGGCGATATAAGCCGCATCATTAGATGGAATGCGGGTGTCAGAGAATAGATTATCGTGTGTTAGCATAGTTTTTTTCAGGTAATATTACGTACGTTACAAATATGTAACATGTTCAATGTGGTCAAATACCGGCAACATTTATTATAAGTGTGTAACAGCGATTTAAGGGGTTTTAAGCATGTCAATTGAATCAGTTCTTCATGAAAATCGGGTTTTTGAACCAAGTGCCGATTTTGTAAAATCCGCCAACGTTTCCGGCATGGCGGCATACAATGCTTTGTGTGCCGAAGCCTCTGCCGACTATGAAGGATTCTGGGCCAAGCTGGCTCGTGAATTATTGATTTGGCACAAACCTTTCACAAAAACACTTAATCAGGATAATGCGCCATTTTACAAATGGTTTGAAGATGGTGAGCTGAACGTTTCGGCCAACTGTCTGGATAAACACCTGAATACAATCCCTGACAAAGTGGCTATCATTTTTGAAGCCGACGATGGCAGCACCAAAAATGTAAGCTATAAAGAACTCTATCACCAAGTCTGCCAGTTTGCGAATGGCCTTAAAAAACTTGGCCTGAACGTTGGTGACCGTGTGGTGATCTACCTGCCTATGGGCATTGAAGCGATTGTGGCGATGCAAGCCTGCGCACGTATTGGCCTGATTCACTCAGTCGTATTCGGCGGTTTTTCCGCCAAGAGCCTCAACGAACGCATTATCGATGCAGGCGCCCGCGCCGTCATCACTTCTGACGGCCAGTTCCGCGGCGGTAAAACCTTACCGCTTAAGGCCGCGGTGGATGAAGGCATTGCCATGGGCGGCTGTGATACGATCGAAAAAATCATCGTACTCAAAAAAACCGGCCAGGACATCGCATGGCAAGCCAACAACCTGTGGTGGCATGACCTGATTGCAGGCACTGCCGACACTTGCGAACCCGTCATGGTCAGCGCAGAACACCCATTATTCCTGCTCTACACCTCAGGCTCTACCGGCAAACCCAAAGGCGTACAGCATAGCTCTGCCGGCTACCTGCTGCATGCCATGAACACCATGCGCTGGACTTTTGACATTAAAGACAATGACGTATTCTGGTGTACGGCGGATGTGGGCTGGATTACCGGCCACAGCTATGTCGCCTACGGCCCGCTGGCGATGGGCGCAACGCAGGTCGTATTCGAAGGTATTCCGACTTACCCCAATGCCGGCCGGTTCTGGGAAATGATACAGAAGCACAAGGTATCCATTTTTTATACGGCACCTACGGCAATCCGTTCACTGATCAAGGCTTCGGAAACCAATCCTGAAGTACATCCCAGAAATTATGACTTGTCGAGCCTGCGCCTGCTGGGTTCAGTTGGCGAGCCGATCAACCCGGAAGCATGGATGTGGTATTACGAGAACGTAGGCGGCAGCCGCTGCCCGATTGCCGATACCTTCTGGCAGACCGAAACCGGCGGCCACGTAATTACACCGCTGCCAGGCGTAACGCCGTTGATTCCGGGCTCATGCACGCTGCCCTTCCCCGGCATTGATATTGATGTTGTGGATGAAACAGGCAAAGACGTACCCTGGGGCACCGGTGGCTTATTGGTCATCAAAAAACCGTGGCCGTCCATGATACGTACCATTTACAACGACCCGGAACGTTACAAGGCCAGCTACTACCCGGCAGACCTGGGCGGCAAGACCTACCTTGCAGGCGACGGCGCCGTACGTGATGCCGTGACCGGTAACTTCACGATCATGGGTCGTATCGACGATGTACTTAACGTATCCGGACACCGTCTGGGCACGATGGAAATCGAGTCGGCGCTGGTGGCCAACCCGCTGGTGGCAGAAGCCGCCGTAGTGGGTAAACCGCATGATGTAAAAGGTGAATCCGTAGTAGCTTACGTAGTACTGAAAGGCGCTCGCCCGGAAGGTGATGCCGCTAAGAAAATCGTGGCTGAACTGCGCGATTGGGTAGGCAAGGAAATCGGCCCGATTGCCAAGCCGGATGAGATCCGCTTTGGTGACAACCTGCCAAAAACACGTTCCGGCAAGATCATGCGCAGGCTGTTACGCACACTGGCAAAAGGCGAAGAGATCACTTCCGACATCTCAACGCTGGATAACCCGGCGATTCTGGAGCAGCTGAAAGAAGTCGTGAAATAAGACGTTAATCCATACAAACGATGACGACACCTCACAGCTGGTTTTTCTGGGCAATCATGTCGGCAGTTTTTGCGGCAATGACTGCCATATTCGCAAAAATCGGCATACAAGGTGTCAACTCTGACTTTGCCACGCTGATCCGCACCTTCATCATCAGTGTCATACTCGTGTTTTTTGTATGGTTTACCGGCAAATGGAGCAACCCATTTACCCTGCCGGCCAAAACATGGACGTTTCTCGGTTTATCGGCACTGGCAACAGGTGCGTCATGGATATGCTATTTTCGTGCATTGCAGATTGGCGATGCCTCCAAGGTAGCACCGGTAGATAAACTCAGCCTGGTACTCGTTGCCATCTTTGCATTTACATTTTTAGGCGAGCGCCCGTCACTGAGAGAATGGACCGGCATTGGAATGGTTGCAGCCGGCGTATTGCTGTTAGCGATCAAGCGCTGATGATTTTTAGTAAAACTACAGGAAACCCAACAATTGAATAAAGTTTTTATAGGCCTTTGCCTGCTTGCCATTGCACCAATAGCCGCTGCCAAACCGGCATTCACCGGCCAGGATTTCAGCGGTATTTACGACTGCTCAGGTAATGACAGCCACGAAGGCAAATATACCGGTGCCGTCACCATGGAGCTGGTAGCATCGCAAAGCACCGGCCAATACGGCGCTTATAAATTCAAACTCGAAGTCCCCGGCTACGGCGCCTACCTGGGCCAGGCTGCCGCCAGCGGCACGCATGCCGCCATGCACTTTGCCCTCGCCGACCAAAGCAATAAAGACTACGGCACCGGCATTGCCAACTTTAAAAAGAACAAGACCGGCAAATGGTCTTTCAGCAAGTACTACTATGAGCCAGAATTCAAAGGCGGCAATTACGGCACTGAGCAGTGTACTCAGCGCTAATTGCCCGAAAATATCTGTAAACCTGCAGTCTATCTGCAGTAGATATCTTCGTCTTTTTGCTCAACCTCCCATTTAGGCGGCTGTTTCAATTCTTCACTGATATCTCTAAGTATTGCTTCAGCCGTCGTGTTGCCAGCTTCGGCTGTATGTGGTTGTTTCCGAGAAATTAACGAGGCCATATTATCAGCCACTTTCTCCAGCACTTCTGGCGTCACGCCCGCCTTCACCAAGGCGTCATAGTCATCAAACGACTGCTTTAGATAGGACTGTGTGTTCTCGTTAAAAATTCTACGCGCTTCACCGCCATCATTTCTATCTATAGCGTATCTGAATGCAGCCGCATACATCTGCAACACATCTCTCACATCTGGCTGACATTCGTGAGTCCTTTCTATTGACTGTGCATTTCCATACATGTCTCTATAGGTAATAACACGCATATCATCAGATAAAACAACATCGCTTCCGGCTGACATAAAACCTCCTTATGTGTATTCATTCAGAACTGTACAATTCTAAAAGCACCCATCTGGCATACCATTGACCCAAATCAATTTTACGGGAAAAAATACCATTTTATGACATCCATATTACAGCACTTTGTGTTCTCGTAGTTGAATAACAAATTGACAACATGTAGATTTAATTATTTCGGGTAAAATGCCACCTTTGTATTTTCAGCTTTACTAAATTACCCATGTCATTGCAAGAAGAAATCTCCAAGCGCCGCACCTTTGCCATTATTTCCCACCCGGATGCGGGTAAAACCACGCTGACCGAAAAACTGCTGTGGTTCGGCGGTGCGATTCAGGTTGCCGGTGAAGTACGCGGCCGCAAAGCGGCACGCCATGCCACATCGGACTGGATGGAACTTGAGAAACAACGCGGCATTTCCGTGACATCATCCGTGATGCAGTTCCCCTACCGTGAGCACATGATCAACCTGCTCGACACGCCGGGGCATGATGACTTCTCTGAAGACACCTATAGAACGCTGACAGCGGTTGACTCCGCAGTGATGGTGATTGACTCGGTAAACGGTGTTGAAGCACAGACCATCAAGCTGCTGAACGTATGCCGCATGCGCGATACGCCCATCATCACCTTCATCAACAAGCTGGATCGCGAGAGCCGCGCGCCGATTGAACTGCTGGACGAGATTGAAACCACACTGGGCATGGAGTGTGCACCCATTACCTGGCCTATCGGCATGGGCAAGTCTTTCCGCGGCGTTTACCATCTGTATAACGATGAGATTTCATTCTTTGACCCACGTGCAGAAAAAGGCACATCAGAAGTCATCAAAGGCCTGGATAACCCGCGCCTGGACGAGCTGCTTGGCCACCAGGTAGAAGACCTGCGCCTGGACATTGAACTGGTGCGCGGTGCATCGCACACTTTTGATAAAGAGCGCTATTTAAGCGGTAAGCAGACACCGGTATTTTTTGGCTCCGCCATCAACAACTTCGGCGTGCAGTCGCTGCTGGATGCTGTAGTAGAACTGTCACCGCCGCCGCAAGCCCGCAACACCGCAACACGTGGCGTTGCCGCCAATGAACCAAAGTTTTCCGGCTTTGTATTCAAGATACAGGCTAACATGGACCCGAAACACCGTGACCGCATCGCATTCCTGCGTGTGTGTTCCGGCCGCTTCGAACGCGGCATGAAAGTGAAGCAAGTCGCTTCCGGCAAAACCCTGAGCGTAAACAACGCCATCACCTTTATGGCACAGGACCGCACCACGATGGATGAAGCCTATTCCGGCGACATTATCGGCATTCCCAACCACGGCACGGTAAAACTCGGCGACACCTTCACCGAAGGCGAAAACCTCAAATTCACTGGCATCCCTTCATTTGCGCCAGAGTTTTTCCGCCGTGCGCGCATCAAGAACCCAATGAAGATGAAGCAGTTGCAGATCGGCCTTAAACAGCTGGCCGAAGAAGGTGCAGCACAATTGTTCCGCCCTCTGCTCTCTAACGATTTGATTTTAGGCGCAGTCGGCATGCTGCAGTTTGACGTAGTGGCACACCGGCTGGAGCATGAATACGGCGTAGATATGGTATTTGAGCCTTATGACTGCTACACCGCACGCTGGCTGCACGGCAAGGACGCCGACCTGAAAGCGATTGCCGATAAATACGGCTTTAACGTAGCTTTGGATGGCGCTGATGATTATGTGTATCTGGCACCTAACCGCGTGAACCTGCAAATGGCACAGGAGCGCTACCCGGATATAGCGTTCAAGGAAACCAGAGAAATTGCCTAAGTTCGTCATTCCGGAATGACGGGGTACTGACTTAAATGAAGCTCTGCCCCTGCGAAAGCGGTAAACCTTACGGCAAATGCTGCGAGGTTTACCATCTAGGCACCCCTGCCCCGACGGCCGAAGCCCTGATGCGCTCACGTTACAGCGCTTACGCACTCGCCGGGCAGAACCCGGCTTTGATCGACTACCTGCTGCAAAGCTGGCACGACGACACCAGGCCGCAAAGTCTGGACATGAGCGGTGAGCATGCAACTAAATGGCTGGGCTTGCAGATCAGACGCCATCACAATATTGATGCAGAAAATGCAATCGTTGAATTTGTAGCCCGCTACAAGCCTGCAGATAACTTAGGTGGCAAAGCAGAACGGCTGCACGAAACCAGCCGCTTCAAGCGTATTGATGGCCGCTGGTACTATGTAGATGGCGATTACCGCTAGCAATTCACAAAACCATCACTAATCCGCAACAAAACCTTCAGAAGAAATTCACATTCCCTCACTAACATTCATCCCATAACGCTCAGACCCCATTCAAAAGAATAATTGAGCCCACATGAGATGACCATCATGGTATATGAAAAATCTGCGCTCGGTTTTAATGAATTCATTACAGACAAGCGCACGCTAGGCGTACGTGAGCGCCAGGTACTGCTGCTGGTAAACGGCGTACGCAAACTGGATGACCTGGAAAAATTCTTTAAAAAAGACCTGCTGCTGGATACGATTAAAAAGCTGGAGTCTGAAGGCTATATTCAACTGCCGATTGAACAGCAGCAGCTGAAAAATCTACAGCAGGCTGAACATGCAAATGCATTTCAAAACGCATTTCCCGTTACGCTCTCATTTTTAGATACGCCGGATAGCGCCGAACCAATATGCCCGGCAAAACTGGCTGCCGTGAAAACGATATTGATTGAAGCGGCAGATGACTACCTGGGGATTATGGGTCGTGGCATCAAATCGAAGATCGAAGCCTGTGATAATGAAGACTATCTGCGCCAGTGCATCTCAAGCTGGCATATGGCGATGCGGGAGTCCAAACTCGGACGTGAATCCGCAAGCTTCCTGATGGAGCAGATTCACCAGATGCTGGAGAATAAAATAGTCGATCGCGTTTCCAGCCTCCATTCCGCCCACTAAACCTATACCCTGGGCAGCCTGATCGACACGCTCAAGCCTGATGCCGGCGTATTGCGTGCGGTTAAATTGCGTGCGGCTATAGTTCCGCCATGCGCCTCAATAATCTGCTTTGCAATCGCCAGCCCTACGCCATGACCATCTGCATGGCTGGTATTCGTGCCCCTGAAAAACGGCTGGAATATCATCTCCAGTTCATCCTGCAGTACGCCGTCACCCTGATCACTGACGACTATCGTCACATCAGCATCGCTGCACACGGTGCGGATGCTGACATGTGATTGTTCAGGCGTATATTTCACGGCATTACGCACCACGTTATCGATAGCGCGATGCAATAAATCCGGCTGTGCTGACAGCATGAGCGGCTCCGCCGCATGTTCACGCTCCTGGTTATAATCAATGATGATTTTTCTTGTTTCACCTTCAAACCGCGCATCTTCGGCCACTGTCAGCAACAGCTCATTCAAGTTGACCGGCTCTTTTTCAATATTCATCATGCCGGATTCCAGGCGCGACAGTGCCAGCAGCTCCCCCACCAGATCATCCATCCGCTCAGATTCGCGCTCGATGCGGGCTAGTGAAACTTCCAGCTTATCCGGCTGCTGCCGCGCCAGGCCAACGGCAATCTGCAAACGCGCCAGGGGCGAGCGCAATTCATGCGACACCTGATGCAGCAGGCGGGTCTGGCTCTGCAGCAAGGCGCCGAGTCGGGTTGCCATCAAGTCGAATGCATTGCCTAAATCGGCAAGTTCATCACGGCGCGAGCCCATGGACTTGCCGACGCGCACATCCAGATTGCCGCCGGCGGCACTGGCAAAAGCATTTCTGAGCTGCTGGATCGGTTTGGAGAAATACCAGGCCAGAATCGCCGCAAAAATAAAACTGGCCAATGCGCCAGCCAGTAACGGCATAACGGGATAGATATGTCTGCCAGGCCGGCCATGAAAGCCGAACTGCCCGGTATGCGGCTTCGGATGCGCCGCGCCGCTCACGTGCCTGGCGGCCGGCACAAACAACAGGTATTCGTGGTGATCATTGGCCGTTACTTTTTGCAGCGCCATCCTGGGCGCAAAATGCCCATGCTTGCCAGCTGCCGGAGCCTCGGTGGCCTGTCGCTCAAAAAGCGTACGCGCATTGCTGATAACATCAACCGGCAGCTGACGACCCAGCAGGTCATGGTTATCTTCGCTGACAGCAAACACCTGCGGCACCGGCTGGCGTGACCAGCGCGTTATCAGCGCATGCAAACCCTCTACCCCGCCGTACTGCAAGGTTGCTGCAGCAGCATCCACCAGCGACCGCGCCGGCGGGCTGGTTTCAATCTGGCTGTTTAATTTATCCTGATTCTGGTTAGCGACCCAGATGGCAACCGCAGTCACCGCAGTTAATTGCGCCAGGAAGAAAAAAATGAAGAATTTCCAATAAAGCCTGCCCATGAATCGACCCATATCCCTGCTATTGAGGTTTAACTTTTCAGCAACTGGTAACCGGTGCGGAACACCGTTTGTATGCAGTGCCTCCCATCCGGCAGCAAGCCTAATTTGTGACGTATGCTGCTAAGATGTACATCGATGCTGCGGTCGAACCTGGCAAGCGGGCGACCCAATGCCGATTGCGATAACTCCTGCTTGCTGACCACTTTCCCTGCGTTCCTGGCCAGCACTTCAAGCAGATTGAATTCCGTGCTGGTCAGGCTCAGTACCTGCTCATTCCAGCTAGCTTGCCGCAGCGCCGGCCTGACATTGAGGGCGCCGACAATGATCTGCACATCCGCAGGCTCAACATCATCCGCCACAGGCCCAGTCGCCGGTTTTACGCGGCGCAGAATAGCCCGTATCCGCGCCACGATCTCACGCGGACTGCTCGGTTTGGGCACATAATCATCGGCACCCAGCTCCAGGCCGATGATACGGTCCGTGTTATCCCCTTTTGCCGTCAGCATGATCACCGGTACATTGCTATGCTGGCGTATCACCTTCAAGGTTTCGATCCCGTTCAGCTTCGGCATCATCACATCCAGTACCACAATATCAACCGGCTGACTGCAGGCTGATTCAGCGCCGGCTTCGCCATCATGCGCGAGCAGGACGTCAAATCCCTCTGTCTCAAGATACTCCCTGAGCAGCCCGGCCAGTTCTACATCATCATCAATTAACAATACCGTTTGCATAGCGCACTTTTATCCGGAAATTAACAAAAAGACCACTAAAAAACCTTGGTTAAGTCATCCATGGCGTCATTATCAAGTCATCGATGACGATGATCATCCAGTCATATATGGCGTCATCATATAGAGCGCCCACACTTGCTACAACCAACAGGCCTGACCTTTACCCGGTTTTACATGTAGTTAACTTAAATTAACAGTATAGGAATGCACAATGGCATCGTCTTAAACAAGCGCAGATGTGAGGCGAAGATACCTTCACCGGTTCACAGCCATTCAGCGCACGGACTTTTAGTTATTTTTATCAGGATAAAGGAATGTCATGAATACTACACAGAAATTAAACACTCAATTGTCATTGAAAAAGATATTGGCAGCATCGATGATTGCCATTGCATTGCCACTGGCCACAACCGCTTACGCCGAACATGGCGATCAGGATGGCAGAAGCTGCAAACGAGGAGACGCCAGGCCGCAGCATGGCATGGAGTTCGGGAAAGCCGGCGTACCGCCATACCTGCATGGAATCAAGCTGACCAACGAACAGGAAGACCAGATTTTCACGCTGATGCATGCCCAGATGCCCGAGCTGCGCAAGCAGCATAAGCAACGCCATGCGTTAATGAACGAGATTCGTACTACTGCACAGGCAGATAGATTCGATAGCGCAAAAATACAGCAGCTTGCGGATCAGGCAGCCAGCCTGGAAAAAGGTAAAGTACTGCTGTTTGCGCAGCAGGATGCAAAAATCTTTGCCCTGCTGACTGCGGAACAACGTAAAAAATCCCGCGAGTTTAAAGGCTTCAGGCATGGCGGTGCAGACCGTGACGCTAAAGCCGGTGATGGCGAAAACAAACGCCCTACCAGTTTCAAACAATCGAGCCATGCACCAGCCTACCGTAGCATATAGCCATAACATTTAGCCACAGCTACCGGCAAAAGCAGCTTGATTGTCATGTGCAGCCCCTGTTCTGCAGGGGCTGCTCATGTTTAATCAGAATCTTTCAGGATCAAGCGTTCTCGAACGCTTCGCAGAACTGGCTTAACAACTGGCCAAAAATCGGCAATATTTCTTCAACTTCGTGCGGGCTGTCATCATCGGTGCCTGCAATCACAAATGCAATCACCACTTTATCCAGGTTCTCCCTGAACTCGATCCAGTGCTCGGCTTGCGCTTCTGCAATCAGCTGGAACTTGCTAAAGCCTGACTCGATGATTTCAATCAGCTCTGCATCCGGCAGGCCGGCAAACAAAGTCTTGGCAATCGTAACCTGTGCTGCCGCAAACTCAGGATTAATATCTTCCCGTGCCAGCGGCGTGGTGAAGAATGCATAGCTGAGCAATGCAAAAGCCTGGTATACACTCAGCATATCAAAGTTCTCGCTGCGTTCCTCCAGCGGCGAGCGCTCTGCCGATTGTATCGCCTTGAACGTCACATAACAGCTCAGGTAATCCGCTGCATTCAATGCATCATACTCATCCAGGTTGGTATTCGGGGTTTCGTCATCACGTAATGAAGCCGCCATGCTCAGAGCATGCATCAGTTTTAAACGTTGTGAAAATGTCGTTTGCATTATTAAATCCCATTTAATTTTAAAATCTAAAAACTAATAAACCGCCGATAAACGCTGATTAACGCCGATATTTCAGAGCAAATTTAATAGCCATTGATGCTGAAATATCGACTAAATCTATATTTAAGATTTTTTGTTTTTATCTGCGTTTATCGGCGTGCATCGGCGGTTAATAAATTAATCTATTGCTGGCATTGCTTCCAGCTGCTCGTGTAACTCCAGCCAGCGTTCTTCGGCCGTTTCCAGTTTGGCGGCCAATTCCGCCTGCGTTTTCAGCAACTGCTGCAGCTCTGTTTTATCGCTTGCGCTGTAAAGTTCGGTATCGTTCAGGCGATCGTCACAGGTTTTCTTATCTGTCTGCATCTGTGCCATATTACGTTCGATCTGTTCCAGCTCTTTCAGTAATGGGCGTCGCTCGGCGATGCGTGCCTGGCGTTCAGCTTTGTTCTGCGCCCGGTCATTTTTATTCGGCTTATCCGTTACCTGCACTTGTGCGGCCTGTTTTTCCTTGAGGCGCTGCTCGTTCAGCCACTGGCTGTAATCCTCAAGGTCACCGTCAAACGCTTCTGCCTTGCCGTCAGCCACCAGTATGAATTGGTCACAGCTGGCGCGCAACAAGGCGCGGTCATGCGACACCAGTATCACACCGCCCTCAAAATCCTGCAATGCCAGCGTCAAGGCATGCCGCATTTCCAGGTCAAGATGGTTGGTCGGCTCATCCAGCAGCAGCAGGTTGGGTCGTGTCCAGATTAATAACGCCAATGCCAGCCTTGATTTTTCACCGCCTGAAAAATTAGCACAGGGCGCCCGCGCCATATCGCCCTTGAAATCAAAGCCCCCCAGGTAATTCAGGTGTTCCTGCTCACGTGTCAGCGGATCCAGCTTCATCATGTGCTGCAATGGCGATTCGTCCGGGCGCAGCTGCTCCAGCTGATGCTGCGCAAAATAGCCGATATTGAGGTCTTTGCCTTCCACACGCTTACCGGACATAGGCTCCAGCTCATGTGCCAGCAGTTTAATCAGCGTAGTCTTGCCGGCACCGTTCTTGCCCAGCAGGCCAATGCGCTCACCGGGCCTGACAGCCAGCTCGATATTGCTGATCAGCGGCTGATTGCCGTAACCGACACTCATGCCATCCAGAACCAGCAGTGGATCAGGAGCGGCAAGCGGCGCCCTGAATTCAAATCCGAACTGTGAATCCACATGGGCGGCTGAAATCATTTCCATGCGCTCCAGAGCCTTGATACGGCTTTGTGCCTGGCGTGCCTTGGTCGCCTGCACGCGGAAGCGGTCAATATAACTTTGCAGATGCGCGACCTTGCGCTGCTGCTTTTCAAACATGGCTTGCTGCAAGGCCAGTTTTTCTGCGCGCTGGCGTTCAAAATCCGAATAACCGCCACGGTATAAGGTCAGCGTCTGCTGCTCGATATGTGCGATATGGTTCACGATCGCATCCAGAAAATCGCGGTCATGCGAGATCAGGAACAAGGTGCCGCGATAGCTTTGCAGCCAGCTTTCCAGCCAGATGACGGCATCCAGATCCAAATGGTTGGTAGGCTCATCCAGCAGTAATAAATCAGAGCGGCACATCAGCGCCCGCGCCAGGTTCAGGCGTACACGCCAGCCGCCAGAAAATGTAGACACCGGCTGCTGCAACGCGGCCTGGCTGAAGCCCAACCCGCTTAATAATTCTGCCGCACGCGCTTTGGCGCTATAGCCATCCACATCGGCTAAACGATGGTGCAGCTCGGCAATCAGTTCGCCCTGGTGATGCGCCTCGGCCTTGACTAAAGCAGCCTCAATTTCGCGCAATTCAACGTCGCCATCCAGCACAAACTCGATAGCCGGCATCGGCAGCGCCGGTGTCTCCTGCGCCACATGTGCGACGACCCAGCTTGCCGGCATTTCGAAATCACCTTTTTCAGGATGCAGTTCGCCGCGCAGCATGGCAAAAAGCGATGACTTACCCGCACCGTTTGCCCCGGTAAGGCCTACTTTATGGCCGGGATGCAGCTGCATGGATGCACCCTCGATCAGGATTTTGGTACCGCGGGTCAATGTAAGTTGTTTAAATTGAATCAAATCATCACGCTCTTAAAAATGGCAGGCTGTATTCAAGCCCCGGTCAGGCCATGCTGACCAAAGGCGCTATTCTAAATGATTCAGGTCAGAGTTCTCATAATTCTTTCATTTTTGCGATGTAGGATATGGCGGACATTTACCTGGTTTTACATAGTTTTTACATCTGCAAGGCCTTGCAAAACATACTTGCCGACGGATATTGCAGTAAAATGCATGCTTAATAAATAATTCAAATATATTGATCAAACAATGCTAAAGAAATCCGTGCTCTGGCTCTGCCGTTCAGTACTATGGCTCACCGGGGTTATGCTCTCTATTATGCTGATTGCAGCATTGACCATACAGTTCTGGGTCATGCCGAATATCGGGCGCTATAAACACGATATTGCCGCGTATGCAACCAATGCAGCCAGACAGAAAGTCGCTATCGGCGACATCAAGGCGAGCTGGCGCGGCATCAACCCGCACCTGTCCATCAGTAATATCGATATTTTTGATGCCGAAAACCGCCTGGCCTTACAGTTAAAAAACACCGAAGTTTCCTTGTCCTGGTTAAGCATACCAATGCTTGAACCACGGCTGGATGAGCTTGTGATCCATGCACCGGAGCTGACGATCCGGCGCATTGCCTCCGGCGAAATTTTTGTTGCCGGCATCAGTATGAGCGGTGAATCAAAACCTGACCTCGCCAACTGGCTGTTAAGGCAAAATACCGTAGAAATCAACCAGGCCAGGATTATGTGGCTGGACGAAAAGCGCAGCGCCCCGATGCTAAGCCTCGGCAGTTTCAACTTGCAGCTGCACAGCCCGCTATGGAGAGGCTTAGTAAAGAACCACAGTTTCAAATTGAGTACCATTCCTTCTGCCGGCACAAGAAACCCGATACTGGTTGACGGCAGTTTTTATGGTGACGACATCAGCAAAACGCAGGAATGGGATGGCTACATCAACCTAACTTTAAAAAATACCGACCTGGCAGCGTTTAAGACCTGGGTGGATTACCCGCTTGATATACACAGCGGTGTTGGCTCCACGGCTCTCAAAGTCAGGTTTAGGAACCATGAACTGCAATCGGTCAGCAGCAATGTTGATATCAAGGACTTGCAGATTCAGACCAAGTCCGGCGTATTGCCGGTCAAGCTGCGTAAACTTGCGGGCAACCTTGAATGGCAGAACCTGAACAAGTTTCAGCTGATAGGCACAAACCCGGCCAAGTCCGGTTACTCGGTCAACGTCAGTCAATTATCCGCCAGCGCAGATAACGGTCTTAACCTTGAAGACCTCAAAGCCGACTATTCAGACACGACTAACGGCAAGCAGACCTTCAACCTGGAGCTTGCCGCATTCAACCTGACCGGCATACACGAATACCTCGCATTCCTGCCTTTATCTGATGGGCTGCAGCAGCACATCACAGCGGCGGCGCCCAACGGCACGCTTAAAAACCTGGAACTGCACTGGGAAGCCCTGAACAGCAAAACCACGGCCTACCGCATCAACTCTGACTTTGACCGCCTGAACATCAATGCCCAGCCGCAGATACCCGGTTTCAGCAATTTATCAGGCGCCTTAAAAGCCAGCCAGAACGGCGGGCAGCTAGAGCTCAACTCTGCCAACAGCAAGCTCGACTTGCAAGGCATCCTGCGCTGGCCTGTTCCGCTGGACAGCCTGCGAGGAGAAGTATCCTGGCTCATCAAAGACAAAGCCACGCAAATCAATGTCAACAAGCTGAATATCAATAACCAGCACTTATCCGGCACCGTAAATGCCAGTTACCTGATGGATGGCATTAAGGGCGGCAACCTGAACCTGAGCGCACATTTTGATAAAGGCGATGCCAAATACGCGCTTTATTATTACCCGATCATGCTCGGTGAAACCACCCTGCAATGGCTGGATACGTCTATCCTGGCAGGCCGCGCCCAAGATATTGAACTCACCATCAAAGGCCACCTGGCAGACTTCCCGTTTGTCGACAGCAAAAACCGCCTGGATCCGAAACTCGGGCTATTCAGGGCCACTGCCAAACTGAGTGATGCCACCCTGGAATACGGCACTGACTGGCCTGTGATCAACAACCTGGGGATGGACCTGCTGTTTGAAGGCAAGCGCATGGAGCTGAACGCCCATACCGGCAGCATACTCGGCAATAAGATCATTAAAAGCAAAACGACCATCGCCCAGCTAGATGCTGACTACCCTATCCTCAGCGTCACTTCTGAAGTCACCGGCCCGGTCAGCGAAGGCATCAACTTTGTCAATAAAAGCCCGGTGCTGGAGGTTACGCAAGGCTTTACCGAAGACCTCAAAACCAGCGGCAGCGGCAAGCTGAGCCTGGGTCTGATGATTCCGATGCAGAACCTTGAAGCGGCTAAATACAAGGGCCTGTACCAGATCATCAATGGCAGCATGGAAAATGCCAGCATCCCTGCACTTAGCCAGATCAACGGTGTGCTGGAATTCACCGAAAACAGCCTTACCGCCAAAAATGTCAAAGCCTATGCTTTTGGTTCCCCGCTGGCTTTTAACCTGAATACCGGCAAAGACAAATCCATACGCGTGGCCGCCAAAGGCCGCATGGGTGAAGATGGCATCAAACAGTTACTCAAAGAACAGAACGCTGAAAAAGTTGCGAATTACATTAGCGGCAGCACAGAATGGACAGGCAATATCCTGATTCAGAAACCGCGCGTCAACATCATCATACGTTCCGACCTGCTCGGTATCAGCTCTCAATTTCCGGCACCGCTGGATAAAACTGCTGACAGGCCGCTTAACCTGCTTGTAGATAACAGGCAGGATGCCAACACCGACCAGATCCGGGTGGCGCTCGGCAATAAGGTCATGGCCAAAATCATACGCACAGCTGACAACGGCAAGCTTAAATTCCAGCGTGCCGACATTCGGTTCAGTACCGAATCAGCGCCTGCCGATACCGAGGTAGCCCAGGACAGCCGGCTTGCAGGTATCTCATTAAACGGCAGCCTGGATTACCTTGATGCCGACGCATGGCGCTATGTCATGAAAAACCTCACCGAGGGCAGCAAGCAGGCAACGCCATTCGCGTTCCAGCAGACCGCACTGACGATCAATGCGCTGGACATTTTTGACCGCCGCATCAACAACCTTAAAATCAGCAACATTGCCAACAAGGAAGGCCTGCATGTCAACGTGCAAAGCCGTGAGATCAGCGGCGACCTGCAATGGATCAGCCAGAACAACGGCAAACTGATTGCACGCCTGAGCAACCTGTCGATTCCAGCTAATGCACCGGATAAGCTGACAGCGATCAAGGATTCCGGCAGCCCGCTGCCACAGCAGTTCATCAAACTTGAACAGGACTACCCAGCACTGGATATCTCTGCGGATAATTTTGAATTCAATAAGAAAAATTTTGGCGCACTGGAACTGATCGCCTACCCGCAGAACGATAACTGGGATATCCAGAAAATTAAATTCAGCAGCCAGGACAGCGTCATCAGCGCCGAAGGCCAATGGAACAACTGGATCAGGAACCCGAATACTTTCCTGAACATCAGCTGGGATATCAAGAATTTAGGAAACACCCTGAAAAGGTTTGGCTACCCTGACACCGTAAAAGACGGTGCCGGTGAGTTGAAAGGACGGCTGCACTGGCCGGGCAGCCCCTCACAGTTCAACACGACGCGCCTGAATGGTGACCTGGAGTTTGAAGTTCACAATGGCCAGATTTTACAGGCTCAGCCCGGTGTTGGCCGCCTGCTGGGGCTATTGAGCCTGCAAAGCCTGCCGCGCAGGCTGACGCTGGACTTCAGGGATTTGTTCAGCAATGGCTTTGCTTTTGACAAAATCAATGCAACGGTTAAAATCAACCAAGGGGTGATGCGCAGCGACAACTTCGTAATGACCGGGCCGGCTGCCGATGTAGAAATCAAAGGTGAAACTAATTTGCAGAAAGAAACCCAGCACCTTTTTGTCAAGGTACTGCCACGTATCAGTGACAGCCTTTCGCTGGCTGCACTGGCCGGCGGGCCGCTGGCTGGCGCCGTTGCATTCCTGGCGCAGAAGGTACTGAAAGACCCGCTCAATAAAATCATTTCTACCGAATATGAAATTACGGGCACCTGGGATAACCCGCAAGAAGTTAAACCGGCAGAAAACAGTAACAGGCAGCAAGACAGCAGCCTCATCTCACCCAATAAATAACAGTAAATAAATGGACCAGATATGGCAATTACCTCACGCATCAAAACCACAAAAGCCAAACTTAGCAAAGAAAACGCTAGCGACATCATCAAAGTGGCAGCCATCCAGATGGCATCAGGCCCTTATGTCAGCGCAAACCTGAGCGAGGCGGAAAGGCTGATCGAGATTGCCGTCAACCAGGGCGCCAAGCTGGTAGTGCTGCCTGAGTACTTTGCCATCATGGGCTTGAAAGATACCGACAAGATCAAAGTACGCGAGGAAGAAGGCCAAGGCCAGATTCAGGACTTTTTAAGCAAGACCGCTAAAAAACACAAGGTCTGGATCATCGGCGGCTCTGTTCCGCTGGCAACCAAAACGGCAGGAAAAGTGCGCAACAGCTGCCTGGTGTATGACGACAAAGGCAAACAGGTTGCACGCTATGACAAAATCCACCTGTTCGGGCTGGATCTGGGCAATGAACACTATCACGAAGAGCACACCATCGAACCGGGCAATGCCATTAAGGTGGTTGACACGCCCTTCGGCAAAATCGGCCTTTCCATCTGTTATGACCTGCGCTTTCCAGAGCTTTACCGTGCCATGGGTGAAGTCAATATCATCGTGGTGCCGTCTGCATTCACCGACACTACCGGGAAAGCACACTGGGAACCTCTGGTACGCGCACGTGCCATTGAAAACCTGTGCTACGTCATTGCACCGGCACAGGGCGGCTACCATATTTCAGGCCGGGAAACTCATGGCAACAGCATGATCGTAGACCCATGGGGCGTGGTATTGGACAGGCTGCCGCGTGGCTCCGGAGTTGTCATGGCAACTATCAACCCCAAATACCAGGAAAGCCTCAGAAAAAGCTTACCGGCATTGCAACATCGCACAATAAAAGTGGTCAATCCCAATTGATCATCCACTTACATCACATAGACCTACATAATGAAAAATCAGCAAATGCCAGATAGTGCCAATCCAATCAAAGGCTCTCACTTTGACGAAGCGACACGGGCGCTGCTTGCCCCGGCAAGCCTGGATATTGCAAAACTGCAAAATGTGCTTGGCGATATGATGTCGCACAAAATCGATTACGCCGATCTGTATTTTCAATACAGCCGCAGCGAAAGCTGGGGGCTGGAAGAAGGCCAGGTCAAATCCGGTAACTTCTCGATTGACCAGGGGGTTGGCGTGCGCGCCGTAAGCGGAGAGAAAACCGCCTTTGCCTATTCAGATGATATAAGCCTGGAAGCATTACAGAAGGCTGCGGTAGCAACCAAGTCGATTGCCGCTTCAGGCAGCGAACAGACCGCCAACAGCATTATCACCAGGCAGGCCACTCAGCTTTACCTGCCGCATGACCCGATTGCTTCGCTGTCGGCCGAAGCAAAAGTAAAGCTGCTGGAACACCTGGAATCTATCGCCAGGAAACTCGACCCGCGTATTACGCAGGTTACAGCATCCATTGCCGGCGAATATGAAGTGGTCATGGTGGCACGCCACGACGGCGTCATGGCGGCCGATGTGCGCCCGCTGGTGCGCGTAGGTATTAATGTCATTGCCGAGAGCAATGGCCGCCGCGAACAAGGTTCAGCCGGCGGCGGCGGCCGCTTTGATTACAGCTACTTTACCGATGAAGTGCTGCACGACTACGCACAGAAAGCCGTACATCAGGCACTGGTAAACCTGGATGCGCGCCCTGCCCCGGCAGGCAGCATGACGGTGGTGCTGGGCGCAGGCTGGCCGGGCATTTTATTGCACGAAGCCATCGGCCATGGCCTGGAAGGTGACTTTAACCGTAAAGGCAGCTCGGCTTTCAGCAATATGATAGGCCAGCAGGTCGCCGCCAAAGGTATCACCATTGTGGATGACGGCACCATTGCCGACCGGCGCGGCTCACTGAGCGTGGACGATGAAGGCAACCCGACCAGCAGAACCGTGCTGATTGAAGACGGCATCCTGCGCGGCTACATTCAGGACACGCTCAATGCGCGCCTGATGAACATGCCGCTTACCGGCAATGCACGCCGCGAGAGCTATGCCCATATCCCCATGCCGCGCATGACCAACACTTATATGCTCAACGGCACCACGCCGCCGGAAGAAATTATTAAATCTGTAAAAAAAGGTCTGTATGCTGCAAACTTCGGCGGCGGTCAGGTCGATATTACCAGCGGTAAATTCGTATTCAGCGCTGCCGAAGCCTATATGATAGAAGACGGTAAAATCACTTACCCGGTCAAGGGTGCTACACTGATCGGCAATGGTCCGGAAGTGCTGAAACGCGTTTCCATGATAGGCAACGACATGTCACTGGATAGCGGTGTAGGCACTTGCGGCAAAGAAGGACAAAGTGTGCCGGTAGGCGTTGGCCAGCCTACGCTCAGGATCGATGGACTGACTGTAGGCGGCACGGGCACCTGATAAAATTGTTATTTATTTAGATCACAACAGCATTACAACGCAATTCTGAAAGGGATCAAAATGGCCGAAAATACTGAAAAGAAAGAAGTTAAAACCAAAAAAGCAACAACTACAAAAACAGCAGCCAAGCCCAAAGCTGCTGCTGCAAAAAAAGAAACTACGGCGACTAAAAAGGCCGCTACCACAAAAACCAGTGCTACAAAAACCACCGCAGCAAAGAAACCCGCTGCTAAAAAAAGCAAGGCTGCGACCTCCGATCTCGAACAGCGCTACAGATTGATCGAAGTTGCCGCCTACTACATTGCAGAAAAAGATGGCTTTGCCGGCAACCCGGTAGACTACTGGATTGCAGCAGAGCTGCAATTTAGCAATGTAGGGTCAGAGTAAACTTACATCAAGTTTTAAACAATATATTCAAACTTCGCTGCTTTTTTGTTTTGGCTGGATTGCCGCGTCGTTTCACTCCTCGCAATGACACCCCTAACCTGTCATTGCGAGTGCGAAGCACGTGGCAATCCAGAGAGCTTCCCAATTGAAACGACGTCGCAATACAGAGAATTTTTACGCAAATACGCGTCATTTCACTCCTCGCAATGACACCCATAACCTGTCATTACGAGTGCGAAGCACGTGGCAATCCAGAGAGCTTCCCGATTGAAACGACGTCGCAATACAGAGAATTTTTACGCAAATACGCGTCATTTCACTCCTCGCAATGACACCCATAACCTGTCATTGCGAGTGCGAAGCACGTGGCAATCCAGATAGCCTCCCGATTGAAACGACGTCGCAATGCAGAGAGTTTTTACGCAAATAATTGCTCTAAACCAAAAAAAGCTTCTACCGCTAAAACTTAGGCAAAACCCAAAGCGGCTGCTCCTAAAAAACTGTCGCCAAAAAACTCCTTCACTGATTCTACCGCCAAGCGCAACGCCATCGTTGCGCCGCAGCGTTATATCATTCAGGCTGCTTTGATAATGGCGCACCCCGCCGCAAGTAGCAGAGAATTAACTATGTATACAATCCACTGGCGCCCTGCCAAATTGCAATAAATATCAGAAAATCAAACCAGCAGAAATTAAAGTTAACCCCTTTTTGTTTTCTCAAACGTTTAAGTTGGTATCCATACAATAGTATCCATAAAACGTTACTGGTAAACATGTCTACTTTGTCTCAACAACCCGGCCTTAACGGGCAATCCGCACTTCGCCATGTTCAGGATGAGCTCCAAACCACCAATCTCACCTCGGAACAAAAAGATTTTGTGCTGAAGTGCGTTAACGAACATACAATCAAACAAGCCGCTGTCATTGACGATGTGATGACGATGCCTCCATCCACACAATTATTGGAAGCGCTGCGGAATCTGCCTCCCCCAACTGTTGGTTCACCAAAAATTAAAAGTGAGATGCGCCCCGTACCTTTGCTGCGAGGCCTGCTGATTGACGCACAGTCACTTCTGGAAAAACCGCGTGCTGACTTATTCGTGCTGGGCATATCTGCACTGATGCCTACCGGCGAAGAAGCAATGCTTGCCAAGGCGGCCAGCCCGGTACTCAAACCATTTATGCAGGAGGCCGAACATATCCTTGCAAGGTTGCGATCCGGCGATATCAAGCTCGGGGAACGCCTTGACGCCTATGGCCAGACAAAAGTCCATATGCTCAGCCTTGCCTCGACAGGGGAGAACCTATCATGGGTTATAAAGGAAGTACCCTATGCTGAAACGGCTCATATCATTGCGCGATACACCAACCATCTTGCTGAATCCATCCCGCAAATCTCTCCGGTGCATTTGTTCGATAACCATCATTTGCTGCAAGAATATTCTGAAGGCAAGACATTCCACCAACTGAACACCGAGCCTACAAGCCAGATGCTGGCAGAAAAAGCGCATAAGAAATTGGTAGAACATGCGGAATATTTACTGCGTTACGAACCACCCGCAGAAAAATTAACTGATGGAGTATCGGTTTGGATTGACACCGCACACTGGAACTTTCGATTCATGAAAAATGAATTTGAGAAAATAGAGGCTAAATGGTTTGATGCTGTCGGTGTGGAAACTTCAGGAATAAAAAGGCCACTCCCTTCCATTGAACACCTTCCGGGGCCTGAGCTCTGATGATGAATCGACGAACCCATGTTTGATATGGCTACAATCCATTTCAGCCATCTGATATAACCTTATTCATTAATAACCGGATCAACTGTTACGTCAATAAATCACTGTTTTCTTAGGTTTTATCATTTTCTACCGTTATAATCTTGGCCTCAAGAATCGCTTCAAACTCTCATTTATGACGCAGAATACCCTGCCAATTCCTAAACCGGGTCAGGCAACACGCTTTAGTATCAATGCTACTGGCGAGGATAGCCTTGCGCTTGCAAACCTTGCAGCAGAATTAAAACAAAGCGGGCATGCATACCCGCTGGTGGTCATCTCCGCAAACGCATTCGATGCGCAGCGCCTGCTGGAGGAAATCCCCTACTTTGCCCCGAACCTGAGCGTGCATCTGCTGCCGGACTGGGAAACACTGCCTTATGACCAGTTCTCTCCGCACCCTGACCTGATTTCAGACCGCCTGACTACGCTCTATCACATCGCGCAGAATGCCTGTGACGTGATTATTGTACCGCTGGCGACGGCGCTGATTCGCCTGAGTCCGAAGGCCTACCTGAGCGCCAATACCTTCATGCTCAAAAAAGGCCAGAAACTGGATCTGGAAGCACTGCGCAGGCAATGTGCCGAAGCCGGTTACCATCACGTCAGCCAGGTCATCAGCCACGGTGAATTCAGTGTGCGCGGCGGCCTGATCGATCTGTTCCCGATGGGGTCTGCGCTGCCTTACCGGCTTGACCTGTTTGATGATGAAATTGAAACCATCCGTACTTTCGACGTAGATACGCAGCGCAGCCTGTACCCGGTACCGGAAATCCGGCTGCTGCCTGCACGCGAGTTTCCGTTGGATGAAGCCGGTATTGCTACGTTCAGAAGCCAGTTCCGTGAGGCTTTCGAGGGCGACCCGCAGCGCGCAAAAATCTACAAGGACGTCAGCAAAGGCGTCGCTTCAGGCGGCATTGAGTGGTATTTGCCGCTATTTTTTGAACAAACCGCCACCCTGCTGGATTACCTGCCGGCCGACAGCCTGCTGTGCCTGCATGGCGACCTGGACACGAGCGCACAGCAGTTCTGGCGTGAAGCGCAATCACGCTACCGTACGCTGGCACATGATGCGGAACGTCCGCTGCTGACCCCTGAAATACTGCTGCTCAAAACTGAAGACTTTTTTGCGTCTACACATGGATTTGCAAGACTGTCACTGACCCTATCCAAAACCGGCAATGATTTGCCTGCGCTCGATATAGAGCGACGCGCAGAACAGCCACTGCATAAGCTTAAAGATTTCATCAGCGCCTTCAAAGGCCATGTTCTAATTGTTGCCGAAAGCCTGGGTCGCCGTGAAACCATGGCTCAATTATTCGCCGAGCATGGCCTTGAAGTGGCTATCTGTGAAACCTGGAATGATTTTCTATCCAGTAAAACCAAAATACTACTGGGTGTTTCACCACTGCACGCAGGCTTCGCCGTTACTCCTTCCACCTCACAGGGGGAAGGGAATCAAAGCTTTGCCATCATCACCGAAGCTGAACTGTATGCCGCCACGGTACGCCAGCAGCGCCGCCGCGAAAAAGAAAAAGCCCGCAGTACCGAGGGCATGCTCAAGGACTTATCAGAGCTGCGCATCAACGACCCGGTGGTGCATGAACAGCACGGCGTAGGCCGCTACAAAGGATTGGTGAATCTGGATCTTGGCGAAGGTGAAACCGAGTTCCTGCTGCTGGAATATTATGGCGACGACAAGCTCTATGTGCCGGTTTCACAGCTATTCATTATTTCACGCTACTCCGGCGGACCGCCGGAATCTGCCCCGCTGCACAGGCTAGGCAGCGGTAACTGGGAAAAAGCCAAGAAAAAAGCTCTGAAACAGATTCGTGATACCGCAGCCGAGCTGCTCAACCTGTATGCACAGCGTGCCGCGCGCCGTGGCCATGCCTTTACCTTGAGCCTGCACGATTACGAAGCATTCTGCGAAGGCTTTCCGTTTGAAGAAACCCCGGATCAGCTGGAAGCGATTGAAAATGTCATCAAGGATATGCAATCCGGCCGCCCAATGGACAGGCTGGTGTGCGGTGACGTTGGTTTCGGCAAGACCGAGGTCGCGCTGCGCGCGGCATTTGTCGCCGTCATGGGCGGCCGGCAGGTAGCCGTGCTGGTGCCGACTACGCTGCTGGCCGAACAGCATTTCAACAACTTCAGCGACCGTTTTGCCGAATGGCCAATCAAGGTTGCGGAGATTTCACGCTTCCGTACCGCAAAAGAACAGGCCGCTGCATTGAAAGGCCTGGAAAGCGGTGAAATTGACATCATTATCGGCACCCACCGTTTGATCCAGAAAGATGTGAAGTTCAAAAACCTGGGTCTGGTGATTCTGGATGAAGAACACCGCTTTGGCGTGCGTCAGAAAGAACAGCTCAAAGCCTTACGCGCCGAGGTCGACGTACTGACACTGACAGCTACCCCGATTCCACGTACCCTCAGCATGGCGATGGAAGGCCTGCGCGAATTCAGCGTGATTACCACGCCGCCGCAGAAACGCCTGAGCATCAAGACTTTCCACACCGAATATTCCGAAGGCATTATCCGTGAGGCCGTGATGCGCGAATTCAAGCGTGGCGGCCAGGTGTATTTCCTGCATAATGAGGTGGATACCATACACTCCATGCGCGAAAAGCTGGAGCGTATCCTGCCCGATGCACGCATTGCCGTTGCACACGGCCAATTGCGCGAACGCGAGCTGGAACATGTGATGCGTGACTTCTACCACCAGCGTTTCAACCTGCTGCTGTGTACCACCATTATTGAAACCGGTATCGATGTACCAACTGCCAACACCATCATCATGAACAAGGCCGACATGTTCGGCCTGGCACAGATGCACCAGCTGCGCGGCCGCGTGGGTCGCTCCCACCACCAGGCTTATGCTTACCTGCTGACTGACCCTGACCGCAAGATCACGCCGCAGGCACAGAAACGCTTGGATGCGATCCAGCTTATGGAAGACCTGGGAGCAGGGTTCCACCTGGCGATGCATGACCTGGAGATCCGCGGTGCCGGTGAGCTGCTGGGCGACAGCCAGAGCGGCGAAATGCAGGAAATCGGTTTCCACCTGTATTCAGACATGCTGAACCACGCCGTAAAACAGCTCAAAGCCGGTAAAGAGCCGGATTTGAATGCACCGCTAGGCGTGACGACAGAAATCAACCTGCACACGCCTGCCCTGCTTACCAACGCCTATTGTCCGGATGTGCATGAGCGTCTGGTCATTTATAAACGCCTGGCCAACTGCAACGATGACGATGAGCTGGATAGCCTGCAGGAAGAATTGATAGACCGCTTCGGTTTACTGCCGGAACAGGGTGAAGCGCTCATGGCGTGCCACCGGTTACGTATTGCGGCAAAAAACATAGGTGTCATCAAGATTGATGCTAGTGCAGATTCAATTCAGCTGCAGTTCAACCCCAAGGCAGATATTGACCCGCTTAAACTCATCAACCTGTTGCAGCGCGATAGAAGATGCCGCATGAACGGGCCGGATAAATTACGGGTTGCGGTAGGCTTTGAGGCGATCAGCCTGCGTACGGACTTTGTGAAATCCTTGCTGAAAGAGTTTATTTAACATCAGCAGGCACCCGCAGGCAGTGTGTCAACAGCCATTAACACACTGCTCTCTGCGAGTTCACGGCCAATAATATCAGTCTGGAAAAGCTGGCTGTATCAGCCTCGATAGGGTTTCCACGTGCCATCCGTGGTCAGGCAGGCACGCTCGTTTCTTGTGTCGTTAATGCCATCACCACGCAGATTGAGTTTGTAATTACGGCATTTCTGCCCGTTGGCACTAAAACCACTCAGTGGCGTCACTGTGTAATTAAGGCGATTATCCGGATTGACCCAGGTCACCGGCCTGTTTTGCGCGCCAAGTTCCAGCGTATGGCCCAGGCAGCCGCGATCCGTATTATCAAGGTCGCGTCCGATTTTGTTACCGACCACGGCGCCAATCACCGTACCCAGAATAATAGCCACGGCCCTGCCATCACCTTTGCCAACCGTTGAACCGATTGCGCCGCCGACAATGCCGCCTAATGCGGTACCTACCGCTTCACGGTTGCAGCGGCCACTTGCAATGCCATAGTCATCAGACCATTGCCGGCCGGCATATCCGGTGTAGTAAGGGTCATGCTTGCTGCGCCAGCCATGAGCCGGAGCCCAGGGCGGCGGATCGGCATACACTGTGAGAGCCAACAGAAACAGCATCGTAAACAGGCTGAAACTGATAAATAATTTTTTATAGTGCATGGTTTTTATTCTCCTGATGAATGATCAAGTGATATTACATATTGCAGCTAACAACATAAAAACGCTAATTTAATTCATCATCTTTCCAATATCGGGTGCCTTTGATCGAGGCTTGCAGCACTAGCCCGCTTTTCGTGATCTGGTAGATGATAATATGGTCAATCAAGGCTTCACCGCCTACTGCCGAACCCTGGTCAGACGCCTTGGCCGCTGCATCAGCATGCCCGCCGAACTCCCAGCCGCTTTCAATGAACCGGTTGATGGTGGACTGGTTCTTTAAAATAAAGACGGCACGGAAATCCTTTACACCAAGCCCAAGGCCTATGCCGGCCTCGCCCATTTTCATATAAGTCTGCTTGCCCGTCTTTTCCTGCAGCACGCCGTATCCGCCGCCAAAACTGGCAAAAATGATATTGACATTGGCATTACTGAACACGGCATAACCGGGGGCGGCAGCGATTTCCTGCTTGGCCTGGGGGTACAGCCTGTACAGCTCGGTTAAAACATCTTCTTTCATGGCCAGTACCGCATGCCGTTTTTCCTGCGCGGAACTGCCGCTGGTTGTAGCGCAGCCGACTGAAATCAGCGCAATCAGGATACTGACCAGGCCTGCGTTAAAAAATCGATTCATTGATCACCCCGAAACATTACTAAACAAATAACGGCTAGCGCCCAAACCCTGCGTTTTACCACTATGCAATGCGTTTTGGCATCAGCTATACACGTAACTTTATAGCAGCTGTAGCCGGTTTTTCAACTTTTCGATAAAAAATATCCGCCAGCACCAGGCTAGCCAGCCATGCAAACATCATGAACAACAGGCCGGCAAGTGAACCGGAGAGTTTCAGCCAGCCAAATACGGCATTTGCCAGCATCACGACCGAGAAATGCACCAGGAACAAGGCATAAGAAACCTTACCCAGGTAATGCATAAGCACCGGCTCTTTGTTAATCCGCATATTTCTTGTAAAAAACAGTATCAACGCCACAGCCAGCGCTATCAGGATGCGCAGCCTGAAATCAGCGGCCAGGGCGGCCAGCGTAATCACAGCATTGAGCCAGAACCATGCCGCGAGATGCTCACGCAGCCCGGCCCAGTAAGCCATGGCGCCCAGGCCGTAAGCGCCAAAGAAGTATAAAGCCCAGTCATCATAACCGGAATCGCGGTTAAACCAGAACAGCGATGCCGCGGCCATCAGCGTCACCACCACGATCATGACCTTGGCAGAATCAACCGACTTACCGCCCAGCCAGGCGATGCCTAGCATCATCAGAAAAAGCTGGAAATCGACCGCAATAAACCATGCACCGGCCGTGAGTGAATCAAAATCCAGCACTCCGTGCAGCAGGAACACATGCGACAGGAATTGCGATAACTCAGGCACATCCGGAATGAAATCATCGGCCAGCAGCTGCCGTGCCAGCAGCGCGCTCACAATAGCCAGCACCAAAGCAAAGAAAAACGGAACCACCAGCCGCAGATACCGGTTCACCAGATTGGCCGTAAACCAGGCCATACCGGCATGGTTTGTCTGCATGGAGCGTGCTGCCAGATAACCGCCGATGACAAAAAACACCTGCACCGCCATGCGTGCATAGTCATACAGCCAGCTGATCATGTCCGGCGCTGCTCGCTGCACGGCGTCAGAAATGGGGCCGTAAGCTGCAAGATGATGCAGCACGATCAGCTGTGACGCGATTGCCTTGAACGCGTCGATAACGGGAAAACGGACAGGAGAACTACTTTTCGCTAGTGAACTGTTTTTAGAAAGTGAACTATTTTTCATAGTCTGGCGATTATAACGTTTCCAACGATAAGGTTTCTAGCTGCGATGGCAGATGCCTGCACTTTTCAAACCTGAACCAAAAGAGATTCGTTACCTGCTGAATTGCAGCCATTCCTGCAGACAGTCACTGCGCTTATTCTGCAACGTCAGCATATTGCTGGGAAATTCTGAAAAAGTCTTTATTCCTGGCAACAAACGCCGCCACAACATCCGGATCAAAATGTTTCCCTGATTCTGCCGTAATAAAATCAGTGACTTCGTCATGCTGCATTCCCTTTTTGTAGACACGCCGGCTAATCAGCGCATCATACACATCGGCAAGCGCCATCAACCGTCCTGCCAAAGGTATTTCAATACCACTGAGCCCCTTGGGATAGCCCTCACCATCCCACCTTTCGTGGTGCGATATGATCATTTCGCGCGCATAATGCAGAAAGCTCTGTGCCTCCGGGTGCTTGGCACTGGTCACAATTTTAGTCACCGCATCTGCACCGATCAAAGTGTGGCTCTGCATGATCCTGTATTCATCTTCGCTGAGTTTGCCCGGCTTCTGCAGAATGCTGTCGGGAATGCCGACCTTGCCTATGTCATGCAAAGGCGCAGACTTGGCCAGCAATTCGATATCCGATGCTGTCAGGTATGCATATTGAGCGGTAGTGGATAACTGCCTTGCCAGTATTTCCACATAGTTCTGGGTACGAAGGATATGGCCGCCGGTTTCATTGTCACGCGCTTCTGACAGCGCCGACATGCTGATGATGATGCCATCTTGCGCCTCTGAAAGCTCCTGGGTACGGATCAGCAACTTACGGGCTTCCAGCGCGTATTTCAACAAGCCCATTACGCTGGTGATGAATACCAGCGTTATTATCGGCATCAGCGGTGAAACATGCAGCCCCTGCCTGAGCAGCAGCTGGCTGGCACCCGCATAGCAGGCAATAGCCGCTGAAACCAGCATAAGTAACGACATTGCAAAACCGGCACGGCTTAACACCACGCTACAAACCGTTCCCAGCAGCAGGACAACGAACAGTTCAGCACCTTTCGCCCAGCCCGGACGTGAAATAAAAGTACCGCTCAGAATATTATCAACAACCGTAGCATGCACTTCCAGCCCGTTAACCCACTTGCCGGACGGAGTGAGGTGTATGTCCTGCAGCCCTTTGGCCCAGGCGCCGACCAAAACAATTTTGCCTTGCAGGCTGCCTGCGGCCACTTCATTATTCATGACGGCTCGCGCTGAATAATAAGCAGGCTGCGCACTGCGGTAATCCAGCATCATGTTGCCGCTATTATCGACAGGAATGGAGCGCTCCCCCCAATGAATCAATGTTTCGCCTTTATCCGTCAGCAGTTGCAATTGCCGCTGTGTCGAATAAAGCAGCAACGCAGCCATTGCCAGTGAGGGCCGTATTTGCCCCTCCGGCGCAAGCAGCAGCGGCACCCGGCGCAGGGTGCCGTCTATATCGACAAGTGCATTGGTAAAACCTTCAGCACTGGCTGCATCTGTCAGCACAGGCAGGCTGCGGATCAACCCTGACGGCTTAGGCCATGAATCAGCGCTATGCGCACTGCCGTGCCCGGAACTGATTACCGCCATGCCATCAGGCGCGGCCGGCACGCCCTGCTGTAATGCGGACTGGGCAGGTTCAGAAAAATTCAGGTAGTAGCCCAGCACGGTTGAACCCTGCCCAAAAACATCCGCCAGCCGCCGTGAATTACTATCCTCTGCCGACAGTGGCTGCCCGCTGGCGTTATGCGCAAGGTCACGCTGCCGTTCGGCCTCGACGACCTCGGGTGAACTTCGATCCGGCTCCGGCATCAGGATATCGACCGCGATGACCTGTGCGCCTAACTGCTGTAAACGCAACAGCAATGCCGCAAGCCTGTAACGGGGCCATGGCCATTGACCAAAGGCAGCCAGGCTGGCTTCGTCAACCCCTACAATCACCGGTACCGCAGATTTCGGCGGTGCTGCACGGCCGGCGACCATCAGGTCATAAAGCAGCAAATCAGATTCTTGCAGGAATTTGGGCTGAAAAACAGTCAGCAGCGCAGCCAGCAGCGTTAAGCTGATACCGGTGGTAATTAAAATCAAGCGCCCATGCCAGATTTCACTCAAAAACTGCCGGCACCTATTTTGAATACTTATTTTAGCCATATTTTTAGAATCTGACTGGTCTGCTGCAAAGCGGCTGATTAGTGAATAATCACGACAACACGTCTGTTACGGGGCTCAGGAACCCCATCCGGCGTCGGAACCAGGGGATTACCTTTACCGTGCGAACTTACCGTGATCAGTTCTGGCGCTACCCCCTGCTGTACCAGCAAAGATTCCACTCGCCTGGCACGTTCAAGCGAAAGCGCATCATTTAACTGAACCGAGCCAGTGGCATCCGTATGCCCACTGATACTCACGCTGACCGCAGAACGTTGTTTTATCGCCGTAACAATATCGGGAATCTCCTGCATGGAATCAGCGGTGAGTTCAGCACCGCCGCTTGCAAACATCAGGGTAAAGCGCTGCGCCGGCAATGGCTCTACAGCAAGCACCTCTTTAAAAGTGGTTTCAATAAAAGCCGGATCTGCCGTAACCACGGCGGATGGCGCATTAGCGCTGCCTCGGGTACGCGTCATGTCGTTGGCATTTTCAAGCGTTTGCGTGCCGGCGGCGGTAGTGACCTCAGCCCGGCCGACATGTCCGTTCTGGTCAGGCACCAGAACAATTGACTGCCGGGTGCAGCCTGCCAATACCAGCAGCAGGCTTGCCAGCGTAAACGTGACGGCACAATGATTCAACGAAAAATTTCTAAACCCCGCTAGCCGGCAGCCCATGATTACTCCTTCAACTGGATCAGTAATTTAGTGCCGCGCACCGCTATGGTCGCGTCCGGAGTATGCAGCTGGGCACTTTGCGGTGCCAGCTTAGCAATCTGCCCGCTTATGTAGGAAAACGTACCCTTGACCATACGTACCACGAGTGCGAACTTGTTATCCCGGGGATCAAAAGCATAGTCATTCAAGGACAGCTCACTGCCGGAGCCAAGTGAAATACTCGTATCGTCGGTCAACACGATGCCGACAGCTCCGGGTTTACCGGTACGAATAAGGTCGCCTCGGTACAGCGCAGTGCCGGCAGCTGCGGCCAGGCTTGCACCATCGCGCAAAATAAAAGCTTTGCCTTCAAGGTTCTGGATATGGCCAATTTTATCGGCTGACTGGGCGGCAAACGCCGGCTCGACAAACAGCATGGCGATTAAAAAAGCACTGAATATGGTTTTCATGGTCAACTGATCCCCAAGCGTTACTTTAATCATTCCTGATTGAATCGTTCAGGTTGGCAGCAAAACATTCCGGTATATTTTTAACGGGTGTTTAATGTGCCCGGACATTTATTTTTTACCTGAACAAATCCTACTCTTAGCGCCAGAGTTGCGCAATCAATGATTCATAAACTAAAAAACCAGCCTCGAGTGCTGGTTTTTTAGTTTAATGCTGACTTTCTAGTTTAAAACAGGATCAGATCTTAATAACTTCTAGTAAGAACCCACTTCACTATGGTTTTAATATCATCATCTTTTACTTTAGGGCTATTGGCAGGCATAGGCATCTTGCCCCATACGCCACCGCCGCCCGCTTTGACTTTTTCTACCAGCCTTGCTTCTGCGGTTTTGTCATCTTTATACTTCTGCGCTACATCCTTGTAAGATGGCCCAAGCACTGCGTTCTGCAAGCCGTGGCACATCAGGCATCCGCTTTTCTGCGCAAGCGCTTCTACCGGATCAGCCGCGTATGCAAAACTGAAACCGGACATCAGCGCAGTGAATAAACATGCTTTTTTAAAAAGAGTATTCATGCATTATTTCCTTTTTAAATATGATGTGAAATTACAGGCTGAACACGTTCATTGCGCCGCCGCCAGGTGCCGCATTGTATTTAACCAGCTCTTTATAACCACCGGCCGCACCCAGGCCATCGGTATCATTGGTCAGACCCAGGTTCATCGCTACACCTGCCCAGCCGCCGATGCCGGAAAGCACGCCAACATATTGCTTGCCTTTATGGCCATAAGTAATGGCATTACCTACCACACCTGAACCTACCTGGAATTTCCACAGTTCTTTACCGGTGTTGGCATCAACCGCTTTCATCCAGCGATCCAATGTGCCGTAGAACACCAGGTTGGAAGAGGTAACCAGCGCACCGCCCCAAGCTGAGAACTTCTCTTTGTTGTACCAGGCTTGTTTGCCTTTCAGGCCATCCCAGGCCATAAAGCCTCCCATTACGCCATCAGGACCTGCAAACATGGTGAGTGTGGCACCAACCCATGGCTGACCCGCTACATACTTGGATTCAACAGGCTCGTAAGTCATGCAGACGTGGTTCATCGGCACATAGAACAGACCGGTTTTAGGTGAAAATGCAGCAGGCTGCTCATCTTTCACACCCAGTGCTGACGGGCAGACGCCCTGCGCGTTGTAATCCTGGTGGGTTGAGTAGGCTGCATCTTTGACCGGTATGCCGGTTTTCAGATCTATGCTTTTTGCCCAGTTCACAAACGGCTGCATTTTTTCTGCAACCACCAGGCTGCCGTTCGTGCGGTCGAATGTGTAGGCGAAACCGTTACGGTCAAAGTGCGTAGCCAGGCTTTTACCTTTGGCATCCCACAGGATGGTTTCATTCATGCCGTCGTAATCCCACTCGTCATGAGGCGTCATCTGGTAACCCCATTTCGCCACGCCGGTATCGACATCACGTGCAAAAATCGTCATAGACCACTTGTTGTCGCCAGGACGTACATCAGGGTTCCATACACCTGGGTTACCTGTACCGTAGTACATCAGGTTAAGTTTCGTATCGTATGAGTACCAGCCCCAAGTAGCGCCGCCGCCGTTCTGGTAGCCATCTTTCCTGGCTTGTGGCTTGAGCCAGGTTCTGATGCCCAGGTCTTTTTCAGGGAATTTCAATTTGTCTTTAGGCAGTGGCTTGAATGAACCGCCAACCTTGTTGCCGCCATTCACATCTTCATACAATGACAGTGCGCTGAAGTGCGGATTCTCTTTGTTGAAGTCTTCGCCGATTAAAACATCTTTATCTGAACCGGTGCTGTAAGCGCGCCATACCAAGGCGCCGTCTTTGATGTTGTAAGCCGTGATGTGGCAGCGTACGCCGTATTCACCACCTGAACAGCCGGTGATCACTTTGTCTTTGATGACATGCGGTGCATTGGTGTTGGACTCGCCGACTTTAGTATCGGTGACCTGGACATCCCAGATTTTTTTACCGGTTTTCGCGTCAAGTGCTACCAGTTTGCCATCGTTCTGCTGCAGGAAAATCTTGCCGTCACCATAGCCCAGGCCACGGTTTACGTTATCACAGCACAGCAAGGCCTGGATTGCCGGATCCTGCTTAGGGAAATATGACCACAGGATTTTCTGGTTGTCATTCAGGTCCAGTGCATAAATATTGTTCGGGAAAGCAGTATGCACATACATCACATCGTTAATCACCAGCGGAGCGCCTTCATGGCCGCGGTTAACGCCGGTAGAGAATGTCCAGGCAAGTTTCAGGTTTTTTACGTTGCCTTTATTGATCTGGCCAAGTTTGCTGTAGCCGGTATTGCTGTAGTCTTTGCGTGGCGCAGCCCATTGGTTATCATCCTGCATGAGCTTTGATAATTCATCTGCTGCAAAAGCGGTAGTGCTTAATACGGTAATCAGGCCGGCACCTAATGCCAGGCTGAATTTGCGTTTAAATTGATGACTCATTCTACATCCCCAAAATATAAAATCTGTTAAATTGTTGTATTACTAATCTCAATTTCATCCGTTGAAATGACATTGGTAGCAGTGCTAGTATTGCAAGCGATGTGCCAGCGCCATATTTTTTTGTAATCCAGTGCAGAATTCACTGACAAAATCGTTTAAAATCAACATATTATTTTTTAATAAAAATATTTTCCGCAAACTGACAGCGATTAAATACCGGGTAAAGCAGATTCTGAAACTGTGTCAGAACTGAACAGTTGTAACGTGACAGTTGTTCACTTAATTTAAGCAATAAGGCCAATCTAATGAGTTCTTCTTCATCAGGCAGCACGCCCAAGATACTGCAAGCCAGGACCGAGTTCCTGGCTAACGGGCATGTGCAGGAAGGAACCGTCGCCGAGGCGATTGAACGCTCCTGGCGGCGCTGCGTTGCGGACGGCATAGACACCAACTCACCTTCGAACATCGAAGTAGTCACGGCGCAGGAGCTGGCGCATAAGCTCGAACAGAATCATCGCCTACTGGCACTGGCCCGCCCGGAAATGGAAACATTGAGCGAGCAGATTGCGCATACACAGAATGTAGTGATACTGACAGATGATGAAGGCCTGATTCTGCACAGCCTTGGCAGCCAGTATCTGCTGGAGAACGACCAGCGTGTTGCATTATCCGCAGGCGCCTCCTGGAGCGAGAGCCAGCGCGGCACCAATGCCATCGGTACCGCCATTATCGAACAGTCAGCCTTGACCGTTCAGGGCGCAGAACACTTCATGGCCTACCACCATTCTCTCAACTGCTCTGCCGTGCCTATATTCGGCGCGGAGAATCAGCTAATAGCCACGCTTGATGTATCAAACGACTACAACGTATCGCAGCAGCACACTCTGGCATTAGTGAAAATGTCTGCCCAGATGATCGAGAACCGGCTGTTCCTCGCCAGTTACCAGAGCGACATCATCCTGCACTTTCATGCCCGCCCTGAATTTATCGGCACCTTATGGGAAGGCGTGGCGATGTTCACCGATCACGGCGAACTGGTAGCGACCAATCGCAGCGGCCAGTTCCAGCTCGGCCTGAACCTGCAGCAGTCACGCCTCGATACCGCATACGAAAAGCCGCAGCTCAATTTCAGCCAGCTGTTCGACATCTCGATTGAGAACCTGCTGCGGCAGATAGGCAGCACAGATAAGCTGGTCATTCCATTAAAACTGAACAATGGCGCCCGACTCTATGTACAGGTGGAGCTATTGCATAAACGGACACAGATTGCCAGAACCGCCCCGGTTACCCGCAGAACCAGCGCGGCTAACCTCGACCTGCTGAATAGCGGTGATGCAAAAGTCGACCGCGCAATCACGCAAGTCAAGCAAGTGCTCACGCGTGATATTCCCATCCTGATCCAGGGGGAAACCGGGGTCGGCAAAGAGCTGTTTGCACGTGCTATCCATGAAGCGGGTGCGCAGCATAAAGGGCCATGGGTTGCCGTTAATTGCGCAGCGCTGCCTGAAGGGTTGATTGAGGCCGAGCTTTTCGGCTATGAAGAAGGCGCGTTTACCGGTGCCAAACGCAAAGGCAGCCCGGGTAAAATCGAGCAGGCCAACGGCGGCACCCTGTTCCTGGATGAAATCGGGGATATGCCGCTCTCCTTGCAGGCCAGGCTGCTGCGCGTGTTGCAGGAGCGTACCGTCACGCCCTTGGGTAGCACCAAATCCATACCGGTCAGCTTTGCGCTCGTCAGCGCAACCAATCTGAAACTTAAAGAAAAAGTGGAAAGCGGCGAGTTCCGCAGTGATCTGTATTACCGCCTGAACGGTCTGAGCGTGGCGCTGCCGCCGCTCAGGCAGCGCTCTGACCTGCATGCGCTCATCAACATCATTTTGCAGATTGAACATGCGGATGGCGTGGAAATCACGCCGGATGTGATGGATATATTCGTTCAGCATCCATGGCCCGGCAATATACGCCAGCTGCACAATGTTTTAAGAACCGCGCTGGCACTCGCAGATGGCGCACCGATCAGCGCGCTGCACCTTACCCAGGATTTTATTGATGAAATCGAAAGCTGCGGACGCGCCGGAACCAGGCATGAATCACCGGCTGCCGACCAGCAGAATCTTGATGACGTGACCGCGAATGCGATTTTAAAGGCAATGGAAAATCATGCCGGAAATGTTTCTGCGGTAGCCCGCCAATTGAATATCAGCCGTAATACGTTATACAGAAAACTGAAAGCCCTCGGCTTGCATTAAGCCTGCATTAAAGGCCGCCAAGATCCGGCCATACCCGCATCACGCGCCAGGCTGCATGTAGAAACCACCTGAAAACCATGCAAACTCTATCGCTCGCCTATCCCCATATTCACTAGCGGCGATAGTACGGACGTCCGTAATAAGGGCTCCAGTACGGATAATCCCAGTTGTTCTGCTGGCGCAGTATAGTCTGCTCATACTCGCGCTGTATGCACAGTCGCCATGCGTCCGTATCTTTGGCAAAACCGAGTTTCTCGCATGCCGGCCCGTACACCTGCATTTTATACTCCATCAGCTTGCTTGCTTTCTGCTGCTCTGCCTGCGGGTTTGTTGCACAACCGGCTAACAGCGTCACCGCAGCCAAAATATAAATTACGCGCATTTTAATATTATCCATTCTGCCTGATTCCGTATGTGAATATGATTTTAACCGCTTACCTAAAGTTCATGCCCCGCCGAATTAAATATGAGTTCAGGACGCAGACAGCGGCACGAGCCTACCGATATGCATAAAAAATACTGCGCAGGTGATAGGCAAACCTTCATGCGCGAATAATGCAGCATAACCATCCAATTGTCCGCGGTGCTTTTCCGCGGCCGACTGCAAGACCTGCTCTGACGCATCGGCAGCCAATTCTGTGGTTTTGTAGTCGATGATCCAGCGTATGCCGCCCTCAATGAAAGTGCGGTCAACAATATGCTTTTTAACTTCATCGCCGGTCAATGTCATCAATGCCAGTTCAACGGCGGCACCGTCCCTGGCCTGCAGCACCCACTGCCCTTCCGCACTGTTCAATGTTGCCGTCAGCAGCTGCCCTACGCGCGTAGCCGCTGCATTCACCAGGCTCTCGGCGTGCCCCTGCTGCCGCAGCCAGTGATGCATTGCCGGCAGCAAGGCATTCACGCGCAACGCAGGCCATGCGGCTGCACCCTGCTGCGCAATCATCTCCATATAACGATGGGTCAGGGTACCAATGTCAGCATCGATGCCCGCACTGCTGCTGCCGGGTTTGCTATTCGGCTTGCCGGTGATCGCCACCGGCTTATCCGTTTGCAGTACAGGCGGCACATGCGGCTGCTTCAGACGCACCAGGCAAGGCGTGAAAACGGCAATATCGTCCGCTTCAGCGGTGGCGGTTTCCGCCAGCGCCGCAGCTTCGAACTGCGCCCCGACCGCATCCCACAGCAGGTCAAGATAGGTATTTTTGGCGGCGCTGATTTCCCCTTTGGCATTCTGGCCGGCAATGCCCACCAGGTGCAATTTGCGCTCGACACGGGTGGCGGCCACATACAGCACACGTGCCGATTCATTGGCATCACGTTCTTTTTCACGCGCTTCCAGGTAATCATACGGACTGACTTTATCCTTGTCGCGCGCACCTTTGGGAATATACGGCGCTGCCAGCAGTTCCTGCTGATAGCCAAGCTGAACTTCCTCCCACAGCACCAGGGGTTTGTCGCTGTTATTGCCGCCGGTCGCCGCCCCCAAGCCCGGCAGGATGACCGTATCGAACTCCAGCCCTTTGGACTTATGTATCGTCATCATCTGCAGGTTTTCTCCGCGCATATCCGGTGCGGCAAACAGCTTGGTGATTTCAGATTCCACACGCTCCGGTGAAAACTGGCCGCTGCGATCCAAGGCCTCCAGGCAGCCAAAAAACGCCTGCACATCCACAACATCACCCGGCGACCACAGGCAGGATGTGCCATTCAGCATGAGCCATACCCCGCGTATCCAGCGCCCTGCACTCATGCGCCCCTGGCTGGCATAGGCTTCCTGCAATATGCCGCGCACATGCAGCAGCCGCGCCTGCCCATCGGGCAACAGCCGGCCTACGGCCTCATCATCGTTCATGAGTGCCCAGATGGTTTTATAGTGATCATGCCCGGCAAGCGCATGCATGTCATGCAAGGTCAGGCCACACCAGGGTGCCCGTAATATTGCCAGCCAATGCACGCGATCTGCCCGATGGTGCAATGCATGGGTCAGCGCCAGCAGGTCCTGCACCACTTGCCGCCCCTCCAGTGCCTCGATCTCCACAGCCTGGAAAGCAATGTCCTGATGGTCACGCCGCAGCTTGCTGACCAATGGCGACAAGTGTTTTTTGGAACGTACCAGCACCGCGATTTTCACATCGGGGTTGGCAAGCCGCTCTGCCTGAATCACGCGTACGATCGCTTCAGCTTCGCGCTGCTGCGCCTGCTCTGCACTTTCATCAGCCTGCCTGATGACCGGATGCACCTCCACCCCGGCCTGCGGCAGGTTATCTTTGGTTGCGATGAACGGCCGGTAATGGATCGCCCCCTGCACCACTTCATCATGCGCAGGAAAAACAGGCGCAAAGGTATGGTTGATCCAGTCCACGATTGCGGGCGAGGAGCGGTTATTGCGGTATAACTGCAAACGTTCCAGGTAAATATCGCCGATACCATGCTCGGCCGCTTCAATGAACAGGCCAACATTAGCCTTGCGGAAGCGGTAAATAGACTGCATCGGATCACCCACTGCAAACAGGGTGCGCCCGTCATCCATCTGCCAGCCTGATGTGAGCTGTTCAAGCAGCCTGACCTGGCTCGGGCTGGTATCCTGGAACTCATCCACCAGCAGGTGCTTTATCTGGTAATCCAGCTTCAGCGCCAGTTCTGTCGGCGCGCCCCAATCATTACCTAAGCCATCGCCCAAGCCATCACCCAGGGCGCTTGTCGCACGATGCGCGATTTCAACGAAATCAACCTCACCCGCACGCTGGAACACCAGCCACAACTGCGCCACAGCCAGGTTCAGCAGGCGGGAAAGTGTAGCGATAATCTGCCATGCATCCGGATTGGCATTCATGTCCGGCAGCCCGCGCATTCTGGCTAACGCAAGGGCAATGCCTGCATCGGTTTCGATCGATGCCAGAAAAGCGGTGAAATCCGCTTTTTCATCTTTTTTATCGGCTGGGAAACCTGTGTTTTTATCCACCTTAGCACGGATGCTATTGTCTTTAGTCAGCAGCAGTTCACACACCGCCAGCCATTGCGGCAAGCCATCCGCGTCCTGTGGCAACGGCACATCCCAGCCTGCCAGCAAGGTGATGGGATGTTCAGGCGGCAGATGACCGGCTGCAAACCTGGCCAGCGGCATCAGCATAGACTGAAAGCGCGTATTGAACACTGCGGCAGCCGCTTGAATTTCCTGTTCGATCATGAAGCGCAAAGTCTGCTGTAGCGTTTCCGCATCCACTTCAAACTGGGCATGGTGCAGCCACTGGTCACGCTTTTCCAGCATCCTGACCAGCAGTTTCCTGAGCTGGCCGGCATCATTGTCGACATAACGCAACGCAGTTCTGACAATATCGCTATACGCCTGATCTTCCAGCAGTGCCAGCGTCTGTTCCGCCGCTGTTTCATACAGGGCTGCCGCATCCAGGGTCACTCTCGGCTGGGAGCCAAAACGGCTCATCAGCGGCATTTGCCTTGCAAGGTACGCACACAGGCTGTCAATCGTAAAAATACGCAAGCGTGATGGATTTTCAATCAGCTGCCAACTCTGCATAGCTGAACGCTCAAGCGCTTTCAGGCTCAGATCATAGGTAATCTGCTTATGCGCCTGGGCTGGTTTATCCTGCCTGGAGGCTTTGATGAGGCTATCGAGGATGCGCAGGCGCATCTCTGCCGCCGCTTTATTGGTGAAAGTAATCGCAATGATTTCTTCAGGCTCATTCACGGTTTGCAGCAGTTTCAGGTAGCGCTGCGTGAGCAGCTCGGTTTTACCTGCGCCGGCCGGAGCCTCTACGATAAATGAGCTGAGTGCCAGTGCGCGCTCGCGGTTCTGCGCATCCGCTTCCAGGTTGAAAGTATGCTCGCTGCTCATTTGCCGGCCTCCTGCTGCCTTTCAAATTGCAGCTTGCGCTCAGGCAGGCGCAGCAGCGGCTTTACTTCACAGTACATCAGTTCACTTTCATCAATAAAGCGCACAGCGGCCTCGCCTACACGCAGCTCTGTCGCAATCGCCTCAATCGCAGTCTTCCAGTGGGTCAGCAGTTGCGGCCAGTCGCTGAAATCATTGGCGAATGCCGGTTTGCGTTTACCCGGTTCCGATTCAAAATTTTCGACGGATATGCCTGAAAAACCATGCTCGGCCGTTTTAACCATACCAAAATATATCCCTGCGACCTGCTCGGCGGGGTCGGCATAAAACGTGGCATATATCGGCAGCTGCGGCTCCGTGATGCGGTCTTCACCCCAGCTTTTAATTTTCGGCATCTGGCCGGTTTTATAATCAATGAATTCCAGCCCGCCGCTTTCAAGCTGCTGCACCCGGTCTATCTTCAGCGTCACTTCAATGCCGCAGATCTCTACTTTCTTGCCAACTTCACAATCGACGATCCTGAACGAAACCCCGCGCGTTTTTTCATGCAGCAGCCAGTCGCCCACCAGCCGCAACAGCCGCTCGGATTCCAGCTCCAGCACGGCCGGCGAAGCGATGCTGGTTTCAGCCGCAAACGCCTGTATCGTATTGCGCACCGCGCTGTTTAAAGCGTCGGTAAAGGCATCGGCGCCCATGTCACGCAAATCGGCAAAGTGGCGTTTACGCCAGAACTCCTCAAGCACGCCATGCACCAGTGACCCGCGATCCATATTATCCAATCCGGCTGCAGGTGACTTGAGCGCTTTCGCACCCAGCCGGTACTGATAAAACGCCCATGCCGGGCAAACCGCCTGCGCTTTCAGCAGCCCGGTACCGCCGGAAACATGCTCCCCGGCTTGCACCGCAGGCGCCGTATGGTCATCAATATGCTCCAGCGCATCATGCCCGGCAGCGTTCAACTGCTCTGCCAGCGTTACCGCCAGAGGAACGGCAACCTCACGAAGCGCAATATCCTTCATTAATGGCGAGGAGCGCAGCTGGCTCTCGCCATCCATCATGCTGCTCGAAAACACAATATCGCCTGCCGAATGCAAAAGCCGCTGCTGGATCGTGGCCGCAAACACCGCCTGTACACTATTATCTGCATTCGGCAGCGCTGCCGCACGCTGTATGAATGCAGGCAGCAAGGGATTCGGCCGCGCCGGCGGCGGCCAGATATGGTCGTTCATGTGCATGCACCACAGGGCATCTACCGGGGCGCTCAAGCCCTCCATAATACCCAGTATCTGTATCGCAGGCTCCAGTTCGGTTTCCGCCTGGAACACCTGGCTGACGCATATCTGCTGCAGGTGATGCACCGCTTCACTCGCAGAGAGCTTCTGCTCCAGCACATCCATTCTGGCCAGCTGCTGCAGCGCTTTCTGCCAGGCATTCAGCGCCTGGTACTCCAGGCTATTGATATTGCGCTCACCAGGCCAGCCCAGCGCTTCAAGCATTGCATCCAGCGTCTGCGCCCATTGCACTGCCGGCAATTTCCTGCCAGCCGGGATCGCCTGTGCAGCCTGGATATTCTGCAACAGCGCCTCCAGCAGCAGACCTTCTGCCTGCTGCTTCTGAATGAATTCCGTAAAACGCGTAAGACTGAACTGCATAGGCAGTTTTTCACGCATGCCGGCATCCAGCAGCGCACGTGCATTAGCCTCCTGCCTGCCCGCAGACCAGAATGGAGAAAGCAGCAGCATGGAGACATCAGATTGCTGTAACTGATGCACGGTCAGCAGACGCAGCAGATTCAAAGCGGCCTGAATCACCGGCTGCTGCGCTAACGGGGTGCCCAATGAAAAATTGTAATGGCGCGGCGTGTCGGCCAGGCCGGGGCGGATACTCAGCGGATAAAAAACGTCATCCAGCAGATCTGCCAGCCGGCTCCTTACCTCACTCAGGCGCGGCGTCACAATCGCCAGCCTTGCGGCAGGGTTTTCAGCCAGACGCGCCTGCGCCCAGGCGACAGCGGCACGCAGTTCGCCATCTTCATCCTCCAGCTGGACATGCTGCGTATGTGCTGCCTGTGCAGCCGTGGTGGCATAATCGCTTAGCTGTACACCCAAGCCCGACAAGATGTCGCGCAGGCGCTGCTCCTGTGGTGCAGTCTGGTCAAAACCGGCAAACTGTATATTCGTCGGCAAATGTGCGGCCAGCTGCGGCAGCTGCAACAACTGCCAATCGACATAACGCACATTTTCCAGCGCATTCAGTTCGCGGCAGCGCTGCTGGAACGCACGCTGCCAGCGCAGAAACTGCCGCGTTTCTTCCGCCTGGTACTCCGGCGCCACATGCAGGCGCCATGCAATCACGTAGCGGTTAGCCTCCATCGCGGCACTGGCCAGGCCGGAAATATCAAACAGGTCGCCAAAGGTGTTGGCTTTCAATGACTGCGTGATGGCTTCCTCCCACAGCAATTGCTCATTAAAAGCACTTAACACATAGGGCGGCGCCGCTGCTTCTATCGCGCCGGTCAGCAGGCCTTGCTCAATGACGCTTTCCAGCCATTGTGATAAGGTCTGTACATTCGGGCTATGCCATTGCGTCTTTCCTGCCTGCGTTTGCTGCTGTGCAATATCGCTCTGGATACTGCGCGCCAAACGTGCTGAAGGGCATAAAACGATAGAGTTAGAAATCATGGCTTCCTTAAATAACGGGCTAGGATAACTGGCTGAAAATTCAGGGCAGTCGAATCATACAGGGAATATTCATCAGTAACACGTCAGCAACATCAGCTATATCCGCCGATCCGACGCATGCAAGACCTATTCCGTGCTTTGTGAAATTTAACGGCTTGCGCCGGGATCCTGTGTTATTTCATGGCTGATCGGTGGAGCTTCTTTTACGACACTGTGACCTCTACGCCCCATGGCATCAACCCAACTATCACCGTAGTTTTGCCATTGGCCGCCCAGCCCCAGATACTTCCCTCTAAAACCAGGTTCAATATTGACGGCTCTATTTCCTGATGCAATCGCACTCATACTTTCTGCACTGAAGCTCACTTCCCGCAGATTCAGCTCGCCAGCCATCCTGCCGGTAAAGGTCTCGCGTGCGGCTTGTTCCGGCGACATGACTTTATCCATATTCGCCCAGAACTGCCGGTGGTTTGAGGTCATGGCGCCCGCGCACTCCCAAACGCTTTCAATCTGGCGGATTGGGATATGAAGTGCTTGCAGGACATTGGTCATAGTCATCACCATTTCTGCACCGGAGCCATACTGCTGCCGGCTTTCTCCGGCACGAATGGCAAATCTCATCACACCATGCTGGTCTACGCCGCCGAACATGAAGTGCTGCAATGCCCCTTCCGGTCTATATGCAAAATCATAGCCGCTACCCCAGCGATGTATATCGAAAACTGGGCGATTGGATAAATCGCGCAATGTCCGCGCTGGCGGCACATGTCCCTCACCGATGGTTTTCCAGGTAGCTGCGTGGCTGGCTTCGGCAGTACGCGCAGACTGTGAGCCCGTCCTTGCGGCACTGGTCTTGCCGCCAATGCCGCCGGATAACCCCAGGCCAACCGCAGTCATGTTATTGATGACTTCAGGTGAAGCATGCCTGCTGGAGGCAAGCGCCCCCAGAAACCCGCCAGGGCCTGCAAGCGCGATTGCCAGGTGACTGAGTGTGCGCTGCTGCTGTTCGGCAAGCTGCGCCAGCCAGCCGGCTTCTTCAGGCGAAAGTACCGGCATCAGATTATGCTGGTTTTCTGATTCCAGCAAAATACGGCTTCTGAGCGCGAGAGACTCCTGCGGCGGCAGTGAGAGCTTTCCGCTGGTGAAATCACGATAACGCTGCCTTGCTTCCTCTGTCGTCATTAAATCAGGCAGGCGGTCAGCCGGTGTCAAATCCGGCCTGATTTCTGCCTTGGTAATCGCAGACAGTGCAAGCTGTCTGGTACGCGCAACTTCCGCACTGGCGGCAATATCAGGCTGGTCGTGCAGGGCGGCCAATTGCCATGCCATACGCGCGGCGGCCTGGCGCTGCGTGGCTTCAGGGCTATTCAGGCCTTGCGCAACATTATCGTTAATGTGCTTAAGTAAGCGTTCATCAATAGTCGTGTGGGGCATGTTGTTTGATATATCCATTTGCAGTTCAGGATGATGGTTAAACCACCGTCATTATTAATATCAAGGCCTTGCGCTGAACAACACTGCAGCAAGCCTACCCTATCATTAAAAAACTCAAATATTACAAATAAACAGTCCGGCAATTGATTGAATCGATTGAATTGATTTTACGGCCAGCACTGCCATCATATTAACAAATTGTGTTGCATTAAGGATCAATCATCGAATATGCCCCCGCGCTTTCAGCACAAAGCCAGCTGCGCCAATCAACCTCGGCTCAATATGCGCTGTTTCCTATTCAAAAACGAAAGACAAAAGATGAAAAATGAAGACCTATTCTGCGGCACATGTGGTACCTTTTACGAAAATTAAATTTAACCCACATTACAGTGATATAGAGCTTAAGCGATGCCTAAAAAAACCATTCAGTACCTCATCATTCTCCTGCTGATTCCGCTGCTGCTGTTTGCAGCTTACATCTGGGCGGCGCTGAACTGGACCTATTCTTCCGGCGAGCGTGCCGGTTACGTACAGAAGCTGTCGGAAAAAGGCTGGGTTTGCAAAACCTACGAGGGCGAATTGATACTGGTCTCAATGCCGGGAACGCAGGCAGAGAAGTTCTTTTTTACGGTCAGGGATAAAGCCATCGCCGTGAAAATCAATGAAACCGTAGGCCAGCGCGTACGCCTGATCTATGAAGAACATAAAGGCCTGCCTACTACTTGTTTCGGCGATACGGCTTATTTTGTTACCGATGTGCAGCCGCTAGATAAAGAACAATAATGGCCGCAACAGACGAAAAAAACTACATCACGCCCGAAGGTTTTGCAGCGCTCAAGGAAGAGTTCCACCAGCTCTACAAAATAGAACGCCCGGAAGTCGTGCGTACGGTGGCCTGGGCGGCCAGCAATGGCGACCGCAGTGAAAACGGCGATTATATTTACGGAAAAAGGCGCCTGCGCCAGATCGACAGCCGTTGCCGCCACCTGATGCGACGCATGGATCTGGCTGAAATCGTGGATTCAAGCCAGCAGCAGCATCTGGAAAAGATCTTCTTTGGCGCCTGGGTTACGCTGTACAACCTGGATGACGAGTCTGAACACGTTTACCGCATTGTCGGCAAAGATGAACTGGCACCTTCAAAAGGCTATATCAGCTGGATATCGCCATTGGGTAAAGCCATGCTGGGCAAAACCATTGGTGATACCGTGCGACTTGCCAGCCCGAAGGGTGAAGAAACATTTGAAGTGATTGACGTCAGCTACAAAGAACCAGCCGCACATGAAAAATTATGATGTGTTCTGTAAAGTCGTCGACAACTTCGGCGACATCGGCGTGTGCTGGCGCCTGGCCAAACAACTTCGGACAGAAGATGGCATCAGCATTCGCCTGTGGATTGATGACCTGTATATCGCCCGGCAACTGATACCGGCATTAGACATCACCAAAAGAATTCAAACCATTGAAGACATCACCATAGCCGCCTGGGATGCCGACACTGCGTTTGATCGCGCCGCTGAAGTCATCATCGAAGCCTTTGGCTGCGAACTTCCAGAAAGCTACCTGGCGCTGATGCAGCCGGGCAATATCTGGATCAATCTGGAATACCTGTCCGCAGAACCGTGGGTCGAAGGGTTTCATGCCCAGCATTCCAAGCGCGGCAAACTGACACGCCATTTCTTTTTCCCCGGCTTTACCCAGGCGACCGGCGGCCTGCTGCGTGAACATGACATTATCGAGAACAATCAGAAAATCGCGGCTGACCAACAGCTGCAATCCGATTTTTTGCGGCAGCTGAACCTGCCGCAGGATCAGGATAGCGCCACACTCAAAATCTCGCTGTTCAGCTACCCGCATGCCCCGCTCAACGACCTGTTAGCGGCCATGGCCGCTTCAGCTGAAAAAATCTGCTGCTACGTACCCGCCACCGGCATATTACCCACGATTGCTGCGTTTTTCGGCAGAGTATCCATCGGTGTAGGCGAGCATCTGCACCGCAATAAGCTGAGCCTGCATGTACTGCCATTCTTGAGCCAGACTGATTATGACAAGCTGCTGGCCAGCTGCGATATCAATTTCGTGCGCGGTGAAGATAGCTGGATACGCGCGATCTGGGCTGGCAAACCTTTTATCTGGCAGCCCTACCGGCAAACCGAAGACACGCACCTGGTCAAGCTCAATGCTTTTCTCGATGTATTTTATACAGGCTGTGCCGAGACCGCCAGGCAGGCCGCTATTCACTTGCATAGCACGTGGGCATCGGAACAAGTCAGCGTATCAGCCTGGCAGGATTACCTGGGCAACATCGGCACACTTGAAACATTTGCAGCACAGCAAACCAGTGCGCTGGCATCGCAGCCGGACCTGGCAACTAACTTGGTGATTTATATTGAAAAATTACATCACAATAATATATAATGCCCGGTTTTACGCATGTCCCCTTTAATTTGTAAGGCAACCTATGAAAACAGCACAAGAACTCCGCGTTGGTAACGTGATTATGGTAGGCAACGATCCACTCGTTGTTGTAAAAACAGAGTACAACAAATCTGGCCGTAACTCTGCCGTAGTTAAAATGAAATTCAAAAACCTGCTCACAGAAACCCCTAGCGAGAACGTGTACAACGCTGGCGACAAGTTTGAAGTTGTGATTCTGGATAAAAAAGAAGTGACTTACTCATACTTCGCTGACCCAGCTTACGTGTTCATGGATGCTGACTACAACCAATACGACGTTGACGGCGAATACATGACTGACGTTTTACCATTCCTGGAAGATGGCCTGGCTGCCGACCTGCGTTTTTACAATGACAAAGCAATCTCAGTTGAAATTGCAAACTCAGTGGTGCGTGAAATCACTTACACAGAGCCAGCAGTTAAAGGCGACACTTCAGGTAAAGTACTGAAACCAGCTAAAATTGCTACTGGTTTTGAAGTTGCGGTGCCTTTATTTGTCAGCCAAGGCGACAAAATCGAGATCGATACCCGTACCGGCGAATACAAAAACCGCGTAATGAAATAAGTCTGAACACATTTTTACCCGCTTCAGTCGGGTGAAAATTCAAAAAAGGGAGCAAGCCGCTCCCTTTTTTTATGCCTCATAAAATCTAAATGGCGTTAAGATAGCGCTATCTCAAACATAAAAACCACCAGGGGCCGAGAAATGAACGACAAACAACTGGTTGCATTACAAGCAGCAAAATATGTTAAAAATGATATGGTAGTAGGCTTAGGTACAGGCTCGACTGCCAATTACTTCATCGATGAACTGGCGCGCCTATCCCGTGAAGACGGCCTGAAAGTGACCACAGTCGCCAGTTCCACCATCAGCGCACACAGAGCGCAATCGCTGAACCTGCCGATTGTCGCGCTCGAACATATCAGCCAGATCGACCTGTATGTAGACGGCGCGGATGAGATCACGCCGGATAAGACCCTGCTTAAAGGCCGCGGCAGCGATCTGGTAAAAGAGAAACTGCTGGCCAGAGCCGCTACCGAGTTTATTACCGTGGCTGATTCCAGCAAGCTGGTGAGTTATATCGGACAGAACTTCGTGATCCCTATCGAGGTCATTCCGTTTGCCTGGCAACTCGCCAAAAAGAACCTTGAAGATATTGGCGCAAAAGGCGAGCTGCGCCCGAATGCAGCCAAAGACGGTTTCTGGATCACTTCTCATGGCAGCTATGTACTGGACATGAAGTTTGATAAGAGCCTGGATGCAGCAACGCTGAATACGCTCATTAACAACACGCCCGGAGTTGTTGAACATGGCATTTTCTACAAACTTGCCGATACCGTTCTAATTGCCGATAACGGCATCGTAAGTGAATATCAGGCAAACGGACACTAGCGTTGATTTTTTCAATTAAAGATAAACCATTCATGCGTTTATTTTTCATTCAGCCGCTTTTGATCCTGGCGCTGGCAGTGCTGTCAGGCTGTAAGCCTGCCGACCCTGTCAGCAGCCTGCCTTCAATTAATTCGGCTAAAAAAGAAATTGTCTTCGTAACGCATAACGGCCCTACTACCTACTATTTAAATAGCGATAACCAGCCGGCAGGCATCGAGTACGACCTGGCTAGTTTATTCGTATCAGAATATTACCCGGGTTATGAAATCCGTTTTACCTTAGTCAACAGCATCAGTGACGTAATTCCCAGCCTGCTCAAGAATAAAGCACATATCGCCGCTGCCAACCTGACCGTCACGCACCTGCGTGAACACCTGGTGTTATTTTCAACGCCATACCAGGAAACACAGCAACAATTGATTTTTAACAGCGAAGTGAATAAAAAACCTAATAGCCTGGCTGACATTAAAGATAAGAAAATTGCAGTCCCGGAAGGCACCAGCTACGCAGAGCGATTAGCGGAACTGCAGAAAAAACAGCCTACCCTGCATTGGCACACCGAAAAACATGCCAACACAGAATCGCTGCTGGAAGAAGTCGCAGACGGTGTGCTCGATTTCACCGTTGCCGATAACTACATGGCGGCCCTGATGCAGAACTATTACCCCAACCTGGATGTCGCGATGCCTATCGGCCCTGCCGATAAAATCGCCTGGGGCATGTCTAAAAATGCAGACCCGGTACTGGTAAAGAACGTCAATGCTTTTTTCAGTAAAATCAAAAAAGATGGCACATTACGCAACCTGCTTGATCGCTATTATGGGCATAACGAGCGCCTGAACACGCTGGATGTCACCACGTTCCTCAATCGCAGCAACACCCTGCTGCCAAAGTACATTCACCTGTTCAAACAGGCGCAGGACATCACCGGGCTGGATTGGCGCCTGCTGGCCGCAGTCAGTTACCGGGAATCCCACTGGGATACTTACAATACCTCGCCGACCAATGTGCGCGGCTTGATGATGCTGACAGAAGGCACGGCAGACCTGATGGGGGTCACTGACCGGCTAGACCCCAAGCAGAGTATTCCGGCTGGCGCGAAGTACATCATGAAGCTCAAGGACACGGTTCCGGAGCGTATTCCGGAGCCTGACAGAACTTATATGGCGCTGGCAGCCTACAATATCGGCTATGCGCATGTTGAAGATGCACGCGTGCTGGCAAAACGGCTGGGGCTGAATCCTGACAGCTGGGCAGACATCAAGAAAACACTGGTGCTGCTCAAGAATCCGGACTACTTCACTACGCTCAAATATGGCTATGCCAG
>Ga0208887_100135_pt1 | contig 51519 bp, 53 predicted proteins | sample LakWasM106_HOW12_2_FD_183924 | JGI IMG/M metagenome (GOLD analysis project Ga0208887, IMG submission 183924) | Freshwater sediment methanotrophic microbial communities from Lake Washington under simulated oxygen tension - Sediment Metagenome... | ecosystem: Environmental > Aquatic > Freshwater >...
GAATACACCGACAGGTTGTTCGACAGCAGCAAGCCGCCGAACGCAGTGATCAGGTACGGCACGGCCATCCAGGTCGGCAGCATGTCGCGGATCGCGATGATCGGGTCAGTGGCCGAGGCCAGGTCATTGTTGCCCACCGACAGCAGGCCGCCGAGGGTGATCAGCAACACCAGCGGGATCCCGGCACCAAACGCGGCGGAAGCCACCAGACGTGCCGCCTTGACGCTGCGATGCTGATAACGCGACATGTCCGCGCCGGCGTTGGCCCAACCGATCCCGGTGCCGGCGGCCATGGTGCCGACGCCGATGATCATTGCGCTAAGCGGTGCAGGCGTGGCGTTGAACACGGCGCTCCAGTCGATGGTGGCGCAGAGGAAACCGCCGACCAGAATGTTCAGCGCGCCGAACACATAAGTCGCCCACTTCTGAATCACCAGCAACGTCGCGTGACCGAGGCCGGACACCGACAAGGTCAGCAGCACGAAAATCGCGATGAAGATCAGGGTCAGCACCGGCGCGCTTTTGGCTTCCACCGGCGAGCCGAACAGGATCGAGCAAAGCGACAGCAACACGAACGCGGCGGTGGTGGTGTTGACGGTTTCCCAACCCAGCCGCGACATCAGCGAAACCAGGGTCGGGCCGATGTTGCCACGTACGCCGAAGATCGCCCGCGACAGCGTCAGGCTCGGTGCACGGCCACGGCGGCCGGCGATGGAAATGATCCCGACGACGGCAAAGGAACCGGCAGCGCCGAGGATCGCGACGATGATCGCCTGCCAGATCGCCAACCCGCGAAACGCCACCAGCGTAGCGCCGAGCGGCAGGCCGAGGATGGAAATGTTGGCGGCGAACCAGACCCAGAACAGCTGCAGCGGATGCCCGTTGCATTCGGCTTCCGGCACCGGCTCGATGCCACGGGTTTCCAGTTGCCCGGCGCTTTGCCCGGCGTTCGATGAACTCATGTGAAATGCTCCTGTTGCCTTTGTTGTGGTTATGGGCAATTGCGGAAGTCGACATAACATCCCGGCGATCCTGGCCGTAGTTGTGCGATCCATTGCGGGTGAATTTTTCAAATATGCGGTGCGCCTATCGCGAGCAGGCTCGCTCCCACAGGGATAGTGCAAACCTCACGGTACACGCCGTACCTGTGGGAGTGAGCCTGCTCGCGATGGCGTCAGCCCAGTCAACGCAAAGCCAACAGGCCCTGCACCAACGGTTCCAACTCCAACGCATTAACGGCTTTGACCTTGTCGATCATCGCCACCGGCCAACTCTCAAGCCCCAGACAAGCCCCGAGCATGGCCCCCAGAATCGCCGCGATGGTGTCGGTGTCGCCACCCAGACCTGCGGCCATGCACAGCGCGTCGAAGGCATTTATTTCACCGATGGCCACTTGCTGCGCCAGGGCAAACGAAACCACCACCGACTCCTGCGAAGCCACCGACGTGCCGATCACGTCGTACATCAAATCCGCCAGCATCGCCTTGTCGCTGTCGACGCTGATCGTCCGCGCCCAACTGATGCGCGAGGCAATGCGTCCGCCCGCGACCCAGTGACCGTGGCTTTCCGCTTGCTGGGCGATTTGCTGGCCGAGGTTCAATGCCTCGCCGAGGTCCATGCCGTTGATGCCGGCCGAGACCACCGCCGCCACCGCCGCCGCGCTGGAGATGCCCAGCGTGGTGTTGTGGGTGACCTGGCAGGCCTGCACCACGGCGTTGATGAAACGCTCGGGATCGCGGACATCCGCCGAAATGCCGACGGGCGTGATGCGCATCGCCGCGCCGTTGGTGGTGCCGTAGCGCCCCGCTTCTTCCGGCGAATGACCGGCGAGGATCATCTCGATCGCCCGTTTGGTCGACGGCCCGAGCAAATCCTGCGAGCCCTTGGCCTGCATCGCGGCTTCCCATTCGATCAGCCGTTGCGCCAATACCGACGGTTCGATCCTGCCCTTGCCGTCGATCAACAACTGACCGACCAGAATCGCCTGTTCGGTGTCGTCGGTGATCGAGCCTTTAGGCATGTTGGCCGCAATCGGTTGATTGGGGCCGGCGTCTTGCAGATCGGTGATTTCACCGAAACGCGCCTTGATGACGGCGCGGCTCAGCGATTGCGTCGGCATGCCCAGCGCATCGCCCAGGGCCAGTCCGTAAAACGCGCCCAGTGCACGATTGAGCGCGGTCATTGTGGGTTTCCAAATTGCAGGTGCAGGCGAAAGTGCACGGGATCGAGCAGGCTTTCAACCTGCTCCATGAAGCGGTTCTGCCGGTCGTAGGTGGTGCGCAAGGCTTTGAGGAACACCGTGCCGACCGGACGACCGAGCAGCTCGGCGTCTTCGGCGTTCAAGGGTTCGGCACCGATCCATTGATCGCCGCGCTCGCCGATGTAGCCGTAGGCGGCCAGGGTGATGGTCAGGGAATTGTCGATCAGGCCGACACGCGGCAGGCTTTCCAGGCCCCCGGTAGCCGGCATCAATGAGCGTTCGAGGGAAACCAGCTTGCCGTCGGTGGAACGACGGCGGCGGTCAAGGGTGATGAATTGGTCAGTGCCGAAACGCGGCAGCAGGTCGGGGCGAGTCACCGCCTCGAGCCGCAGCACTTCGGTATTGATCAGCGCCCCGCTGTCGGCCAGCGCCTGCGCCCAACCGCTGCGCTGATCGAGCACCACCCCGTCGAACGTGACGATGGAACCGACACCGCTTTGCGTCGCGATGTAGTTGCGCCGTTTCAATTCGGCCAGGGCTTCACGCAGCGTACCTCGGCTGACTTTGAATTCTTGAGCCAACTGATGCTCGCCCGGCAACTGAAAGCCGTCCTCCATGAGGCCGCTTTCAATGCGCCGGATGAGTTCGTCGACCACCCGTTGTTTCTTGTCAAATCGTACCTGTCTAATCATGTACAAATTGATACCCGAAACGACTTGTAACAGGCAAGACATATTTAGGGGGAGTGACGGAAGGATGCGGTCGCGAGGTGAATCAGGTACATCGCCTTCGCGGGCAAGCCTCGCTCCTACAGGTTATATGTCAGTCGCGTAATCCGTGCACGACACATAACCTGTAGGAGCGAGGCTTGCCCGCGAAGGGGCCAGCACAGACAACAAAAATCTCAGCGTTGTTTCAGGCGGTCGATAACCACAGCCAGCAGCAAAATCGAACCGCGAATCACGTACTGATAAAACGTATCGATGTTCTTCAGGTTCATCGCATTCTCGATGATCGCCAGAATCAACACCCCGGCAATCACATGCCGGATCATGCCGATCCCGCCACTGAGCGAAACCCCGCCAAGCACACACGCCGAGATCACCGTCAGCTCGAAACCCTGGCCGATCATCGGCTGGCCGGAAGTCATCCGCGACGCCAGAATCACCCCGGCCAACGCCCCGATCACACCGTGCACGGCGAAGATGATGATCTTGGTCCGGTCAACGTTGACCCCGGCCAGCAGCGCCGCTTCCTGGTTGCCGCCGATGGCCATGGTGTTGCGCCCGTAGGTGGTGTAATTCAGCAGCCAGCCGAAAAACAGGAAACAGGCAATGGTGATCAGAATCGGCACCGGCACGCCAAACAACTGGCCGTTACCGAAGACGAAGAACGACTCTTGCGACACGCCCACCGCTTTGCCATTGGCAAAAATGTAGGCCAGACCGCGAACGATCTGCATGGTCGCCAACGTAGTGATCAATGCATTGACCCGCAGCTTGGCGATCACGATCCCGTTGATCAGCCCGACGATCAAGCCCATGAACAGCGCCGCCACCACACCGAGAAACACGCTGTCGGTGTCGCGCATCACCACCGCCGCGACCACGCCGGCACAGGCAATCACCGAGCCCACCGACAAGTCGAAATGCCCCGACGCCAGGCAATACAACATGGTGCACGCGGCTATCCCGGTGGTGGAAATCGCCAGGCCCAGACCGCGCATGTTCAGCGGCGAAAGGAAGTTATCGATCAGCAAGGTGCAGAGCACAAAGATCCCGACGGCCGCGAGCAGCATCACCCAGTCATCGAGAAAGCGCCGCAGGTCCAGAGGTTTGCGCTGGGTGGGCAGAGCGTTGTTTTGGGTTGTCATCATAGTCACCTCTCAGTTCGCCACGCCGTCAGCGCGGTGGCGCGGCAAAGCCAGTTGCAGCAGGTTGGATTCATTGGCCTCGTCACGGGACAGTTCGCCGCGCATCGCGCCTTCGCAGAGCACCAGGATGCGGTCGGAAATACCCATCACTTCCATCAGGTCGCTGGACACCACGATCACCGAGATGCCGCTTTCAGCCAGGTTATGGATGATCTGGTAAATCTCGGCCTTGGCGCCGATGTCGATGCCGCGAGTCGGCTCGTCGAGCAGCAGGACTTTCATCGGCATCGACAGCCAGCGGCCGAGAATCGCCTTCTGTTGATTACCGCCGGACAGGTACATGATTTTCTGCGCCGCGCTGGGCGTCTTCACTTTCAGCGCCTTGATCTGCTTGTCGGCGTTGTCCTTCTCCCACAGGCCGCGCAACAGGCAACCGAAGGTGGAATGGGCGCCGCGCGCGCTGATATTGATGTTCTCGGCGACGCTGGAGAGCGGCATGATGCCCTCCTTCTTGCGGTCCTCGGGACACAGCAGAATGCCGGCGGCAATCGCATCGCGGGGTGAACGCAATTTCAGTTCATGCCCGCGCAATTCCAGGCGCCCGGCGGTGTTGCGCTCAAGGCCGCTGAGCATGCGAAACAGCTCGGTTCGCCCTGCCCCCACCAGCCCGAACAGCCCGAGAATTTCGCCTTTGTGCGCATCGAAACTCACCGGCTCACGCAAGCCCGGCCCGAGCAGACCGTCGACCCTCAACGCCACCGCGCCACGCTTGCGCGGGCGGTAATCGTAGATGTCCTGAATGTCGCGCCCGACCATGCACGTGACCAATTGATCATGGGTCAGCTCGCTCATGTCCTCGAAGGTGCGCACGTAGCGGCCGTCCTTGAACACTGTCACCGCGTTGCAGATGCGGAACACTTCTTCCATGCGATGGGAGACGTAAAGCACCACTTTGCCTTCGTCGCGCAGGCGCCCGATGATCGCCATCAAGCGATCGATCTCCCGCGCCGAGAGGCTGCTGGTCGGTTCGTCGAACGCGATCACATGCGCGCCACGGGACAACGCCTTGGCGATTTCCACCAGTTGCCGCTGCCCGAGAGACAGGCGCCCGACTTTCTCCTGCGGATCGATTTCATCGGCCAGGCCCTTGAGGCAGGCCAGCGCTTGTTGTCGCAGTGCGTTGCGATTGATCAGGCCGAAACTGGCGGGCAGATGACCGAGGAACAGGTTTTCTGCCACGGTCATTTCCGGGACCAGGTGCAGCTCCTGATGGATCACCGCGACCTTGTTGCCGATGCTGTCGGCGGTGGATTTGAAGACCATCGTTCGCTCGCCGATCTGCAGGTCGCCGCTGTTCGGCGTGTAGGCGCCGCCGAGGATTTTCAGCAGGGTCGATTTGCCGGCGCCGTTCTCGCCCATCAAGGCATGAACCTGACCCGGATGGGCGACGAAGCTGATGCCGTCCAGTGCCTTCACCCCGGGAAAGGTCTTGCCGATCCCGTTGAAGCGCAGGCTGCCGCCGACGCTGTCGTGTTGTGTCTGTACTTGCGCGTGCATAAAACACCTCATCACACAGATCAGGCAGCCCCGTCGCCAGGGCCGCCGATGAAATCAACCGCGCCTCAGTTCCAGAGGCCGATCTTTTCCAGTTCCTGCTTGAAGTTGTCGCGCGTGATCAGGGTCACGTCGTCCATCGCCGTGTACTTCGCCGGCTCTTTGCCGGTGGTGACCCACTCGAACATCATGCTGGCGGTGTTGTAACCCTCGATGTGCGGGCTTGGCAGCATCGAGCCGAAGAAGCCGCTGTTGGGCTTTTTCAGTTCGCCGATGGCGTCGGTGCCGTTGATGCCGATGCCGATCACATTAGCGGCGGCAAACCCGGCGCTCTCGGTGGCGCGTACGCCGCCCAGTACGGTGTTGTCGTTCATGCCGCCGATGATCAGGTTTTTCGCCGCGCCCGGCAGTTTCACCAGCGCCGAGTTGGTGGCGTCCATGCTGCCCGGCACGTCGAGGGTTTTCAGGGCCGAGAACAGGATGTGGTCTTTTGGCATACCGGCGTCTTCCAGCGCTTTGACTGAACCGTCGGTGCGCTTCTTGCCGGTGTCGAGTTCGTTGTAGGTGTTGATCACCGCGTAGGTGTCTTTCCAGTCCCAGTTGCGTTTTTTCGCTTCGGCGGCCATCGCCGCGCCCTGCTTCTGGCCGACTTCGAACGCCGCCATGCCGAGGTACGGAACGTCTTCCATGAACTTGCCGCTGGCATCGACAAAGCGGTCATCCACGGCAATCACTTTCAAACCGTTGAGTTTGGCTTTGGCCATGATCGCCGGGCCTAGGGACACGTCCGGCGGGCAAATCACGAAGCCCTTGGCGCCGTTGGCAGCCAGGCTGTCGATGGCGGAAAGGGTTTTCTCGCCGTCCGGCACGGCGATTTTGATGACCTTGAAGCCTTTCTCTTTGCCGGCCTTTTCGGCGAAGGCCCATTCGGTCTGGAACCAGGGCTCTTCCGCCTGCTTGACCAGAAAACCGATCTTCACTTCCTCGGCCGCCAGCAAGCTGCTGCTGAGGCTGACCGCGGTGACCGCCAAAGCGGCACAGCACAGGGAACGGATCCCACGACGACGATTCATAAGCTGACTCCTTGTTATTTTTTTTGAGCGTTATTTTTCAAAGCCGGTGCAAACGTTGTAGCAAATAGTCATATCGTATGATGATTGGATTTCAGGCGTAATTCCGCGCCTGAAACCCGGTTATTCAGTCGTGGTACATCACCGAGCGCCCACCATCGATGGTGATGCACGAGGCGTTGATGAACGGCGCTTCATCGCTGGCCAGGAAGACTGCCGTCATCGCCACTTCAATCGGCTGGCCAATGCGCCGCGGCGGATGCAGATCGAAAGCGCGCTGACGCTCAGCCTGCGGGTCGGCAAAACCGTTCCAGTAATCGACGTTCAATTGGGTTTCGATGTAACCCGGTGCAATGGCGTTGACGCGAATGCCTTTCGGCGCGTATTCGATGCCCAGGGCGCGGGTCAGGCCGAGCAGACCGTGCTTGGCCACCGGGTACGGGAAGCAGCCGGGAATGATGTGCGTGGAATGGGTCGAGGCGATGTTGATGATGCTGCCGATGCCCTGCTCGATCATTTGCGGCAACACCGCCTTGCAGCCGAACCAGGCGCCATCGAGGTCGATGGCAAAGCAGCGGCGCCAGTCTTCTTCGGTCATTTCCAGCGGATCGCGGAACACGTTGACGCCGGCGCAGTTGACCAGCACGTCGATGCGGCCATGCAACTCGACGGCCCTTTTTGCCATCGCGTGCAGGTCTTGTTGATTGGATACGTCAACCTTGATCGCCTGAACATCGAAGCCTTGGGCGCGCCAATGCGCTGCGACGCTTTCGACTTTCTCGCCCTGGATGTCGCTGATGATCAGCCTGGCTTGCTGGCAGGCGAAGGCCGCAACAATCGCCTCGCCGATGCCCTGAGCGGCGCCGGTCAGCAGCACGACCTTGTTTTTCAGGCGCTCGCCCTTCGGCGGCTCGGGCACTGGAGGCAGGGAGAGCGCTTCAGCCATGGATCAGCACTCCCTTTCGCGGGCACGACAAAAACCGGGCATCTGTCGATGTCCGGCCAAAAAACGTGTTGGAAAATCGCTGCATCACTTCACCTGTTTTGTTTTTTTAAGTGTGAGTGCGTGTAACTGATTGGAGCCGACTATAAACCCGACCACCAAATAATCTCAATATATAATTTTACATCCCATATTTTGGGATTTAACCGGAAAATCTCGTACAGGCCTTTCCTGGTATATCGACTCGGATCGACAACACCGCGCCGTCCAGCGGATGGTTGAGCGGGCTCGCAGCGCTGGTGATGTAGAGGGTTTTCAGGTCGGCGCCACCGAAGACACAACTGGTCGGGCGACTGATTGGCAATTCGATTATGCGATCGACATACCCATCCGGTGTCAGCCGGATCAGGCAGCTGCCGTCCCAGCGCGCGTTCCAGATATAACCTCTGGCATCCATCGCCGAGCCGTCGGGGCCGCCACGTTGATGCGGGCCGAACCAGACCAGCGCGGGATCGAGGCCGCCGTCGGTGCGGATGAAATGCTGGTAGAGCGTGCCATCCAGACTGTCGGCGAAATAAAGCGTGGTGGCGTCATCGCTCCACAACAACGTGTTGGGAATGCCCAAACCGCGCAGCAGCGGCGTGACCCGGGCATCGCGGTCGATACGAAACAAGCCGCCGGAACGCCGCACAACGGGCAGGTCTTCGCCATTTTCGCCGATGTTGTTTTGCATGGTGCCGAGCCAGAGTCGCCCTTGGGCATCGCAACGGGCTTCGTTGCCGCGATTGCCCGGCTGCGGGTCGGCGACGCAGAACAAGGTCAGCCGTGGCTCAAGGCCTGGTGAATCCAGGTCGAGCCGATACACGCCACTGCTCAACGTCACCAGCGCATCGCCGCTTTCGCAGGGAATGAAAGCCGACACGTGCTCGGGCATCTGCCAGATCTGCACGTTGGCGCCGATCAGGCGCAGTGCCTGTTTGCCGGCGATATCCACCCAATAGAGGGCCTGCGTCGGCGCATCCCAGAACGGGCCTTCGCCGAGGCGTGCCCGGTGTCCGGTGACTGCGGTCCATTCCATGAAACCTCCTGCGTTGTTCTTGTTTGTAGGAGCGAGCTTGCTCACGATGGACGTCAACGGTAACGCGTGTCCGCTGCATAAACGCGCTGCCTTGAAGTTTTTCGCGAGCAGGCTCGCTCCTACAGGGGTTATTCGTTGTCAGCCGGCTTTTTTGTCGGCCATGACTTTTGGGTAGAAGCGTTTGATGGCCAGGTCGGCGTTGTCGATCAGGGTCATGCAGGCCCACACACCGCGTGCCGCGTCGCGGGCGGCGATGGCGTCGGCCATGTCTTTGTGAATCGGCAGCGTGCGGCGCAGTTCGTCCGGATCGGCGGCGGAGACTTCAAAAGACACCGCCAGCAACGCGCCGAGGGCCGGGACCATTTGTTCGATGAATTGATTGTGGCTGGCCGCGAGGATGCACTCGTGGAAGAACTGGTCGGCACGGTTGTAATCGATGCCGCTGTGCACCGCTCGCTCCAGCGCGTTATAGGCCTGAAGCACCGCTTGCACCTGCTCGACGGTCGCCCGCTCACAGGCCCAGCGCACGGCCATCGGTTCGATGGTGCGGCGTAAATCGAGGAGGTCGTCGACGAAGTTTTCCGGCAGGCCGCTGCGGGACAGCCAGCCGACGACTTGCGGGTCGAAGAGGTTCCAGCGCCGCACCGGCAATACCCGAGTGCCAACCTTCGGCCCGACTTCGAGCATGCCTTTGGCGACCAGGGTTTTGATGGCTTCGCGGATGACGGTGCGACTGACGCCGAGCTGCTCGCCCAGGTCGGCCTCAACCTTGAGGGTTTCGCCGGGTTTTACCTGGCCCGCCGCAATCCAGCAACCCAGCCAATCGACCGTCGATGCGTGAAAACTGCTGGACATGGGCACCTCGATGCAGGGACGGCACAATGCCGTTCGCGATGGTTGTCCACGCTAATCATCATATGATTGGGTGTCAATTTGATTTTTTGAAAAGCACATAAACCCAATGTGGGAGCGGGCTTGCTCGCGAATGCGGTATCTCAGTCAACATCTCTGCTGAATGACACACCGCTTTCGCGAGCAAGCCCGCTCCCACAGGGATATGTGTTACGGCTCGAGGCCGATGGGGAAGAAGATGCCGCCACTCCATACGCCCAGCCAACGCTGCCCATCGATTTCACGAGTCACCGCCAGCTCCACCAATTGGTAAAACACATTGCGATGAATCAGCGCTTCGAGATTGGTGCGCACATGCACGTAAGGCGCAGGCTCTTGTGTCACCGGGTCAATCACCACGCGGATCGCATGGTCGGCACCGGCCTCGGCGGTTTCATCCACATTGGTAGTGAAGCGCAAGACCTGGGCTTCACCCTCGCCTTCAACATCCACGGCAATCGCCACGAACGGAGCATCGTCAACCTTGATGCCGACTTTCTCGACCGGGGTAATGAGGAAGTAATCATCGCCGTCGCGGCGAATGATGGTGGAGAACAGTTTGACCATCGGCTTGCGCCCGATCGGCGTGCCCAGGTAATACCAGGTGCCGTCGCGGGCGATGCGCATGTCGATGTCGCCGCAGAAGTCGGGGTTCCACAAGTGGACCGGTGGCAAGCCTTGGGTCTTGGGGATTTGCCCCAACAGGTCGTTGGCTTTTTGCGGACCACTCATGGCGTTCTCCTTGGAATTACTGGTCGCTGAGCCCCAGCAGGCTGCGCGCGTATTGCCGCAGCGGCGGGCCCATCAGGTCTTCTGGCTTTTTGTCGTAGAACGTCAGTAAACCGCCACGACTCTTGATACGTGCAGTATCAATCAAATACTGGGTGCTGGTCTCGATCAACATGATCTGAATCACGCCGGAGTCGATACCGAGACGATCCACGGCTTCCTGGTCGAGCCATTCGTCCGTGTTGCCGATACGGTCGTCAGACTTGGCGAAACGGGTGTAGAGCAGGTAATGCGCACCGACCGCACGGGCTTCGCCCATCGCCTGCTCGAGGCCTTCCGGCGTGTGTGCGCGGCGGACCATCGGGAAGTATTCGATAAAACCGTCGAAGGCGACTTCGGCGATCACGTTAGGTCGCGGGTAGACCGCACTGCCCGGCGGCACAAAGGCGCCTTGGGCGATATAGACGAACGAATCCGGCTGAATGCGCAGGTTGTTCACGCGGCGGCTGTCGCTGTGGTCAAGCAGACCCGCGTCGCTCATGTGGTAGCGAGTCCCTTCAGCCAGATCGCTGACATTCATGCAGCCACCAAGCGCCAAAACGGCCAGCAGCAAAACCAGGCTACGCATCCTACCCTCCAGAGGCCGGTGACGGAAAACCGGCGAATGGCCATGGGATGCAGCTTCCGCGCCAGCTCCAGAACGTCGTTGCCTGTTCGAACGCATTCGCGGGCAAGCCTCGCTCCTACAGGTTGTACACGATCCCTGTAGGAGCGAGGCTTGCCCGCGAAGACGGTAGATCAGCCACCGATAATCTTCATGACGGTCGCACCACCGGAAAACGCCACTTCCTGCTTGTCACCCAAGGCCTTCACCAAGAGTCGCTGCAAAGCCGGCAATGCCTGATGGCGAGGTTTGTCCAACAGATCGCCGACATAGTGACGGTTGCTCGACGACAGGCAGCCATGCAGCCACCCGGTTGAAGACAGGCGCAGCCGCGAGCAGGTCCGACAGAACGGAACACTTTCGTTGGCGATTACGCCGAAATAGCCCTGCCCCGGAATTTCATAGCGCACCGCCGTGGCGTCAACCGGCGCATCGGCCTGGAGATACTCATAGCGATCACCGATCAGGCTCAGCAGCTGTTGCAGGCTGACGAATTGTTGCAGGAATGCGTTGTTGTCGTTGGCCAGGTGGCCCATGCGCATCAGTTCGATGAAGCGCAATTCATAGCCACGCTCCAGGCAGTAATCGAGCAGCGGCATGACTTGATCGAGGTTCTGCCCGCGCAGCGGCACCATGTTGACCTTGATCTTCATGCCGGCAGCGCTGGCCTGGTCCATGCCATCGAGCACAGTCGCCAGATCGCCGCCGCGAGCAATGCTGCGGAATGCGCAGGCATCCAGGGTATCGAGGGAAACATTGATGCGACGAATGCCGGCATCGACCAGCAGGGGCAGTTTTTTCGCCAGCAATTGACCATTGGTGGTCAGGCTGATGTCTTGCAGGCCCATCTGCCCGACAGCGGTCATGAAGGCTTCGAGCTTGGGGCTGACCAACGGCTCACCGCCGGTGATGCGCAGTCTCTCTATCCCCGCCGCCTCAATCAGGTAGGCAACGCCGCGTGCCATGGCTTCGGCCGACAGTTCATCCTGCGCAGCGACCAGCCGCTTGCCGTTAGGCACGCAATAGGTACACGCGTAATTGCAGGCGGAGGTCAGGCTGATTCGCAGATTACGAAAACGCCTGCCTTGACGGTCAACGATCATGGTCACTCCGGCACAAGGAATTCGGACGACGTAAAACTTGACTCACAAATCAAGTTTTAGCAAGTCCCATGCCTGAGTATATTACTGAGGTACTGCGCCATATAGCGAAATCATGGCGCAATTAGGCAACTGAATGACTCAGCTACTCGGCGTGTCGGTGTCGCGCTTGCGTTTGTTGCCCATGCGCACGCCTATGTCCATCAGGAACTGGAAGAAGCCTTCCTGATCTTCCAGCACATTGCTCCAGAACGGCGAGTGATACAGCGCCACGGCACCGTGCACCAGCGCCCAGGATGCGCAGTAATGGAAGTAAGGCGGCACGTCTTCGAGCTTGCCTTCACTGATCCGGCCCTTGATCAGCAGGGTCAGGCGTTCGAAGTTCGAGGCGCGAATCTTGTGCAGCTCCTCGATCATCTCCGGCACCTGATTGCCCTTGACCACCTTTTCTTCCAGGCGATCGAACAAGCGGTAACGTTGCGGATCGCGCATGCGGAATTCGAAGTAGGCCCGGGACAGCGCTTCCTTGTCCTTGTCGACATCGGCCGAATGCAACAGCTCGTTCAAATCGCGCTCGTAATCGAGCATCAGGCGCAGGTAGATCTCCGCCTTGGATTTGAAGTGCTTGTAGATTGTGCCTTTGCCGATACCGACGGCATCAGCAATCATCTCGACGGTGACACTGTCTTCACCTTGGTCGAGGAACAGCTTGAGCGCGGTATCGAGAATTTCTTGCTCGCGGCGACGAAATTCACGGACCTTACGAGGTTCTTTATGCATAAGAAAAGGTCTGTCGGGGTCAAAATTCGAAGCCGCGTATTATGCCTAACTTGCGGCAAAATGCACGGATCATCCTTCCATATCTGTGTTTCTAGATGAATTCTGTCAGCACCAGCTTTTAATGAGAACTCTTCCGAAGCGCCTGTATTCCAAAATTGTTTAAAAACCTGGGCCGGTAAACTGGACTCAGCGCAATACTGATCAATACTTCAACTGTCGGCGGGGCATCTCCCCCAAGTGCCGCGTCGATATTGGTACCAACGGACCGCGTACCATTGTTTTACTCCTAATGGTCTTAACCCGGATTCACCCCCCAGAACCCGGGTTTTTTTTGCCTGCGATTTAACCTTTCACATGCGCCAGCGGGAACAGTCGCTTGAAGTTCTCGGTCGTCTGCGCGGCAAATCGCTCGTAGGATTCACCGCGTAGCATTGCCAGAAACTCTGCCACTTCCCGCACATATTGCGGCAGGTTCGGCTTGCCGCGATAAGGGATCGGCGCCAGGTACGGCGAGTCGGTTTCCACCAGCAATCGGTCGGCAGGCACTTTACTGGCCACGTCACGCAGCGCATCGGCATTGCGGAAAGTGACGATGCCAGACAGGGAAATGTAATAACCCATGTCCAGCGCCGCTTTGGCCATGTCCCAATCTTCGGTAAAGCAATGCAAAACGCCAGCCTGGGGCAACGCGGCCTCGCGCAACAGGTTCAGCGTGTCCGCCCGGGCACCACGTGTGTGAATGATCACCGGTTTGCCGGTCTGCTGCGCGGCTTGCAGGTGCAGGCGAAACGACTCCTGCTGCAACTCCGCCGCTTCGGGCTCGTAGTGATAATCCAGGCCGGTTTCACCAATCGCGACCACACGCGGGTGATTGAGCTCCTGCAGCAGCCAGTCCAGCGCTGGCGCAGCGCCCGGTTGCACGTCCAACGGGTGCACGCCGACCGAACAGTCGACATCGTCATAACGTTCGGCCAGGGCTTTGACGTCTGCGGCGTTGTCGACACTGACGCCGATACACAGAAAGTGCCCTACCCCGCGCTGGCGGGCCGCGTCGAGTGCGGCATCCAGCGAGCCGTCATGGGCGGCGAGGTCAAGGCGATCAAGGTGACAATGGGAATCTACGAGCATAAAAAGGGCTGCAACTTACATCGTATGAGTGGGACGGTCGGACTTCAGGGCTCCGGCCAGGTGGGTTTCGATTCGACTGCGCGCGGTGTCGTCACCGTCGTTGAACTGCACGCCGACGCCAGCGGCCCGGTTGCCTTGCGCGCCTTTGGGGGTGATCCAGGCAACCTTGCCGGCGACCGGAATTTTCTCCGGCTCGTCCATCAGGTTCAGCAGCATGAATACCTCATCGCCCAACTTGTAGCTCTTGTTGGTCGGGATAAACAGGCCACCGTTCTTGATGAAGGGCATGTAGGCCGCGTAGAGCACGGAGTTGTCCTTGATGGTCAGGGACAAAATACCGTTGCGCGGCCCCGGATTGACGGCTTCATTCATGCTGACCTCCGCTGCTGATGTTCAGAGGATAGGCCCAGTCGGTCACTTCTGGGTAGGCAATGACGCCCATTGCACCAGCAGCGCTTCAAGCAACAGCACCCGATTGAGGTTGGCCTTGCTCATGACTTTTTGGCGCTGGGCGAGGATCCAGTCCTGAATGTTCAGGACTTTGTCCTGAGCGCTTTTCTGCGCCAGGTATTGAATCACCTTGCGCATATCGGCCAATCCCAGCCCGTCTTCATCCTGAGTCAGCTGATACCGCAGGATCAGGCTCGACCAGTCGCAGAACCAGTCAAACAGCAATAACAGCGGAATCGCGTTCCAGCCTTCGGCCAGTTGAGTCGGCGATTGCTGCTGCTTGAGCAACTTCTTCACACCGTCGACCACCAATGCCCGCTGCTCGCGCACGCCCTGAGCCTGCAAATTCACCGCCGCCAGCGGTGAGCCGGCGGCCAGGGTCAGCAATTCGACGCGCTCTTCTTCCGAGCTGTCCGGTAACGCCTTGGCCAGCCACGCAAGACTCATGGCCTCGCTTGGCAGTGGACAGGCTTGCTGCACGCAGCGGCTTTTGATGGTGGGCAACAACCGACTGGTCTGGTGACTGACCAGTAACAGCACCGTATCGCCGGACGGCTCTTCAAGGCTTTTGAGCAAGGCGTTGGCGGCGTTGATGTTCATCGACTCGACTGGCTCGATCAACACCACTTTGCGCCCGCCCATCTGCGCGGTCTGGACCACGAAGCTGACCAGTTCGCGGACCTGATCGACCTTGATCGCCTTGTCGGCTTCTTCCGGCTCGAGGATGTAGTTGTCAGGGTGGCTGCCGGCTTTGAGCAGCAGGCAGGATTTGCATTCGCCGCAAGCATCCTGTGCGGTCGGGCGCTGGCACAGCAGGCTGGCCATCAGGCGCTCAGCCAGCGCTCGCTTGCCGATCCCGGCCGGGCCGTGCAGCAGATAGGCGTGCGCATGTTGTTTGCGACCTGCCAACTGCTGCCAGAGGCTGTCCTGCCACGGATAGGCTTCAGCCACGGGTCAGCTCCAGCAGACGCGGCAACAAGGCGTCCAGCGACTGTTGAACCTGCGCCAGCGGCTGGGCGGCGTCGACCAGCACATATCGCGCCGGGTCGGCTTCAGCGCGTTTGAGGAACGCACTGCGCACCGCATCGAAAAACGTCCGGCCTTCGAGCTCGAAGCGATCCAGACGACCGCGAGCGCTGGCGCGGGCCAGACCCACTTCCACCGGCAGATCGAAAATCAGCGTCAGGTCCGGGCGCAGCTCGCCCTGAACGAAGTTTTCCAGCGTAGCGATGCGTTCCAGTGACAAACCGCGACCGCCACCCTGATAGGCGTAGGTCGAGTCGGTAAAGCGATCGCACAACACCACCGCGCCACGGGCCAGCGCCGGGCGGATCACGCCGGCCAGATGCTGGGCGCGCGCGGCAAACACCAGCAACAACTCGGTGTCGGGGTCCATGGTTTCATCGACTGGCGCCAACAGCACCTCGCGGATCTTTTCGGCCAAAGGCGTGCCGCCCGGCTCGCGGGTCAGCACCACTTCGATACCGGCGGCGCGCAGGCGCTCGGCGAGGTATTCGCGATTGGTGCTTTTGCCGGCGCCTTCGGGGCCTTCCAGGGTAATAAACAAGCCAGTCACAGGCAGTCCTTAGTCAGAATCATTGCGGGCTTTGCGGCGCGGTTGCATCCGATTCGGGCGCGGGTGCAGCAGCGGGCTCTTTAGCAGGTTCTTGAGTCGTTTCTTGAGCCGGCTCTGGCGGCGTCACTGGCGCCAACGCCTCCGGGGCCGGGTCAGGCGAAGCCGCCGGGATCGGAGCCTGCTCATTCGTCGCTTCTGGCGCGGTGACCGGCGCCGGGCTGGAGCGGTAATCGGCGCGACGCTTGAGCTGGAATTCACGCACCGCGCTGTTGTGAGCATCCAGATCATCGGAGAACACGTGGCTGCCATCGCCGCGCGCGACAAAATACAGACTGTTGCCGGCCACCGGGTTGAGTGCCGCATGGATCGCTTCGCGGCCGACCATCGCGATCGGTGTCGGCGGCAGGCCGGTAATCACGTAGGTGTTGTAAGGGGTCGCTTCCTTGAGGTGGGCGCGGGTCAACTTGCCGTTGTAGCGATCACCGAGGCCGTAGATCACGGTTGGATCGGTCTGCAACAGCATGCCCATTTCCATGCGCCGCACGAACACGCCGGCAATCTGGCCACGCTCTTGCGGTACGCCGGTTTCCTTTTCCACCAGCGAAGCCATGATCAGCGCCTGGTAGGGTTCGGTGTACGGCACATCAGCCGCGCGCTGCCCCCACTCCTTGGCAAGGACTTCGTCGAGGCGGTCGTAGGCTTTTTTCAGCAGCTCGACGTCCGTCATGCCACGCACGAAACGGTAGGTGTCCGGGAAGAATCGACCTTCCGGAAAGATCCCGGCGTGACCGAGCTTGTCCATCACTTCGCTATCGCTCAAGCCGTTCAGCGTCTGCTCAAGTTTTTCATCCTTGGCCAGCGCGGCACGCACTTGATGGAAATTCCAGCCTTCGACCAGCGTCAGGCTGTACTGCACCATTTCCCCGCGTTTCCACAGGTCGATAAGGTTTTCCACCGTCATGCCGGGCTGCATGCGGTACTCACCTTTGTGCAACGGTTGCCCGGCCAGGTTGAAGCGCCAGTACACACGCAACCAGAAAGCGTCCTTGATGACGCCATCGGCTTCGAGTCGATAGAAAGTGCGGGTGGGTGTCGTGCCTTTGGGCACTTCCAGGAGTTGTTCCTGGGTAATGTTCAGCGGCTGTTCCAGCGCCGAATGAATCTTCCAGGCCGAAGCGCCCAGACACAGCCCTGCCAGAACCAGTCCGGTTTCCAGCAGCAGCAAGAATTTACGTCTCACGTATCAAGCATCCAGTAGCGCGCGGGCAATGGTTTGGAGTTTACGGGTGAGCGGCCCAACCGGCCAGCTCAGAGCTGCATAGGCGCGCACCGGCCAAACGCCATACACGCTGTTGCAGATAAAGACCTCATCAGCCCATTGCAGCTGTTCGAGGGTAATGTCGGTGATTTGCGTGGGAATCCCCAGCGACTCGGCTTGAAACAATAATTCGGCGCGCATCACGCCGGCCACACCGCAGCGCTTGAGATCGGCAGTGATCAACACACCATCGCGGACCAGGAACAGATTGCTGAACACACCCTCAATCACTCGCCCGCCCTGATCGAGCATCAAGCCTTCGGCATGCTCGGTGTCTTGCCATTCGGAACGGGCGATGACTTGCTCAAGACGGTTCAGGTGTTTGAGCCCGGCGAGCAAGGGTTGTCTGGACAGTCGTGTAGCGCAAGGAAACAGGCGAACGCCCTGCTCCGCATGTGCGACAGGGTAAGCGGCAGGCGGGTTGCCCTGAAGAATGCGTCGGGCCTGGGCCGCAGGATCGGGCGCGTAACCGCGCAGGCTGTCGCCGCGGGTGAGGATGAGTTTGAGCACGCCCTCGCCCAGTGCTGCGGCGTAGGCCAGCAGCTCGCTGCGGATCAGCGCGTGATCGGCCGTGATCGCCAGGCGTGAACAGCCTTGCGCCAGACGCGACAGATGCCGGTCCAGCAACAGCGGCTGCCCGTTCTGCACGGCAATGGTCTCGAACAGACCATCACCGTAAGCCAGGCCGCGATCCTTCAGCGACAGAGCGTCAGCCGGCTGACCGTCGACCCAGCTGTCCATCAGTCAGCGAACCGGCGGAACACCAGCGAGCCGTTGGTACCGCCAAACCCGAAGGAGTTGGACAGGACCACATCGATGTCCATGTTGCGCGCGGTGTGCGGCACGAAGTCCAGGTCGCAGCCTTCGTCCGGCTCGTCGAGGTTGATGGTCGGCGGTGCCACCTGGCTATTGATCGCCAGCACACTGAAGATCGCCTCGACTGCGCCCGCCGCACCCAACAGGTGACCGGTCATGGACTTGGTCGAGCTGACCGCCAGCTTGTAGGCGTGATCGCCGAACACCGACTTGATCGCGCAGGCTTCGGCAAGGTCGCCGGCCGAAGTCGACGTACCGTGGGCGTTGATGTACTGGACTTGATCGCTATTGATCTTCGCATCGCGCAGGGCGTTGGAAATGCAACGAGCAGCACCCGCACCGTCAGCCGGCGGCGACGTCATGTGGTAGGCATCGCCACTGGTGCCAAAGCCGATCAGTTCTGCGTAGATGGTCGCGCCGCGAGCTTTGGCGTGTTCCAGCTCTTCAAGCACCAGCGCACCGGCACCGTCGGACAGGACGAAGCCGTCACGGCCCTTGTCCCATGGACGGCTGGCGCGGGTCGGCTCGTCGTTGCGGGTCGACAGCGCGCGGGAGGCACCGAAGCCGCCCATGCCCAGACCGCAAGCCGCCATCTCGGCGCCGCCGGCAATCATCACGTCGGCTTCGTCGTACATGATGTTGCGAGCAGCCATGCCGATGCAGTGCGTACCGGTGGTGCACGCGGTGGCGATGGCGTAGTTAGGTCCCTGTGCACCCAAGTGGATCGACAGGAAACCGGAAATCATATTGATGATCGAGCCAGGCACGAAAAACGGAGAGATCCGTCGTGGGCCGGAATCATGCAGCGTGCGGCTGGTTTCTTCGATATTGGTCAGACCGCCAATACCCGAACCCATGGCCACGCCGATGCGCTCACGGTTGGCGTCGGTAACTTCAAGACCGGCGTTACGCACCGCCTGAAAACCTGCGGCCAGACCGTACTGAATGAACAGGTCGAGCTTGCGAGCTTCCTTGACCGACAGGTATTCCTCGACATTGAAGCCCTTTACCGAGCCGCCAAAACGGGTGGAATAGGCAGAAAGGTCGGTGTGTTCGATCAGACCAATGCCACTACGGCCAGCCAGAATGCCCTGCCAACTGCTCGGCACATCCGTGCCCAGTGGCGACAACATACCCATACCGGTGACTACGACGCGTCTACGCGACACAGCACTCTCCTTTTTCAAATGACGACTTTGCATCAGGCCTAAAGAAAAAACCGCACGCCATGATGGCAGTGCGGTTTTTCCATGACAGCAAGCAACGATTACAAACTATTACGCCTGGTGGCTAGTAACGTAGTCGATTGCAGCTTGTACAGTAGTGATCTTCTCAGCTTCTTCGTCAGGGATTTCGGTCTCGAATTCCTCTTCCAGAGCCATCACCAGCTCAACGGTGTCAAGGGAGTCGGCACCCAGGTCTTCAACGAAGGAAGCAGTGTTGACCACTTCTTCTTCTTTAACGCCCAGTTGCTCAGCAACGATTTTCTTGACGCGCTCTTCGATGGTGCTCATACCTTGTTTTCACTCCTAATGGACAAATTCAGGCAGCTGGCCAGTGGGTAAGTGTATAGAAAGACTTTTCAGTTTTTCAACTGAAAGCTTCACTCCTCAAACCCCGTGACCCTCTGCCTATAAATAGATTGCAGCTTTATAACGGATTTTAGACAGCTCGTATGACATTTTTTTGAAGCAATCCGTCACATTTAACTCATGTACATCCCGCCGTTCACCGGGATTGTAGCCCCAGTAACGTAAGCCGCACCGTCGGATGCAAGAAAAGCGACCACAGACGCGATCTCTTGAGCTTGCCCCAGACGACCCAGCGGAATTTGCGTCTGCAAGGCTTCACGCTGTGCCTCGGGCAGTTCGCGGGTCATATCGGTGTCGATGAACCCAGGGGCCACCGAGTTTACCGTAATCGAACGCGAACCGACTTCACGCGCCAGAGCACGGCTGAAACCTTCCAGACCTGCCTTGGCGGCAGCGTAGTTTACTTGGCCTGCGTTGCCCATGGCACCCACAACCGAGCCAATACTGATAATTCGTCCCCAACGGGCTTTGGTCATACCGCGCAAAACGCCCTTGGAGAGGCGGAACAGACTGTTCAGGTTGGTATCGACAACGTCATGCCACTCGTCGTCTTTCATGCGCATCATCAGGTTATCGCGGGTGATGCCGGCATTGTTGACCAGGATCGCCGGCGCACCGAACTGCTCCTGGATGCTCGCCAGCACAGCGGCAACGGATTCGTCGCTGGTGACATTCAGTTCCAGGCCAGTGCCTTGAATACCGTTTTCTTTCAGGGTAGCGGCGATGCGCTCGGCACCCGAGGCGGATGTCGCGGTGCCCACAACAATGGCGCCCTGACGACCCAGTTCCAGGGCGATGGCCTGGCCGATACCGCGGCTCGCACCGGTGACCAGTGCAACTTTACCTTGCAGACTCATGCAAGCTTCTCCTGATTCAGGCCAACGCTGCACGGGCGGCAGCGAAGGCGTCTGGGGTATTGAGGTTGGATGTCGATACGCCTTCGGCGCAGCGTTTGTTCAAGCCTGCCAGCACTTTGCCAGGGCCGCATTCGACCAACTGGGTCGCGCCCTTGGCGGCCAGCGCCTGGACCGATTCAACCCAGCGCACAGGCTTGTAGAGCTGCTCAAGCAGATCGCGCTTGAGGGTCTCAAGATCGGCCGGCACGTTTGCGCTGACGTTTTGTACCACAGGAATCTGTGGTGCCTGCCAGTTGATCGCAGCGATCGACTCGGCGAAACGCTCGGCGGCTGGACGCATCAGCTCGCAATGGGACGGCACGCTGACCGGCAATGGCATGGCGCGCTTGGCACCACGGGCCTTGCAGCCTTCGATGGCGCGCTCGACCGCCGCCTTGGCACCGGCGATCACGACTTGACCCGGAGAGTTGAAATTGACCGCGCTGACCACTTCGCCTTGCGCCGCTTCGGCACAGGCTGCCAGTACGTCAGCATCGTCCAGACCGAGAATGGCAGCCATACCGCCCTGCCCGGCCGGAACGGCTTCTTGCATCAACTGACCGCGACGCTCCACCAGTTTCACCGCGTCGCCCAGACTCAGGCTGCCCGCAGCGACCAGGGCGCTGTACTCGCCCAGGCTGTGACCGGCAACGTAAGCCGGACGCGCACCGCCTTCCGCCAGCCACAGACGCCACAAGGCGATCGAGGCGGTCAGAATGGCCGGCTGGGTTTTATCGGTTTGATTGAGTTGCTCTTCCGGCCCTTGCTGGGTCAGTGCCCACAGGTCGTAACCGAGCGCGTCGGATGCTTCTTTGAATGTTTCGAGGACCACCGGATGTTGCGCGCCCAACTCGGCCAGCATGCCGAGGGACTGCGAACCCTGTCCTGGAAAGACGAATGCGAGGGAAGCAGACATGTAACAAGCCCCTAATGATCTTGTCGTCGGAGAATTGACGTCCCGCTTGGGGGACGCAAGAAACTGACAGTTGGATGGCAAATTGAACTGAGCGGTCACATTTAAGCATTGTCCGACGAAAACGCCTAAAGCAACAAATCCTCCAGACGACCGTGAATGCGCTCCGGCAGGTTTTCCTGGATTTCGATCAAGGCTCGCTGAATCGCACTCTGAAAGCCCTGAACCCCTGCCGAACCGTGGCTTTTCACGACAATCCCCTGCAACCCGAGGAAGCTTGCGCCGTTATGCCGAGCAGGCGCCAGATCAGCCTGAAGACGCTTCATCAGCGGCAGCGCCAGAGCGCCCACCATTTTCGATGCGAGATTCTTTTTGAAAAGCGCTTCAATTCGCCCGGCAATCATGGTCGCCAGGCCTTCACTGGACTTGAGCAAAATATTGCCGACAAAACCGTCGCACACCACCACATCCGCCTCGCCACGGTACAAACCGTCACCTTCGACAAAACCGATATAGTTGATGCCGCGAGCGCTCTGCAACAAGGTCGCAGCCAGCTTGACCTGCTGATTGCCCTTGATGTCTTCGGTGCCGATGTTCAGCAATGCAACCCGTGGACGAACGATGCCCAGGGTTTGTGCCGCAACCGAGCCCATCACCGCAAACTGCAGCAGATGCTCGGCGCTGCAATCGACGTTGGCGCCCAGGTCGAGCAACTGACAATAGCCCTTCTGCGTCGGAATCGCCGCGACCATGGCCGGCCGGTCAATACCCGGCAAGGTCTTGAGCACGAACCGTGACAAGGCCATCAGCGCGCCGGTATTGCCGGCGCTGACGCAGGCCTGAACCTTGCCATCACGCAACAACTCGAGCGCCACGCGCATCGACGAGTCCGGCTTGCCGCGCAAGGCCTGGGCAGGCTTTTCGTCCATGGTGATCACTTCGGATGCCGGGGTAATCGACAGGCGCGAGCGATCCACAGCCGATTGGCCAGCGATCAATTCTTCAAGGAGGGAGGGTTGACCGACAAGGGTCAGGTGCAGCGAGGGCGTAGCAATCAGACAAGCAAGGCTGGCCTGAACAATGCTGCGGGGACCGAAGTCCCCGCCCATTGCGTCAATCGCGATGACTTGAGCGGACAAGTTATTACTCGTCAGCGCCCTTGTCGATCACTTTACGGCCACGGTATACGCCTTCTGGCGATACGTGGTGACGCAGGTGAACTTCACCGGTGGTTTTTTCTACAGACAGGGTGCTAGCCTCGAGAGCGTCGTGCGAACGACGCATGTCACGGGCGGAGCGGGATTTTTTGTTCTGCTGAACAGCCATAATTGATTAACTCCTAAACGTTTGGGTCACGCTTTAACTGCGCCAATACACTGAACGGGTTGGACCGCGTTACCTCGTCCTCGCTCGGTTCGGGCTCATCGAGACCCGCCGGCTGCTGGCATTCTTCCGGATGATGAGCAGGCACAATGGGCAAGGCGAGCAGAAGCTCCTCCTCGATCAGTGACTGCAGATCCAAAGGATCTTCGCCCAGTTCCAGCACGTCATAACCTTTCGGCAACGACTGGGTATTCGCACCCTCCTTCACCACAGCATAACTGCATTCGCTGTGGATCGGCAGGGTGACCAGCTCAAGACAACGCTGGCAAACCATTTTGACTTCGGTGTCGATAAAGCTGTGGATTACCACAGACTTACGTTCATCTCGTTCAAAAACGAATTTAGCCTGCACCGTACCGACATTGTCGGAAAGCGGGTCGCAGAGTCTCTCCAAATCGGCCAGCAGCAGTTCACCTTGAAGGGTGGTGCCACGGTCAGCCAATTTGCGCGGGTCAACGTGAGGTGGAATCGGGTCATTCAACATAGGCGCAGCATTATAGGGATGCACCCAGCCATGTCAAAGGAAATTCAGCCCTGTCCGTCACCTGGAAGCCTCGCTAGAATTCGCGCCTGTCTTCTGGAGATGCACATGCTGCCTTTATTACTCGCTTCAAGCTCAGTGTATCGCCGGGAATTGCTGGCCCGCTTGCAGCTGCCGTTCACCTGCAGCTCGCCGGACATCGACGAAAGTCATCGGCCGAATGAGGCCGCCGTCGAACTGGTAAAGCGCCTCGCCGAAGAAAAAGCCCGGGCTCTTGCCGGCAGCCACCCCGCCCATCTGATTATCGGCTCCGATCAGGTCGCAGTGCTCGGCGAGCGCATTATCGGCAAACCCCACACCGTCGAAAAGGCTCGCGAGCAGTTGCTGGCCTCAAGCGGCGCCAGCGTAACCTTTCTGACCGGCCTGGCCCTGCTCAATAGCCAGACGGGACACTGCCAGGTCGACTGCGTGCCGTTCACCGTGCACATGCGCACACTCGACACCGCACGCATCGAACGCTACCTGCGCGCCGAACAGCCCTACGATTGCGCTGGCAGCTTCAAGGCAGAAGGTTTGGGGGTGAGCCTGTTTCAGCGCACCGAAGGCCCTGACGCCACCAGCCTGATCGGCTTGCCGCTGATTCGCCTGATCGACATGCTGTTGGTTGAAGGGGTGCAAATCCCCTGACGGCTGTCGAGTCCCTCACTGATCTTGAGGACGCCATCGCCGGCAAGCCGGCTCCTACAGGATGTGGACGCCAACAAAAAACCGGCCACTTGGGCCGGTTTTTTTATGTAGCCGGAAGATCAGCGCAGCGACGGACCCTGGAAGCCCATCCACATCGCCAACTGCTCAGCCACGCTGGCGCCCAGTTTCTTCGAGAAGCGATCGAACGGCGATTCCTGAACGGTGAAGTCCACCAGCTCTTTCTCACCAATCACATCACGCGCCACCGAACTGGCATTACCCAGACCATCGATCAGCCCCAGCGGCAGCGCCTGCTCACCGGACCAGACCAACCCGGAGAACAACTCCGGATGCTCTTTGTCCTTGAGTCGGTCGCCACGCCCCGTCTTGACGCTGTTGATGAACTGCTGGTGCGTCGTATCGAGCACGCCCTGCCAGAACCGGGTTTCCTCAGGCTTCTGTGGCTGGAACGGATCGAGGAACGACTTGTGCTCGCCCGACGTATAGGTCCGACGCTCGACACCCAGCTTCTCCATCGTGCCGACAAACCCGTAACCGGCCGCCGTCACACCAATGGAACCCACCAGGCTCGCCTTGTCGGCGTAAATCTGATCCGCCGCACTGGCGATGTAATAAGCGCCGGAAGCCCCCAGATCGGAGATTACCGCGTAAACCTTGGTGTCCGGGTTCAAGCCACGCAACCGGCGAATCTCGTCATACACGTAACCGGACTGCACCGGACTGCCACCCGGACTGTTGATGCGCAGGATGACACCTTTGACCTTCTTATCTTCGAAGGCAGCACGCAGGCTACCAACGATGTTGTCAGCGCTGGCGGGCTCCTTGTCGGCGATCATGCCCGTCACTTCGATCAGCGCAGTGTAATTGGCGCTGCGAGTGGCGGCTTTTTCCATGTCCATCAACGGCGTAAACAGCACCAGTGCGCCAAACAGGTACACAAAGGTCAGCAGCTTGAAGAAAATCCCCCAGCGACGCGACCGACGCTGCTCCTGCACGCTGGCGAGCAGGGTCTTTTCCAGCAGCTTCCAGCTTTTTTCGTCACCGCTCTCTGCGCTCGGCTTGGCGGGCGCTTTCCATTCGTCGGTCATGACCATCTACCCCGGCAAAAACGTATTAAGCCCGCTGACTCAGCCAGGCATGCAATTCTGAAAAACGATCAATAGCCAGCGCCGGCTCGAACAATTTCAGCGCTTCAATCGATTGCGCGCCGTAGCTGACCGCCACCGAATCCATGCCGGCGTTGCGCGCCATCTGCAGGTCGAATGACGAATCGCCGACCATCAACGCTTGCTCCGGACGAACTTCGCAATGGGCGAGGATCTGCTCAAGCATCAGTGGATGGGGTTTGCTGGCGGTTTCGTCGGCGGCACGGGTGATGTCGAAATAATCTTCCCAGCCGTGCGACTTCAGCACCCGATCCAGTCCGCGACGCGCCTTGCCGGTGGCAACCGCTAAATGATAGCCCTCGGCGCGGAACGCCTCCATCGACTCGACGACCCCTTCGAACAACGGCGAAGGCACCGCTTCCGACGCGATGTAGTGGTCCGCATAATGCTCGCGAAACGCCACCAGCTCGGCATCGCTGATCTCGGGGTAAAGCGTGCGAATTGCCTCCGGCAGGCCCAGACCGATGATGCCTTTGACAGCAAAGTCATCGCGTAACTGAAAACCGGAACGCTCGGACGCAACGCGCATCGCCTCGACAATCCGACCAATGGAATCAGCCAGCGTGCCGTCCCAATCGAAAATCAGCAGTTTGTAATCAGAGGGGTGCACTCAGGCGCTCCACAGTCTTGGCCCACATCTCGTCGACAGGCGCCTGCAACTTCAGTTCGCCGCCATCCGGCAGCGGCACGGTCAGCATGTACGCATGCAGGAACAGGCGTTTGCCGCCCAGATCGCGGATTTCCTTGCTGAAATCGTCATCGCCGTACTTGGTGTCGCCGGCAATGCAATGCCCGGCGTGCAAGGTGTGAACACGGATCTGGTGAGTCCGGCCAGTGATTGGCTTGGCCTCGATCAGGGTGGCAAAGTCGCCGAATCGGCGCAGGACCTTGAACACGGTCACCGATTCCTTGCCCTCCTCCTCGTCGACCTCGACCATCCGCTCGCCGGAACGCAGATTACTCTTGCCCAGCGACGCACGGACTTGCTTGATCGAAGCCGCCCAGTTGCCGCGAACCAGCGCCATGTAGCGCTTGTCCACGCCATCACCGCGCAAGGCCGTGTGCAAGTGACGCAGCATGCTGCGTTTCTTGGCGATCATCAGCAGACCGGAGGTGTCACGGTCAAGGCGGTGAACCAGCTCGAGCTCCTTGCAATCCGGACGCAGCTGACGAAAGGCTTCGATCACGCCGTAAGTCAGGCCGCTGCCGCCGTGAACCGCAATGCCGCAAGGCTTGTTGATCACGATCAGCGCTTTGTCTTCATAGACAATCGAGGCTTCAAGTCGCTGCAGCAAGCCCTGGGCCAGCGGCACAGGTTCGTCGCGCTCAGGCACGCGAACCGGCGGCACGCGCACGATATCGCCCGCCTGCAGCTTGTATTCGGGCTTGATCCGGCCTTTGTTCACTCGCACTTCGCCTTTACGCAAAATGCGGTAAATCAAGGTCTTGGGCACGCCTTTGAGCCGAGCGAGAAGGAAGTTATCAATACGTTGGCCGGCATATTCCGGCGAGACCTCAAGCAGTTGTACGCCTGGGGTCGAGGGGGCAGTAGTCGTCATGGCGCGGATGATATCAATTTTTTATGGAATTGAAGCACTTAATCATTACTGCTATAGTCGCGAACGCCGCCAAAAGCGGCCTGGACAGCGGACAAACGGTCAAAAACCGGCCCTGACCAATGCAATTCACCAGGACGCGAGGCCGTCCTACGGCGCTTTCGCTACGTAACGGTGGAGTTTGCAGGTGTAACGAGCGCAGGTGACATGAGGCCTGAATCACGCCGCAAAGCAGAGTTTTCACTCGCTACGCGAGCCCATATTCACGGCCAGTTCACAAAGTGCAGTCAGCTGCGAATGACCCCGAGCGAACGCTTCGGAAACAACGCCTAAATTAGCCATGATGCGTGACCTCCCCTTTCGGAGCTCACGGTAAATGCCAACCCGCTGCGGATTCTGCGCGCGGCAGCACCCGAATTATCAGGGATACGTGTAGGGTGGAGATGCACAACCGCTGGACTGTGTAGCAATAGGCTTTATCAAGACGCTTCATCTCGTCCACAGCCGCCGGTTGATTCCTCCTCCTGACTGAGTGCTTAAGTAGCCACAGCAAGCAGGACGCGTACGTCGCGACGAAGGCCCACATTGGCCGGACTTCGCTAGACACGGGAATGGCCAACCACTCCCGACGCACCTGACACCGACCATGAGAAGTCGTGTGTGCCGAACGCCGTTTCCGGCAGCCCGGAAACCGACGGTACTACATGAAAAGAATGCTGATTAACGCAACTCAACCCGAAGAGTTGCGTGTTGCACTGGTAGATGGCCAACGCCTCTACGACCTGGACATCGAATCCGGTGCACGCGAGCAGAAGAAGGCCAACATCTATAAAGGCCGGATTACTCGCATCGAACCAAGCCTTGAGGCTGCCTTTGTCGATTTCGGCTCCGAGCGCCACGGCTTCCTGCCCCTCAAAGAAATCTCCCGCGAATACTTCAAGAAAGCCCCTGAAGGCCGCGTCAACATCAAAGACGTCCTGAGCGAAGGCCAGGAAGTCATCGTTCAGGTCGAAAAAGAAGAACGTGGCAACAAGGGCGCAGCCCTGACCACCTTCATCAGCCTGGCCGGTCGTTACCTGGTTCTGATGCCGAACAACCCGCGTGCCGGCGGTATCTCCCGTCGCATCGAAGGTGAAGAGCGCAACGAACTGCGTGAAGCCCTGAACGGTCTGGTTGCACCGGCCGACATGGGTCTGATCGTGCGCACTGCCGGCCTGGGCCGCAGCAGCGAAGAAATGCAGTGGGACCTTGATTACCTGCTGCAACTCTGGACCGCCATCAAAGAAGCCTCGCTGGATCGCTCCGCGCCGTTCCTGATCTACCAGGAAAGCAACGTGATCATCCGCGCCATCCGCGATTACCTGCGCCAGGACATCGGCGAAGTGCTGATCGACAGCGTTGAAGCCCAGGACGAAGCCCTGACCTTCATCCGCCAGGTGATGCCGCAGTACGCCAGCAAGATCAAGCTGTACGAAGACAGCGTTCCGCTGTTCAACCGCTTCCAGATCGAAAGCCAGATCGAGACCGCTTTCCAGCGCGTCGTCGAACTGCCTTCCGGTGGTTCCATCGTTATCGATCCGACCGAAGCCCTGGTGTCCATCGACATCAACTCGGCGCGCGCCACCAAAGGCAGCGACATCGAAGAAACCGCCCTGCAGACCAACCTTGAAGCCGCCGAAGAAATCGCCCGTCAGTTGCGCCTGCGCGACATCGGCGGCCTGATCGTCATCGACTTCATCGACATGACCCCTGCCAAGAACCAGCGCGCCGTGGAAGAGAAAGTCCGCGAATGCCTGGAAGCCGACCGCGCTCGCGTGCAAGTTGGCCGCATCTCGCGCTTCGGCCTGCTGGAAATGTCCCGTCAGCGCCTGCGTCCATCGCTCGGCGAAAGCAGCGGCATCGTTTGCCCGCGTTGCAACGGCACCGGCATCATCCGTGATGTTGAATCGCTGTCGCTGGCGATCCTGCGCCTGATCGAAGAAGAAGCCCTGAAAGACCGCACCGCCGAAGTTCGCGCACAAGTGCCAATTCCGGTCGCAGCCTTCCTGCTTAACGAAAAACGCAACTCGATCACCAAGATCGAACTGCGCACCCGTGCCCGCATCGTCATTCTGCCGAACGATCACCTCGAAACGCCGCACTTCGAAGTTCAGCGCCTGCGTGATGACAGCCCGGAAGCCAGCATCAACCAGTCCAGCTACGAAATCGCTGCTGCCGCTGCCGAAGTCGAAGAAGTCCAGCCAGCCGCTGCGACCCGCACCCTGGTTCGCCAGGAAGCCGCGGTCAAGACTGCGCCGGCCCGCGCCAACGCTCCGGTTCCGACCGAAGTCGTCGCCGCACCGGTTGCTGCACCGGCCGCCGCGCCAGAGCCAAGCCTGTTCAAAGGCCTGGTGAAGTCGCTGGTCAGCCTGTTCGCTACCAAAGAAGAGCCTGCTGCTCCGGTTGTGGTTGAAAAACCAGCGACCACCGAGCGTCCTGCTCGCAACGAAGAGCGTCGCAACGGTCGTCAGCAGAGCCGCAACCGTAACGGTCGCCGCGATGAAGAGCGCAAGCCTCGCGAGGAACGTGCACCGCGTGAAGAACGCGCACCACGTGAGCCACGCGAAGCCCGTGAAGAAACCCCGGCAGTCGCTCGCGAAGAACGCGCTCCACGTGAAGAGCGCGCACCACGCGCCCCTCGCGAAGAACGTGCACCGCGCGCGCCTCGTGAAGATCGCAAGCCACGTGGCGAGCGTGAAGAACGCGTTCGTGAACTGCGTGAACCGCTGGACGCCGCTGCTCCGGCTGCTGCTGCCGCTACTGCTGAAGAGCGTCCAGCTCGTCAGCCACGCGAAGAGCGCGCGCCACGTCCACCGCGTGAAGAGCGTCAACCACGCGCCGAGCAAGCCGCTGCCGCCGTTGCTGAAGAAGAGCTGACTGGCAACGAAGAGCAACTGCAGGAAGACGGTCAGGAAGGCGCCGAAGGCGATCGTCCACGCCGCCGCTCCCGTGGCCAGCGCCGTCGCAGCAACCGTCGCGAGCGTCAACGCGATGCCAACGGCAACGTGATCGAAGGTTCGGAAGAATCCGAGTCCGCCGAAGGTAACGAAGGCGCCGAAGCACCAAGCGCTGCCGATCTGGCCGCAGGCCTAGCTGTTACCGCAGCCGTTGCCAGCACCGTGATCAGCGCTCCGGCTGAAGCACAAGCCAACGAGCAGGCCGAACGCGCCAATGCCGCCACACTGGAAACTGCTCCAGTCGAAGCGCCAGTCGTTGAAGCGACCACGCCTGTAGAAGTAACTGCCGCTCCGGAAGTCGAAGTGGCTCCGGTTCGTGAAGCACAGCCTGAAGTCGAAGCTGCTGCCGAGCCTGCCGTCGTTGCTGAAACGCCTGCCGTGGTTGCAGAGCCGGTTGTTGAAACCGTCGCTGAAACCGTGACCGAAACCGTTCGTGAAGTTCGCGAAGAGCAAACCGCTTTCAACTGGGTTGCCGAGCCGGTAGCGGTCGAAACGCCAGCGCCAGTTGCTGAAGTTGCGGTTGTCGAGCCTGTTGTTGTGGCTGCCGAACCAGAAGTGGCTCCGGTTGTTGAAGCCCCTGTTGTCGCCGAAGTGGCTGCACCAGTGGTTGAAGCTGCCCCGGCCAGCGCCCTGACACCAAGTGGCCGCGCACCTAACGACCCGCGTGAAGTGCGTCGTCGCAAGCGTGAAGAAGAGCGTCTGCAGAAGGAAGCCGAACTGGCTGCCGCTGCTGCTCCGGCCGCTGTCGAAGTGGCACCGGTTGTTGCTGAAGTCGTCGAGGCTGCTCCTGCCCCGGTTGCTGAAGTGGCTGCCGAGCCAGCTGACTCCGTGATCGACGAAGCTCCACGCTCCGTTCAGGAAGCGGTAGAGCAACACGAGCAAGCCCAGGAAAAAGAGCACGAGCCTAAACCTCTCGTCTGATTCCATCGGCCACTAAAAAGCCCCGCCTGGTAACCCAGGCGGGGCTTTTTTATGCCGGCTATTTATCAGGTAGATCGCGTTATCGTTCTTCGCGGGCAAGCCTCGCTCCTACAGTGATCGGCGGAAAACCTGTAGGAGCGAGGCTTGCCCGCGAAAGCGGTGTATCAGGCGAAAACCAACGCCTCAGGCACATCCACATCCCACAACACCCCGGCATCCTCCACCGCCACCTCAACCACCCGCGCCGACGCAAACAACGGCTTGGCCCCGCGATCACCCGATAACGCCATCAACCCCGGTCCAAACGTTCGCCCGAAACCAACCGGATGGCCGTATTCGCCATTCATCACCGGTACGCTAATTCCATCATCAGAAATCCCCGCCAACACCTGCTCAATCGTCGACGGCAGAATAAACGGCATATCCCCCAACACAATCAACCAGCCACCGAGTTGCGGACACGCAGCCACCCCAGCCGCAATGCTGTCGCCCATACCGGAGGATTCCACCAGCACAATCTCGAAACCATACGCCTGAGCCATACGAGCCACTTGCGGGCGATCTTCGGTCCTCACCAGAACGCGCTTCTCAAGACTGGCCGGCAAACTCACCAGCACCTGCTCGATCACCGAACGAACGGCGCCATCGCGCCCCGTACAGTCCGCCAACAACTTGTCCCTGTCGGCCCCCGCCACCTGTCGAAACCGAGTGCCCTGCCCCGCCGCCAACACGATGACGCCGATTGGCCCGCTCATGCCTCCTCCTGCAACGGCTTCTTCTGTTTCAGCTCGACTCCGTTCTTGATCGCGACAATTTCCGCCAGCAGCGACAAGGCGATTTCCGCCGGGGAATGGCTGCCGATGTGTAGACCGATCGGGCCGTGCAAGCGCTCGATGGCCTCTTGGGACAAGCCTAGCTGAGCGAGGTTTTCCCGGCGCTTCAGGCTGTTGATCCGCGAACCCAGCGCACCGACGTAAAACGCCCTGGAATCGAGTGCCGTCAGCAGCGCCATGTCATCCAGGCGCGGATCGTGGGTCAGCGCGACGATGGCCGTGCGTTCGTCGGTCTGGATGTTCAGCACCGCTTCGTCCGGCATACCGGATACGAAGCGCCCGTGCTGTTCTTCCCAGCCGTAGACGAACTCGGTGCGTGGATCGCAGATCAACACTTCGAAATCCAGCAGCCGCGCCATCTCGGCAACATAACGGGACAATTGCCCCGCGCCGATCAGCAACAACCGCCAACGCGGACCGTAAATGGCGCGCAACGTGGTGCCGTCAAAACTCAGCGCATCGTTCTTGGTCGCCGGCTGCAACGTCACTTCACCGCTCGCGATATCCAGCGAGCGCGCCGTGATTTCATGGGCCTCGCAACTCGCCAGCAACCCGGCAACCCAAGCCGGGTCGCCGACTCGCTCCTCGGTCAGGCGCAATGTGCCGCCGCACGGCAAACCAAACCGTGCGGCTTCCTCGCGAGTGACGCCGTAAGTGATCAACTGCACCGGCGGCCCGTCAGCCGGAATCCGGCCGTCGTGCAGCCGGGCGATCAAGTCATCCTCGACACAACCACCGGACACCGAACCGATCACCACCCCGTCTTCGCGCAAGGCCAACATCGCGCCCGGCGCCCGGGGCGCGGTGCCCCAGGTCTGGACCACGCTGTACAACACCACTCGCTGACCGGCGCGGCGCCATTCCAGCACGCTGCGCAGGACATTCAGATCGACGCTGTCCATCAAGCCTCGGCCTTCTGCCAACCTTGCAGTTGATAACGAACCGGCAAGTCGCGGATGCGTTTGCCGGTGGCGGCGAAGATTGCATTGCACAGCGCCGGCGCAATCGGCGGCACGCCAGGTTCACCGACACCGCCCAACGGCACCACGCCCGGCGGTGTGACCAGATGCACGGCGACTTCCTTCGGCGCCAGGGACATACGCGCCACTTCGTACATATGGAAGTTGTCTTGCTGGACCTTGCCGTCCTTGAAACTGATCTCGCCCAACACCGCGTTGCCCAGCCCCATCACGCAAGCGCCTTCGAACTGCGAACGAATTCGCTCCGGGTTGATCTGCGGACCGCAATCCACCGCTATATCGGCCTTGTGCACGATCAACGTGCCGTCATCTTTGACTTCGACTTCGATCACCGCCGCCACGTAAGTGACAAAGCTGTAATGCACCGCCAGTCCCAGGCCTCGGCCCTTCGGCAACTCTCGCCCCCAACCCGCAGCTTTCGCGGCGGTTTCAAGGACGGTGCGCATGCGCCCGGTGTCGATCGGATAGCGTTCGGGCGACTCGCCGTAGTTCCACTCTTCACTCAACGTACGCGGATCGATCTGACGGTCCGGGCCGAGCAATTTGACCTGGTACTTGAGCGGATCCTGTTTGGCCTTGTGCGCCAACTCATCGACAAAGCACTGGATCGCAAAGCCGTGAGGAATGTTCGACACCGAGCGATACCAGCCGACCCGCGTATGAATCGCCGCTTCCGGGTTCTCCAGGCGCACGTTGGGGATCGCGTAAGCCATGTTGGTGAAGCCCATGCCCAGCTCGAAAGCGGCCTCATGGTTCATGCCCGGCGCGAACAGCGCGGTGATACTCGGCGCTACCGTGCGGTGCAACCAACCCGACGGCAGGCCGTCCTTGTTCAGGCTGGCCTTCAGGTATTCAGCCGAGACGGTATGGAAATACGAACAGTGGATGTCGTCTTCACGAGTCCATTGCACCCGCACCGCCTTACCGGGGAATTCCTTGGCGAGGATCGCCGCTTCGATGATGAAGTCCGGCTTGGACTTGCGGCCGAAACCGCCGCCGAGCAGGGTGACGTGGAAGGTGACGTTATCGAACGGAATGCCCAGGCGTTCGCCGATTCGTTCACGGGTGACCTGCGGCGCCTGGCTTGGCGCCCAGGCTTCGCACACGCCATCCTTGAAACGGGCGATGGCGACCATTGGTTCCATCGGCGCTTGCGTCAGGTGCGGCAGATAGTAAGAGGCTTCGAGGGTGCTGTCGGCGCCGCTCATGGCCTGGTCGATGTTGCCGGTATTGCGCACCACTTTGCCGGGTTTGAGCGACGCCGCTTCAATTTCCTTGCGGTAGGCGATCGAGTCGTAACTGGCGTTGGGGCCGTCGTCCCATTCGATTTTCAGCGCGTCGCGGCCCTTGATCGCCGCCCAGGTATTGCTGGCCACCACCGCCACGCCGCCCAACGGCTGAAACTCCGAGGGCAGCGGACGGCCTTTGATCTGGATGACTTTGACCACCCCGGGGACTTTCAGCGCCGCGCTGTCATCCACGGATTTAACCTTGCCGCCGTACACCGCCGGACGTGCAATTGCGGCGTAAAGCATGCCGTCGATATGCACGTCGGCACCATAGATCGCGCGACCGTTGACGATGTCTGCACCGTCGATGGCCTTGGTGCCTTCCTTGCCGATGTAGCGGAATTCTGACGGTTCCTTGAGCCGCAGGCTGTCACGTGCCGGCACCGCCAGCGCACCGGCAGCGACGGCGAGCGCGCCGTAACCCAGCTCACGACCGCTCGGTTTATGGATGACTTTGTGCAATTGCGCGTGGCACTCGCCGACCGGGACTTTCCACTGTTCAGCAGCCGCCTGTTCGAGCATGGTCCGCGCGGCAGCACCGCAGCGGCGCATCGGCTCGTACCAGTGGCGCATGCTGCGCGAACCGTCGGTGTCCTGGTTGCCGAAGCGCACTTCATCGCCCGGCGCCTGTTGCACTTTCACCAGCGCCCAGTCGGCTTCAAGTTCATCGGCCACGACCATGGTCAGGCTGGTGCGTACGCCCTGGCCCATTTCCGAACGGTTGCAAACCACGGTCACGGTGCCATCCGCAGCGATGCTGACGTACACCTTCGGATCATCGATCCAGCCGTTGGGCATGCCGTCGGCGCCGAATTTCTTTTCCTTCTCGGCTGCGAACGCGTCCTGCCAGCCCCAACTCGCGGCGACCACCAGCGCACTGGTGGCACCGACGCCTTTGAGGAAACCGCGACGGCTGAGGTTACTCAGGGCGAAATCATTCGGGAACTGGCTCATGCCTTGGCTTCCTTCAGGTGAGTGGATGCCTGGCGGATGGCGGTCTTGATGCGGTTGTAGGTGCCGCAACGGCAAATATTGCCGACCATCGCCTCTTCGATCTGTTCGTCGCTCGGGTTCGGGTTGGTCTTGAGCAATGCGGTGGCGGACATGATCTGCCCGCCCTGGCAGTAACCGCACTGGGCGACGGCGGTGTCGAGCCAGGCTTGCTGGACGATTTGCCCGACCGGATCGGCGTGCAAGTTGTCGATGGTGCTGACGTTCTGGCCGACTACCGAACCGATCGGCGTGATGCAACTGCGCGCCGGGGCGCCTTCGATGTGAATGGTGCAGGCGCCGCACAGGCCCATGCCGCAGCCGAACTTGGTGCCGTTGTAACCGGCCACGTCGCGGATGGCCCAGAGCAGCGGCATGTCCTCGGTGACATCGAGTTGATGGTCTTGACCATTGAGTTTCAGGGTAATCATGGGCACGCCCGCATAGTGGTATGGGTTATGGGGTCGAGCAATCTGCCGCTGGGGGATTAGCGGTTGGCATCACGCAGATCGACTCAGGCTAATGAGGCTCTCTTATGCGGACGAAGATGTCTGCATCGGGCCCTTGGTGGAGCAAATGCTTGCATCGTTAGGGGGCTAAGTTAACCCAGCATTAACAAAAAAGCCCTGCACAATCGAAGATGTGCAGGGCTTTGAGATCAGCCTTGAAAGCGTAGCCTCAATACTGATTGGGCTCCATTTCCAGATCGACATGGAAGCGTTCTGAAATGTCTTTTTGGATGCGCTGTGCCAGGTTCAGCAACTGCAGACCGGTCGCGGCCCCGTAGTTGACCAGCACCAGCGCCTGCAACTTATGCACGCCCGCGTCGGCCTCGCGAAAACCTTTCCACCCTGCCCGCTCGATCAGCCAGCCCGCAGCCAGTTTCATCTGCCCGTCGGGTTGCGCGTAAGCCACCAGGTCCGGGTATTCACCTTTGAGCCGAGCGACCAGTGCAGCCGGGACCAAGGGATTTTTGAAGAAGCTGCCGGCGTTACCGAGCACCGCCGGGTCCGGAAGCTTTTCGTTGCGGATGCTGCAAATCGCCTGGCTGACGTCGGTGGCGGTCGGGTGATCGATGCCTTGCTCGGTCAGACGCTGACGCACCGGGCCGTACTCCAGATGCAAGTGCTCGGCACGGTCCAGGGCGAAACGAACCCTCAGGATCAACCAGCGCCCCGGTTCCTGTTTGAACAGGCTGTCGCGGTAGGCGAAGTTGCATTCGGCCAGCGTGAAATCGCGCAGCTCGCCAGTCTGGCGGTCCAGCGCGGTCAGGCCGGCGAACACGTCCTTGATCTCCACGCCATAGGCGCCAATGTTCTGCATTGGTGCCGCGCCGACGGTGCCGGGGATCAGGCTGAGGTTTTCCAGACCCGACAACCCCTGCGCCAGGGTGTGTTGCACAAACGGATGCCAAGGCTCGCCGGCCTCGGCTTCGATCACGACCTTGCTGCCGTCGTCGCTCAAAATGCGAATCCCGCGGGTGGCCATGCGCAGCACCAGCGACTGGATGTCGGCGGTCAGCAGCAGGTTGCTGCCACCACCGATCACCAGCAGCGGCACGTCATGCTCCACCGCATAGGCCAGCGCCTCGCGCACGTCGGCATCGCTGTGAGCCTCGGCAAACAATCGGGCCTGAACGTCCACGCCAAAGCTGTTGTAAGGCTTGAGCGAAACCTGTGGCTGAACCTGCAAACTCATAACCGGCCCTTCAATTCGATCACCAGTCGATCACAGGCACTTTCGATCAAGTCGAGCACCTGCTCAAAGCCCTGGTTGCCATCGTAGTAAGGGTCCGGCACTTCATCGACTTGCGACTGGTAGCGGCGCAGGAACAGGTCCAGTTCGGCCTTGCACCTGGCAGGTTGCAGGTCCTGGAGGTTGCGCAGGTTGCTGTTGTCCATCGCGAGGATCAGGTCGTAAGTCGCGAAATCGGCGCGGCTCACTTGCTGGGCGCGCTGCATCGACAGGTCGTAACCGCGCAGCTTGGCCGCGGCCTGGCTGCGTTTGTCCGGAGCCCTGCCGACGTGCCAGTCACCGGTGCCGGCGGAGGCGACTTCGACTTGATCGGCCAGCCCCGCTTCGCGCAATTTGTGCCGCAGCACACCTTCGGCCGTGGGTGAACGGCAGATGTTGCCCAGGCAAACGAACAAAACCCGCATCAGGCCTCCAGCAGGCGACGAACGCGCTCGAGGTCTTCAACCGTATCGACGCCGGTGGGCGGTGCGATCAGCGCGTCGGCGACGTGAATCCGCACGCCGTGCCACAGCGCACGCAACTGTTCCAGGGATTCGGTGTTTTCCAGCCAGCACGGACCCCAGCTGACGAAGTCATGCAGGAAACCGGCGCGGTAGGCGTAAATGCCAATGTGGCGGCGATACGGCACGCCTTCCGGCAACACGTCGCGAGTTTTCGCGAACGCGTCCCGAGCCCAAGGCAACGTCGCACGACTGAACGTCAGCGCCAGGCCATTGAGGTCGCTGACCACCTTGACCACGTTGGGGTTGAACAGGGTTTCGACATCTTCGATCGGCTCGGCCAGCGTGGCCATGCGCGCTTCGGTGTGGGCTGCGAGGTTGGCCGCGACCTGATCGATCACGCTTGGCGGGATCAGCGGTTCGTCACCCTGCACGTTGACCACAATCGCGTCGGACGCCAGACCGAGTTTTGCGGCGACTTCGGCCAAACGGTCCGTGCCTGAATTGTGGTCTTCGCGGGTCAGCACCACGTCGGCACCAAACGCGATGCACGCCTCGACAATGCGCGCATCGTCAGTGGCAACCACCACACGCTCGGCGCTGCTTTTGCACGCTTGTTCCCAGACGTGCTGGATCATCGGCTTGCCGGCGATCAGCAGCAACGGTTTGCCCGGCAGGCGGGTCGAGGCGTAACGCGATGGAATGACAACGGTAAAGGCTGTGGTCATTTATCCAGACGCTCGTCGGTGGTCAGGGTGCGAGCTTCGGTTTCGAGCATCACCGGGATGCCGTCGCGAATCGGGTACGCCAGGCCGGCGCCCTTGCTGATCAGCTCGGTTTTGTCGGCGCTGAGCTTGAGCGGGCCTTTGCAGACCGGGCAAGCGAGGATGTCGAGCAATTTGGTGTCCATGAGCATTCCCTGGATATAAACGGTTTAAGGCAAAAGTCGAGCCGGCAACAGGCGCATCAACTGCGTATCGAACCAGGCCACGAAGGCCGGCGATGGCGCAGCATCGACCGCCAGGTACCACCAATCGGCGGCGGCGAAGGCACGGCACTTCACCGCGTCCTTTTCGGTCATCACCAACGGCAATGACGGCGTGAAATTCAAGGCCTGCACGCTGTACTCGGCGTGGTCGGCAAATGCATGCGGGACTGGCTGCCAGTGTAGCGTTTCGAGGGTCGTGAAGAAACGCTGCGGATTGCCGATCCCGGCCACGGCATGCAGCGCCTGGCCTGCGGGAAAGTGGTCGAGGGGACGGCGTTCGCCGCTGTGCAGGTTGACCAGTTCCGTGGGTTGCAGCTGGAAGGCAAAACCGTTGTCGCGATCATCGGTGGCGCCGTTGTACAGCACCGCATCAACGCTTTGCAGTCGTTCGACCGGTTCGCGCAACGGTCCCGCCGGCAGGCAGCGCTGGTTGCCCAGGCCTCGGGCGGCGTCAATCAGCACCAGCTCAAGGTCGCGGGCCAAACGGTAATGTTGCATGCCGTCATCGGAGAGGATCAGGTCCAGAGGTTCGCTCGCCAGCAGCGCTTTGACCGCACTGCTGCGATCCGGATCGATCATCAACGGAACGCCGGTACGCTGGACGATCAGTAGCGGTTCATCGCCAGCGATGTCGGCGCTTTGATCGGCCTCGACGCGCCATGGCAGTTGCGGCGGTTTGGCGCCATAACCACGGCTGACCACGCCGACCCGCAAGCCGCTGCGCTGACAATGCTGGATCATCCACAGAATCAGCGGCGTCTTGCCGGTGCCGCCCACCGTGATGTTGCCGACGACGATCAGCGGCACCGGTGGCTGATAAATCTCGCCCTCACCCGCCAGAAAGCGTTTGCGCTTGTTCATGACCACGCGCCGGTACAGCCACTCCAGCGGCTGCAACAGCTTCAGGGCCGGATGACCTTGGTACCACGCGGCGAGCAAGCGATCGGACATGGCCATCAGGGCGCGGGCTGCGCCGCCTCGACAGTGGTCATGCGCAGGTGACTGAAGCCGAGTTTGCCGGCGGCGTCCATGGCGGTGATGACCGACTGATGCTGGGTCTTGCCATCCGCACTGATCGACAGCGGCAGGTTGGTGTCACCGTTGGATTCTTTTTGCAACGCGTCCATGAGCGCGGTCAGATCGTTCTTCTGCAAGACCTGATTGTTCACCGAGAACACGCCTTCGGCGCTGATCGCCACGTCCAGGTGTTTGACCTGCTGGTCTTCGGCAGGCGAACCGCTGACCGCTTCGGGCAGATCGACGCGCAACTGGGTTTCACGGGTGAAGGTAGTGGTCACGACGAAAAACAGCAGCAGGATAAACACCACGTCGATCAGCGACGCGAGGTTGATGTCGACCGTTTCCCGCGGTTTGCGGCGGAATTTCACGCTTTTTTGCCCTCGGTCAGGTCCACGTCACGATCACCCTGCACCACCTCGACCAGCTTGATCGCTTCCTGTTCCATGCCCACCACCAGCTCATCGATGCGGCGTTGCAGGAAACGGTGGAAAAATACCGCCGGGATACCGACCATCAGGCCAGCAGCCGTGGTGATCAAGGCCTTCGAAATACCACCGGCCAACACGGCGGCATTGGTGCCCATGCCCGTCCCCATGAACGCACTGAAAATATCGATCATGCCCAGCACGGTGCCGAGCAAACCCAGCAACGGCGCCATGGCAGCGATGGTGCCCAGCGCATTGATGTAGCGTTCGAGTTCGTGAATCACCCGCGCGGCGGCTTCTTCGATGCACTCTTTCATGATCTCGCGACCATGTCTGGAGTTGGCCAGGCCCGCCGCCAGAATCTCGCCCAATGGCGAATTGGCGCGCAATTCCTTGAGTTTTTCTTTATTGAGTTGCTTGTCCTTGATCCACACCCAGACCTGCCCGAGCAAGTGCTCCGGGGTCACACGACTGGCGCGCAGGGTCCAGAGACGCTCGGCGACGATCGCCATGGCCGCGATGGAACTCAGAATGATCGGCAGCATCATCCAGCCGCCGGATTTGACCAATTCCCACACAGTGACAGTCCCCTCGAAAAAGTGCGCCACTCTAACATAGGGGGTCGATGCACCGAAGACCGTGATGTCGCATCCGGTCGGGCTTTCATAACTCGCGGTTATTGTGTGGAACGCCAGAAACGCCGTTCTTGACGCATCGTCCACGGCGGATGGAAGCGTCCGAGGTGCAGACGGATGGCGCCCTGTTCGGCGCTGTCATGGATTTCCATACCGCGTTTTTTATAACGGGCCATGACCGTGGGGTGCGGGTGACCGAACGAATTGCCGTTGCCGCGAGAGATCAACACGGCTTTGGGTTGCAACGCAGTGAGCAATGCCATCGATGACGAGCTGCGGCTACCGTGGTGCGGCGCCTGCAACCAATCGGTGGGCATTGCGAGCGGGCTGTCGAGCAGGGCGCGCTCGGCGGCGCTGTCGATGTCTCCGGTCAGCAATAATCGCTCGCCATTGGCTTCGATTTGCAGCACGCAGGATTTTTGATTGCGGTCCGTGGCCGAAGGCCATTGCCAGAGCTGAAACCTCACGCCGTCCCAGGACCATTGCCGGCCACTCTCGCAGGCATCGGCGTGCAATTCGGCGGGCAGCGCCAAGGGATCACCGCTGAGCACCAGCTTTATCGGCAAACCATTGGCAACCGCTCGCGCACCACCAGCGTGATCGGCGTCGGCATGGCTGATCAACATCAGGTCGAGTTCGTTCACGCCGAGTTTGCGCATCGCTGGCAGGACCACTCGCTCGCCTAGATCGAAGTCGCCGAAGCGTGGTCCGGTGTCATACAACAGCATGTGATGGCGAGTTCGCACCAGAATCGCCAACCCCTGGCCGACATCCAGTTGCCAGACTTCGGCGATGCCCTCGGGCAAAAGTGGCCGTGGTGGAAAAACCAGCAACAGCAACAACGGCCAACCCAACGGGCGCAACGGTACACCGCGAGGCATTAACAGCAGAAACGCGCCGAGCATGCCCAGTGCCCATATCCACAATGGAATCGCCACGGGCACCCACGCGGGCAATTGACCGGCCATCAACCCAAGGCCCTTGAACAGCCAGTCGATCAGCCCACCTGCCAGCCACAACAAGCCCTCGCCCACATACGGCAGCGGCAACAACAGAGTTCCCAGCAAGGCCGGTGGCAATACCAGCAAACTGATCCAGGGCACCGCCAGCAGATTGGCGACCGGCCCGCTGAGACTGATCGGCAATCCCAACACCAAGAGCAACGGGCCCAGGCCAATTGCGATCAGCCATTGAGCGCGGGTCCAGGTTTGCCACCATCGCCACGGCCCCAAGCGACCGCCGAAGGTGAAGATCAACACCGCCACTGCGGCGAAGGACAGCCAAAAACCCGGTTGCAGACTCGCCAGCGGATCCAGCAACAAAACAGCGTTGAGTGCCAGCAACAGCGGCCACCAGGCGCCAAGGTGACGAAATCGCAGGCGCCACAACAGCACCAGACCGATCATCACGCAGGCCCGCCGCACTGGCACTTCGAACCCCGCCAGCAGTCCGTAACCAAGGGCGGCGGCGAATGCCAGTGCGCAGGCCCATGGCAGCCACGGCAAGCGGTTCGGCCACACCCCATAACGAGCGAGTCCGGCAATCAGCAGGTAAACCACCCCCGCCAGCAAACCGATGTGCTGTCCGGAAATCACCAGCAAATGCACGGTGCCGGTGTCTTGCAACACCTGCCAATCCTCACGACTCAGCCCGGCGCCATCCCCCAGCACCAGCGCAATCAACGCCCCGGTTCGCCCCTGGGCATCCACGGTTTGCAAACGCTGGCGGATGCTGTCGCGCCAGGCCCATTGAGCCTCCCTGAGCCGCTCACCGTCCTTGATCGTCCCGGTAGCGCCGATGCGTTGTGCCAGCAGCCAGGCGTCGTAATCGAAGGCATGAGGATTGAGCAGCCCGGCAGGACGCTTCAACTTCACCGCGAGCCGCCAGCGTTCACCACTGTTGACCGGCGGTCCGTCATACCAGGCCAGGCGCATCCGTTGCGGCACCTTGGCCTGTCGCGACCGGACGTCTGTCAGTTCGAAACGCACAACCCCGTCATTGTTCTGCGGCAAACCGGTCACCCGCCCTTCGACCCAACGGGTTTCGCCATCGAGATTCGCTGGCAAACGATCATCCAGCGCCCACTGTGCATTTGCGCCGGCCCAACTGAAGCCGAACAGAAAAAACGCCAATGGGTACGTGCGAAACGGCAGCGCCATCAAACCCGTTACGGGCAACACCAGCCATAACCAGACCGGCGGTAATACCGGCAAAAAACGCAGGGCCAGCAGACCCAACGCCAGCGCCATCATCCCTGTGCGCATACGCCCGTCCTTGAGAGTCCCCTCCTAGGCATAGCCGGCTCGCGGCACGTGCATCGTTATTAATTGTCACAAAGTCTGAATAGGCGGCTCATAGAATCCAGACATACTTGCCGCCTTAACCGACCGAGAAGCCCTATGCCCCGGCGCTTATTCAAACGTTACATGCCAGACCCGATCAGCATCAGGGAACACAAATCCTTACGCTTTCTCGGCACGCTGTTGCATGACCCGAACCTCTGGCACCTCAACCGTCACTCGGTCGCACGGGCGATGGCGGTGGGTTTGTTTGCGGCGTTCCTGCCGATTCCGTTGCAGATGCTGGTGGCGGCGGTTCTGGCCATTGTCGTACGCGGCAATATGCCGATTGCGGTCAGTCTGGTCTGGCTGACTAATCCGATCACTATGCCTGCGGTGTTTTTTTGTACGTATCAGACCGGGGCGTGGTTGATGGATGTCCCGGCTCGTCATCTGCCGGATGAGTTGACCTGGGAGTGGATCAGCGGGGAGCTGTCTACGCTGTGGCAGCCGTTTTTGCTGGGGTCGGTTGTGGTGGGGCTGGTGTTGGGGGCCCTCGCGTATTGTTTGGTGATGATGTATTGGCGGTGGTGGGTGAGTCGGCAGTGGGCTCGGCGCAAGAAGAAGCGGATGTTGTGAATGCGGTAGCTGGGCGGGATTTGATCGGGGGGCATATCCATTTCTGCGGTGACGGCGGCTATTGATTTCGCCCTTACGGCGAGTCACTTGGAAGAGCCCCAAGTAACCAAGGGCTCTTGCCCCTTTCGTTCGGTGGCTCGCTAATGCTCGCCATGCCCTCGCTCCGGTCCTGCTCCGTGGGCCTCTCAAGGGGGCGCTCAGATCAAAAGCTGAAGGCGAGCTAACGCTCGGCCTGATGAGTGGTGAAAAGCGAAAGCAAACGCGATTCCCTGTAGGAGCGAGGCTTGCCCGCGAAAAACGTCCGGACAACGCATTCATTCAGACAGCCCGCGTTATCGTTGACGTCCATCGCTGGCAAGCCAGCTCCTACAATTTCAAACCGTGTGAACCCAATCCCGTGTAGGAGCCGGCTTGCTGGCGATAGCGTCCGTCCAGTCAATAAATGCGTCGACTGACCCACCGCCATCGCCAGCAAGCCGGCTCCTACAGGGGGATGTGCAAGGAAGTGTGCGCACGACCGAAGAGCCAGGTCGGCTTTCAGGCCGCCTCGGCGGCTGTGGCGGTAGTCGCCCCCTCGAGAGGCCGAGCGCAGGTTCTGCGCAGTGGGCAACCCGGCATGGATGCCGGGTTAGCCGCCCCCGGCCATGGATGGCCGATGGCGGCGGGCCCACGGAGCAGGACCGGAGCGAGGGTATGCCGAGCCTAGGCGAGGCACCGAACGAAAGGGGCAAAAGCGCTTGGTTACTTGGCGCTCTTCCAAGTGACTCGCCGTAAGGGCGAAACCAATAGCCGCCGCAACCGAAAAAACGGATATGCCCCCAGACAAAAAACCATAACCCCACTCCCACAAGAACAATAAAAAGCCCGCCAAGGCGCAAACCTTGGCGGGCTTTTTTGTACCCGGGCGGTTTAGAACGCGCCCATGTAATCGCGCTTGCCCACTTCCACACCGTTATGACGCAGCAATGCGTAAGCGGTGGTGACGTGGAAGAAGAACTGCGGCAGACCGTAGCTCAGCAAGTAAGCCTGGCCGCTGAAGCGCTTCTCTTTCGGCGTGCCCTGACGGGTGATGATCTCGATGCCTTCCTTGCCATTGATCTGCTCAGGCTTGATCTCGCCAATGTAAGCCAGAACCTTGGTCAGCAACGCTTGCAGCTCGGCGAAGGTGGTTTCAGTGTCGTCGTACTTCGGCACTTCGATCTCGGCCAGACGCGAAGAAACACCCTTGGCGAAATCAACGGCGATCTGCACCTGACGCACCAGCGGGAACATGTCCGGGTACAGACGGGCTTGCAGGAAAGCGTTCGGATCAATGTTCTTGGCGGTGGCGTGGGCTTCGGCCTTGTTCAGAACGTCGCTCAGGGCATTGAGCATTTGTTTGAAAACAGGGACAGAAGCGTCGTACAGGGAAATGGTCATGGCAGTCTCGTGTGGTGACAGGAGTGAAACGTGGGGTCGATTATAGCGATGCACGGTCCCAGGTGAAGCGATAGATATGGGCCGGCGGACCAGGATGGCAATTGCCGTTGTCGGCGTCGGCACCGACGATCGACCATTGCGCCCGGGAGGTCTCGCCCAACTCGCGGGCAGCCTGCGGATTGAAGCACTGACCGAGTTGTTCATCCGGCACCAACGCGTACGCCTGCGGATGTTCACGCAACCACTGCGCCGCCTGCTCGACCGTTGAACCGATCATGCCGAAATGCACGATCGGCTGCCTTGCGAACAACCAATGGCCCTCGCGCCAGTGGACCAACACCAGGTCTGCGCCCCGAGTCATGGTCGCCGCCTGCGCCATCAACGCCTCGTGGGGATTGGCGCCGTCCTTGACCGGCTCGATGAACCCTCGGGCGAACCACAGCGTGAACCAGATCACCGCCACCCCCTGAAAAATCCGCGAACCCAGTTGGCGTTGACGGAACCAGCGCCTGAGCAACCACGGCATCAGCGGCGCGGCGACCAGCACCAATCCCGGCAGCGCCGGATAAATGTACAACTTGCGCTTGCCGCTGCTCAGGCAGAAAAACAGCACCACCAGCACCACCCACCCCAGCAGCACCAACACGCGGCCATCGCGCTTGCGTAATTGCCGGCGCCAGGCGGGGATCAGCCACGGCAGCGCGAGCACCAGCGGCAACCAATATTGCGGAATGACGCTGACGAAGAAGTACCAGAACGGCTCCCGGTGATCCCAGGCGGCCGCATAACGCCCCGCCGTCTGGCGCAGCAGGATTTCCCGCACGTAGGCAATTTCCTCAGCACCGCCATTGAGCACGATGGACAGCGCCAAGGGCAGCAGCCAGATGCCCACGGCACCGAGCAGCACCACAACACCCAGGCACCATTTGCGCGCTTCGCCCGGCATCGCCACCACGCCGGACCAACCTTTGCGCACCGCGTAGGCATACAGGATCAGCATCAACGCCGGCACAAAGCCGACCCCTTTGGTGATCACGCCGATCCCCATCGCCGCACAGCCCACGTAAAACCAGCGCCAGGCCGGCCCGAGCAGCAGGTGTCGGGCCAGACCGTACAGGCCCAGCGAGGTGAACAGGATCAGAAAACTGTCGATCTGGCCGGTGCGCAAAATGCTGTAGGTCTGATAGGTCGCCAGGTAAAGCAGCGCGGCCGTCCGACCGGCTCGCTGGTTCCAAAGCCTGCGACCCAAGTCGTAGAGCATCGCCGTGACCGAGGTGGCAGACAGCAGCCCCGGAAGGTAAAGGGCAATGGCGGGCATCCCGGTGATCCAGGTGAAAAACGCCACGGTCCACATGAATATCGGTGGTTTATCGCCGTAAATCTCGGCAGCGCGATGGGGAATCAACCACGACCCGTTATGCAGCATCTCCAGCGCCACGCCGAGGAAGCGCTCCTCGTCCACATTCTGCGGCTGGCGCAACCCGAGCCCTGCGCCGACCAGCAACAGAGCAAGCAGCATCAGCCCCAGGCATTCGACGCCGGGTGAAAGGGTTCGGCGCATGGGTCAGTCCTTCAAGGTTTTGCTGCGGGCAATCAATTGCAGGTTGCGCAAATAGACGATGGAACCGAACGCCTGGCCGATGATGAACACCGGGTCCTGTCGATAGATGGCGTACGCGAACAACAGCGCGCTGCCGATGATGCTCAGGTACCAGAAGCTCACCGGTATCACGCTGCGTTTTTTGTATTCGCTGTACAGCCACTGCAGGACAAAGCGCCCGGTGAAGGCGATCTGGCCGCTGAAACCGACCACCAGCCACAGGGTTTCGCGGGACAGATTCATCCTTCGATCTCCTGCGGCCGGGTGTTCAGGCGTGTGCGCCGGATCAGCCACCAGACACCGATCAGGTCGAGAATCCCCACCAGCGCGCGGTCGATGTTGCCGTATTTGGAGACGCCGGCCGTGCGCGGTCGATGATTGACCGGGTGGGTGAGCATGCGGCCGTTGTGGCGCTGGATCAGCGCGGGGATGAAGCGGTGCATATGGTCGAAGTACGGCAAACGCAGGAACGCCGCACGCTGGATCAGTTTCAACCCGCAGCCGGTGTCCGGCGTCTGATCCTTGAGCATGCGTCGGCGCAACCCGTTGGCAAACCGCGAAGCCCAGCGTTTGCTGGCAGTGTCGCGGCGGTTGACCCGGTGCCCGGCGACCAATTGCAGGTCGGCAGCTGCCGGCTCACGGCGCACCAGCGCCAGCATGCCGGGGATGTCCGCAGGGTCGTTTTGCCCGTCACCATCGAGGGTCGCCAGCCATTGGCCACGGGCGGCGAGCGCGGCGTGATAGAGCGACGTGCTCTGCCCCAGCGAACGTTCATGTTGCAGGATGCGCAGCGTGTTCAGCCCGTTTTGCCGGGTCTGCCGCAACGCCTGCAACGTGGTGTCAGTGCTGCCATCGTCGACGACGATGACTTCATACGCTTCATCCGCCAGCGCGACGCGGATTTCTTCCAGCAGCGCGGTGAGATTGCTCGCTTCGTTCTTTGCCGGAATCAGCACGGATACAAATAAGTCCTGGCTCATGGAGGCCCCTGTTTTCCTGAATTTTTTATGTTCGAAGATCAACGCTTCAGCGCTGATAAAAGTGGCGATACCACTTCACGAATTGCCCGACGCCGGCCTCGACCGTCACGTGCGGACGAAAGTCGACCCACTGCGCCAATGCCGACACATCCGCCCAGGTCCTGTGCACATCGCCCGCCTGCATCGGCATCAAGTTGCGCCGGGCAGGCCGGCCCAGCGCCGCCTCCAGGCATTCGACGAAATCCAGCAGCGCCACCGGCGTGCCGCGCCCGATGTTGAAAATCCGGTTGACGCCCTCCCCGGCGTTCTCCGGCAACGGCGGGCGTGGACGCAGGCGGACGATGCTTTCGACGATGTCGTCGATGTAGGTGAAATCCCGCGACATCAAGCCCTGGTTGTAGAGGTCGATGGGGCGATCGTTGAGGATCGCGTCGGTGAACTTGAACAGCGCCATGTCAGGGCGGCCCCAAGGTCCGTACACGGTAAAAAACCGCAGGCCGCTGGCCTGGAGCCCGTAGAGATGGCAGTAGCTGTGAGCCATCAGCTCATTGGCGCGCTTGCTCGCCGCGTACAGCGAAACGGGGTGATCGACGGCGTCTTCGACGCTGAATGGCAACTTGCTGTTGGTGCCGTACACCGAACTGCTCGAGGCATAAATCAGATGGTCCGGGCGATGGTGCCGGCAGGCCTCCAGCACATTCAAAAACCCTGTCAGGTTCGATTGCGCGTACACGTCCGGGTTGTCCAGCGAGTAGCGAACACCCGCCTGGGCCGCCAGATGGATGACATCTGTGAAGCGGTGTTCCTTGAACAACGCCATCAAGGCAGGTTTGTCGACGATATCCAGCGTCTGGAAACGAAAGCCCGACAAGGCTCGCAGCTCCTTGAGCCGAGCGTGTTTGAGCGCCACGCTGTAGTAGTCGTTGAGGTTATCAATGCCGACCACTTCAAGGCCTTGCTCACACAGGCGCTTGACCGTGTGAAAACCGATGAAACCCGCAGCGCCGGTAACCAGTACGGTCATGGCAGGTGCGCGCCGATCAGCGCATTATTGCCAGTCGATTCCAACGTCAGCGTCATGCCTTGCTCCCGGTTGCAGTCAGTAAGGCCAGTGACGTCGTCGATACGCTCTGACGCCGCGCCCCTCAGGCGCGACCGTCATCGCGCGGCCATGCATACGGTGCCCGTCGAATTGTAAAAATCGCGTTATGGATTGATGTAGCTTTTATGACCATTGCCGGGGGACGCGACGAATTCAGTTGCCATTGGCGCCCGCCCATCTAAAGTGCATGCCAGCTGAAGAAGAATATGAATCAGGTAAGGACGCAGCATCATGAGCATTGAGCAAGAAACAACCTTCGACGAGCCACGGCTCAACAGCACGGAAATCCGCATTCTGGGTTCGCTGATCGAGAAACAGGCCACCAGCCCGGAAACCTATCCGCTGACCCTCAATGCCCTGGTGATTGCCTGCAACCAGAAAACCAGCCGCGAACCGGTGATGAACCTCACCCAGGGCCAGGTCGGCCAGAGCCTGCGCGCCCTCGAAGGTCGCGGCTTCGCCAAACTGGTCATGGGCAGTCGCGCCGACCGCTGGGAGCACAAGGTCGACAAGGCACTGGAACTGGTGCCGGCGCAGGTGATTTTGACGGGACTGCTGTTTTTGCGTGGTCCGCAGACGGTCAACGAACTGCTGACCCGCAGCGGCCGCATGCATGAGTTCGAAGATGCCGAGCAGGTTGTGCATCAGCTTGAACGGTTGATTGCTCGTGGTCTGGCGCTGCTGATTCCGCGCCAGGCGGGGCAGCGTGAAGACCGTTACATGCATGCGCTGGGTGATCCGGCGGACATCGAAGCGATCCTCGCGGCACGGCAGAATCCGGTGGAGCGTGGTGGCGGCAGCGGCGTGTCGGTAGAACGCATCGAAGAGCTCGAAGCGCGGATTGCAGCGCTGGAAGAGCGCCTGGCACGCCTCGAGTAACCACAGGCGCCCCAGATCCACCTGTAGGAGCGAGCCTGCTCGCGATAGCGGTTTATCAGCTACATCACTGTTGACTGACACTCCGCTATCGCCGGCAAGCCGGTCTCGCTCCCACAGTTTGGATAGGCGGTGTTAGTAGTTACTCGCCGTCCCAGTAATCCACGCCGTCAGCCTGTCTGGCGATGGCAACGAAGCCCGAGGCATTGCCTTCGGCATCGACCTTGAAGTCGTCCATCACCGCGTACTTGCCGGAGTCCGGGTATTCGCAGATTTCCGGCGATTGCTGGGTGCTGACCGCCAAATAGCGCAGTTCTGCCTTGCTGGTGTTGATGATCTGGTGCGCTGCTTCCGGACCGCCCGGCGGGCAGGCGATCACGTCACCGGCGCGGATCGGAAAACGCTCGGCACCGAGCCGAATCTCCCCTTCCCCCGCGACGACGTAGAACATCTCCTCGTTGACCCGATGACTGTGAAACGGGCTGCCGCGCATGCCCGGTTCCAGCACGTACAAACGATAACCGAGCTTTTGCGCACCCAGTTGCTGACCGACACGAGCCATCCGCTGTTGATAACGGCCGGCAGTTTCACCGGTGGGCGCGAGGGCTTCGGGCAGCGGTTCGAGTTCGACCTGATGCAGGTTGAGGATGGGGGGATGCATGGGAAACCTCGGGCACGGTTTGATGGGGTGGCAAGTCTTGTTTTGCTGGGGAGCAGTATAGGAAATTTGCTGCGACTGACTGGATACCGAGTCGCAGCCATCGCGAGCGAGCTCGCTCCCACATTTGATCGCATTTCTACTGGAAGCACTCGGTCGAATGTGGGAGCGAGCCCGCTCGCGATGAGGCCAGTACTGCCAACAAATAGCGGAAGGCCTCAACTGCGGGCGAATTCCACCGCCTTCTGAAACTGCTCCTGCGTCGGACGCACGCCGGTGTACAACACGAACTGCTCCAGCGCCTGGATCGCGATCACTTCCAGTCCGGTGATCACCCGCTTGCCTTCGGCACGTCCCTGCACGATCAGCGGTGTTTCCGAGGGGATCGCCACCACATCGAAGACAGTCTCCGCTGCTGCGATCGTTTGCGCATCGAACGCCAGGTGATCGGCCTCAGGCCCGCCGGTCATGCCGATCGGTGTCACGTTGATCAACATTTGCGGGCGCTGGCTGCCCAGTTCGGCTTGCCATTCATAGCCCAGCGATTCAGCCAGGGCACGTCCGGCGTGCTCGTTGCGCGCCACAATCAGGCCGTTCAGGTATCCACCATCGCGCAACGCACTGGCCACCGCCTTGGCCATGCCGCCGCTGCCGCGCAGGGCAAAAGTCGACGCCTTGGGCACCTGGTGGGTTTCCAGCAACTGAGCGATGGCGATGTAGTCGGTGTTGTAAGCCTTGAGGTGGCCGTCGGTATTGACGATGGTGTTGATCGATTGAATCGCGGCAGCCGATTCGTCCAGTTCATCGACCAGCGCAATGCTGGCTTCCTTGAATGGCATCGACACGCCGCAGCCGCGAATCCCCAGGGCGCGGATACCTGCGACGGCACCGGTCAGGTCCTGGCTGCGGAACGCCTTGTAGTAGAAATTCAGGCCAAGTTGTTCGTACAGATGATTGTGAAATCGCAGGCCAAAGTTCCCGGGGCGGCCCGACAGGGACATGCACAGCTGGGTGTCTTTGTTGGGGTTCATCTGCATGAAAAATCTCCTTCAATTGCACTTTCAGATGGACGGGATTAGCCATGCCATCGCGTTCTGATCGATCATATCCGCGTACCTGCTCGTGGCAGCGAAGTTGGTAAGGAAGCCGGTACAGACCTTACACAAAATTTACCCAACGGCTGTGCTGATTTTCAGAAATACGCTGTCTTAGAAGTATCCCCGCGACAATCCTTGGGTCTATTGCAGACGCAAGCGCCGGGTCGATGAACCGAGGAACTATCATGATCCGTAAAATCCCCACAGTTGCCTTGCTGATCGGTGCTCTTGCTATCGCAGGGCAGGCAGAAGCGCATGGCGGTGGCGGGTGGCAAGGTCCAGCGGTATTTGGTGCGATCGTTGGCTCGGCCATCGTCGGTTCGGCCATCATCAATAGCGGCCGGCCGGTCTATGTGCAGCAACCGGTTTACGTGCAGCCACAGCCGGTTTACGTGCAGCAACCGCCACCGGTTTATTACCAGCCGGCACCGGTTTATGTGCAACAACCGGGTTATTACGGCCCGCCGCCGGTCTACTACGGCCCTCCCCGTGGTTATTACGGCCCGCCGCGTGGCTATTACGGGCCTCCGCATGGTTATGGCCGCTGGTGACAGGCTCACGCAGGCCTTGACTGGGTGTATATCCATTGTTTGGGTGATGGCTGATATTGGTTTCGCCCTTACGGCGAGTCACTTGGAAAAGCCCCAAGTAACCAAGGGCTCTTGCCCCTTTCGTTCGGTGGCTCGCTAAGGCTCGCCATGCCCTCGCTCCGGTCCTGCTCCGTGGGCCCGC
>Ga0208887_100143_pt1 | contig 47426 bp, 43 predicted proteins | sample LakWasM106_HOW12_2_FD_183924 | JGI IMG/M metagenome (GOLD analysis project Ga0208887, IMG submission 183924) | Freshwater sediment methanotrophic microbial communities from Lake Washington under simulated oxygen tension - Sediment Metagenome... | ecosystem: Environmental > Aquatic > Freshwater >...
CAACGTCATCCACCACCTGGACGGCGTGCGGGTTGCCCATGGAGATTGCGGAAATTTCCAGCTGCTGCCGGTTAACATCCAGTGTGTAGGTGGTTGCAATGGCATCGGCAACGAAAGGAATCTCCTGTGGTGTCAGCCTGGGTGCGCCCATGTTGACCGTGACCAGACCGTTATTCTCCAGTTTGGGCGTGATGATGCCGCTTGCGGTTTCCACGCTGATTTCGCGTTTGTCTGTTAAGTGCTGGTCGGACACGAAACGCACAAAGCAGCGTGCGCCATTGCCGCATTGTGCAACTTCACTGCCGTCTGCATTAAAAATACGGTATTTGAAATCGGCTACTTCGGAACTTTCGACCAGTAACAGCTGGTCGAACCCGATGCCGAACTGACGGTGAGCCAGTGTCTTGATCTGATCAGGTGAAAGCTGGATAGCCTGGTTGATGCCATCAATGACAATAAAGTCATTGCCGGCGCCTTGCATCTTGGTAAATTGAATGGTCTGTGTCATTTGCTTATTGTAAGAGAATTTGCCTCGAGTTAGCGTACATCATTGGATTTTAACAACTTAAATTTTTGGCGAGGGTTTCAATTCGTGTACAATTCATTTTCTTCAATACTTGCTTCAGCCTTTAGTAAGTATTTTCTTAATTTTTTATTCCAAGGCAATCAATGAGCGAATATCTTTTTACATCAGAATCTGTTTCTGAAGGACACCCCGACAAATTAGCTGACCAAGTGTCCGATAGCATTTTAGATGCCATTTTAACCCAAGACCCTACTGCCCGTGTAGCGGCAGAAACTTTAGCCAACACTGGCTTGATCGTACTGGCCGGTGAAATTACCACAACGGCCAATGTTGATTACATTAAAGTGGCGCGTGATGCGATTAAACGCATCGGTTACGACAATACGGACTACGGCATAGACTATAAAGGTTGTGCCGTTTTAGTCGCGTATGACAAACAATCCCCGGATATTGCCCAGGGTGTGGATGGTGCGCATGATGACCCGTTAGACCAAGGTGCCGGTGACCAGGGCTTGATGTTTGGCTATGCGGTTGATGAAACCCCGCAACTCATGCCATTGCCGATCTGGTTGAGCCATCGTTTGATGGAGCGTCAGGCACAATTGCGTAAAGATGGCCGCCTGCCATGGCTGCGCCCGGATGCAAAATCACAGGTAACCGTGCAGTACGTAGACGGTAAGCCTTACAAAATCGATACCGTGGTGGTTTCTACACAGCACGCACCGGAGATGACGCTGGAGCAGGTGCGTGAAGCGACTATTGAAGAAATCATCAAGCCGGTACTGCCGAGCGAGCTGATCAAAGGCGACATCAAGTTTCTGGTGAACCCGACCGGCCGTTTTGTCATTGGCGGCCCGCAAGGTGACTGCGGTTTAACCGGCCGTAAAATCATCGTTGATACCTACGGTGGCGCAGCGCCACACGGCGGCGGTGCATTCTCGGGTAAAGATCCATCAAAAGTAGACCGTAGCGCGGCGTATGCCGGCCGCTATGTGGCTAAAAACATCGTAGCTGCCGGATTGGCAACGCGTTGTTTGGTGCAGGTGAGCTACGCGATTGGCGTTGCAAAACCAACTTCTGTGATGGTGGAAACTTACGGCACAGGAAAGGTATCAAACGAAGTGCTGACACAATTGGTAAGTGAGCATTTTGATTTACGTCCGAAAGGCATTGTGAAAATGCTGGATCTGCTGCGCCCGATTTACAGTAAAACGGCGGCTTATGGTCACTTTGGCCGTGATGAACCTGAGTTCACCTGGGAAGCGACTGATAAAGCTGCTGCGTTGCGTGCGGCTGCTGGCTTGTAATGTAAGGCTGGAATGAATATTTAAGGGTTGAGAAATCCTTTTATATTCATTCTGTTGCGGTATTGTACTTAAAACAATATCGCGTATAATTCACCTCCACTTCTGAGGGGCGTTGCGAGAGCTGTCTTTAGTACAGTCTCCTAGGCTCAGAAAATGCTTTAAACGACGCTCACCAATATTAACCGTGCCGGGCACGGGATACGGGTGAGATAAGTTTAGTCAGGTAGTTCCCCCATTCCCCCCGGTCACACAATTCAAGGAAATTAACATGAATACTGTGACTGCTGATACTAACAATACAAGCAAAGATTACATTGTTGCTGACATTAACCTGGCAGCTTTTGGCCGCAAGGAAATTGCCATTGCCGAAACCGAGATGCCGGGCCTGATGGCCATCCGTCAGGAATATGCAAAAGTGCAACCGCTGAAAGGCGCCCGCATTACCGGCAGCCTGCACATGACGATTCAAACCGCGGTGCTGATTGAAACGCTGAAAGATTTAGGCGCTGAAGTGCGCTGGGCGTCATGCAACATCTACTCAACGCAAGACCACGCTGCTGCTGCGATTGCTGCGGGCGGCACGCCGGTGTTTGCGATCAAGGGCGAAACCCTGACCGAATACTGGGATTACACGCACCGTATTTTTGAGTGGGCTGATGGCCAGGATGGTAAACCGGTGTTCAGTAACATGATTCTGGATGACGGCGGCGATGCAACCTTGCTGCTACACCTGGGTACACGTGCAGAAAAAGATTTATCTGTCATTGCCAACCCGGCTTCAGAAGAAGAAACCTGTCTGTTCGCAGCGATCAAGGCAAAACTGCAGCAAGACCCGGCATGGTACTCAACACGCCTCGCTCAAATCAAAGGCGTGACTGAAGAAACCACGACCGGCGTGCATCGCCTGTATCAAATGCACAAAGAAGGCAAGCTGGCTTTCCCGGCTATTAACGTGAACGACTCAGTGACCAAATCCAAGTTCGATAACCTGTACGGTTGCCGCGAGTCTTTAGTGGATGCGATCAAGCGCGCAACCGATGTTATGGTGGCGGGCAAGATTGCAGTGGTGGCCGGTTACGGCGATGTGGGCAAGGGTTCTGCCCAGGCGCTGCGCGCACTTTCAGCCCAGGTATGGGTAACGGAAATTGACCCGATCTGCGCCTTGCAGGCCGCGATGGAAGGCTACCGCGTAGTCACTATGGAATATGCAGCTGAACACGGCGACATTTTCGTGACTGCAACCGGTAACTACCACGTGATTACGCATGACCACATGGCAAAAATGAAAGACCAGGCCATTGTATGTAACATCGGTCACTTTGATAACGAGATCGACGTAGCTTCACTGGAAAAATACGAGTGGGATGAAATCAAACCGCAAGTTGACCATGTGATCTTCCCTGACGGAAAAAGAATCATTCTGCTGGCAAAAGGCCGTTTGGTGAACCTGGGCTGCGGTACTGGTCACCCAAGCTATGTGATGAGTTCTTCATTTGCCAACCAGACCATTGCGCAGATCGAATTGTTTACGCAAACCGAGAAATACCCGGTAGGCGTCTATACATTGCCTAAACACCTGGATGAGAAAGTAGCTGTGTTACAGTTGAAAAAACTGAATGCGCAGCTTTCCACATTGAGTGATGAACAAGCCGCATACATCGGCGTGCAGAAGCAAGGTCCATTCAAGCCGGATACCTATCGCTATTAATCTGGCCGTGATGGATTAAGTTGTTGGCAACCCGTTAAAAAAGGAGTCACCACATGAAACTGTTACTTGTTTGGCTGTTAAACGCACTGGCGTTATTTGCAGTGGCATATTTTGTACCGGATATTCATGTGGCTGGCTTTACGGCAGCCCTGATTGCGGCTTTGGTGATCGGTTTGGTCAATATGCTGGTCAGGCCAGTTCTGGTGCTGCTGACGCTGCCGATTACAGTGCTGACGCTGGGCCTGTTTATCCTGGTGATCAATGGCATATTGTTTTATGCGGTTGGCGCCTGGCTGGAAGGGTTTGAGGTTAAAACCCTGATGGCCGGTATCGTCGGCGCCTTGCTGTACAGTGTATTTACCTGGCTGTTATCGGCGTTGCTGATAGATAACAAATGAAGCGCTGATTAAACGTTTGCTGCGGGTGCATTTTGATCTTGCCTGCCTGTTTAATCATTGCTTACTAAAATAAATGAGATGAACCAAATATGAAAACCCCTAATCAAGAGTTCGAGGTCAGTTTTGAGTTTTTCCCGCCGAAAACGGCTGAGGGTATAGAAAAGCTGCGCGAAACACGTAAAGAGCTCGCAAAGTTCGATCCTGAGTTTTTTTCGGTAACATTCGGTGCGGGTGGCTCTACGCGTGACCGCACCATGGAGACCGTGCTGGAAATCCAGCGTGAAGGTTACCAGGCGGCGCCGCATATCTCCTGCATTTCATCCAGCAAGGCAGAGATTCGTGATTTGCTGCAAGCTTACCAGGCGCATGGCATCAAGCGCCTGGTGACGCTGCGCGGCGATGTGCCGTCCGGTGAGGTGAGTGCCGGTGATTTCCGCTATGCGTCAGAGCTGGTGGAATTTATACGTGCGGAAACCGGTGATTATTTTCACATTGAAGTTGCAGCTTACCCGGAATTTCACCCCGAGGCTAAAACCCCGGCGGCTGATCTGCTTAACCTGAAACGCAAAATGGATGCCGGCGCAAATTCAGCGATTACCCAGTATTTCTATAATGCGGATGCCTATTTCAGGTTTGTGGACCAGTGCGATGAAATCGGCATCACCATACCTGTTGTGCCGGGTGTGATGCCGATCTATAACATTACGCAACTGGCGCGCTTCTCAAGCATCTGCGGTGCGGAAATTCCGCGCTGGCTGAAAATGCGCCTTGAAGAATACGGCGACGACATGGCATCGCTGCGTGCTTTAGGCGTAGATGTGGTGAGTGAATTATGTGAAATGCTGCTGGCCGGCGGTGCGCCCAGCCTGCATTTCTACACGCTCAATCAGTCTGCAACCATCACGACGATTATCAATAACATTTCAGCGGCGACTGAATAGTTTCAGTCCTGTTGTTTTTTGTACCGAGAAAACCGGCCTGCATTCAGTGCAAGGTCGGTTTTTCTTTATTCAGCAGCACATCTTCAATAAACAGGTATTCTTTCGTTTTGTCCGGGCCGGTTTTGCTGGCGCCCCAGGTGGTCATTATCACTATCCAGCGCATTTCTTCAACGCTGATCTCAGGCTGTGGCAGGCTCATTGCCAGTTCTATCACCAGCTCACGCTGCGCTGAATTGAGGATATTGGCATTCACCAGGAATAGGATAAAACCGATACTCTCACCGGAAATCTTTTTAAGTTCCGGCTCGGTAAAGATGCGGGTGTTGGCATGCTGCGCATGCGTGAATAATTCAGGTTTCTCAACGGAAGACTCCAGCTGGTTAAACCAGTGAAATGCACCGTCGATGTCTTCTTCGTCAAATCCTGCGGCAGATAACTCCCTGGAAAGCGTGTTATCGTCAGGTCTGAACTGTGTATCAATGTAGTTTTCGAACATATAAACCAGTACTTCAAACATGATGTTTTCCTTTAAATTATTATTAACTTTCAGAAAACGCTGATTAAATGGCTATGCATGCGAATTGCACTTCATCCCGCTTGCTCAATTAATCAGTGTTTCATTAAGTGAGATGGTTTATGCAAACTTCAGGAATTAAAAACTACATAATTTTCTGGTATTGACCTCCTGTCAGGCTGGCAACTTTGCCTTCAAGCTCTAGTAACATTAGCATGGATGAAACATCGCTCACCGTCAAGCCACTTAATGCAACCAGGTTATCCAATGTAATCGGGTCATAACCCATCGACGACAGGATTGTATTACCGGCAGCATTTTCAATTGAATGGCCTGATTCAGTATCATGGCCTGCTATTAGTTCAGATGGCCTGCTGCGGCTCAAGTTCAGTTCTTCTGTAATATCCTGCAGGCAATCTACGAGTTTGGCACCCTGCTTAATCAATTGATGGCAGCCCTTTGACATGGGCGAATGTATGGAGCCGGGAATGGCAAAGACTTCGCGGCCTTGCTCAGTGGCCAGCCTGGCCGTTATCTGCGAGCCGCTTTGCAGGTTGGCTTCAACCACCAGGCAGCCCAGGCTCAAGCCGCTGATAATGCGGTTCCGTTTCGGGAAGTTCTGTGGTCTGGAAGGCATGCCGAGATCGAATTCAGAAATAATCAGGCCATGTTCCGCAATCTGGTGCGCCAGTTCGCGGTGTTTGGCGGGGTAGACAATATCGAGGCCGGTGCCCACTACGGCAATGGTGGCACCTTTTGCCCGTAATGCTCCGCGATGTGCCGCGCCATCAATGCCAAGCGCCAGCCCGCTGACGATGCATAAGCCGTAGGCACACAGTTCAAAGGCAAACGCCTCGGCATTTTTTTCACCCTGTACGCTGGCATTGCGGCTGCCGACAATGGCAATCGCGGGCTGGTTCAGTAAGGCGAGCTTACCTTTTGCGTATAAAAAAGGCGGCGGGTCGGCAATTTCCAGTAACGATTTCGGGTATTCTGCATCGGCCAGTGTAATCAGGTGATTATCTGGCAGGGATAGCCACTGCGCGGTTTGTGATAGGCTGTCTTGCTGGGGGCCGCGCGTAATTTCGTTTGCGATATTCTCGCTGACAATTTCGCGTAACTGCCTGGAGCCGACAGCGTAAATATTTTCAGGGCTGCCAAAAGCTTTGAGTAATTGGCAGAAGGTTTGCGAGCCTATGCCTGCAATGCTGCCCAGGCTAATCCACAGCAGCTTTTCTTCAATCACCGCACTGTGGTTAGCCATTGTGAAGAATCAAGGAGTCTGCACGGCATCTTTATTATTGATCGGTTCGGATGCCTGCATGATCAAGCCGTAAGAAACACGGTCGAACACGCGGAATATCATCAGCAAACCAACACGCTCATCCGGCAGTTTGATCATGCCCGGTTCAAGTGCCAAGCCATCGTTTTTCTCGGCTTTTTTCTCGAAGTTAACGATAGGTTTTCCATCGGCATCGTTTGATACATCAAAGTTAAGTTCTTTGAGTTTTGTTTTTGCGTCAGCAGATTCTTTGCTTGGCTCCGGATCCTTAATCACCCGGCCATAGCGGTTGATTGCAAGTACATGGCCGATCTCCACGCCATCTGCTGCGCCGCGGCTGATGGCGACGATGCTTTCCGGACCGGCTTCGGCCAGGCCGCCGTAAATTTTAATGATGCGACCCCTGATGTCCACATCAGGCGCATGCGGTACAAAGTTGGTCACGGCTTCATCACCGGCAGGTACCAGCCTGTCTTTAACAAAAATCTCTTCCTTGGCTTTTGTTACTACGGCAGAAGCCGGTTCCCCGTAGCGGGTCATTCTGGCATCGCCAAGGTAAGTTGCCTCTACGCCCAGGTCTTCCTTGCTGTCAGGGTCGGTCAGTGTTTGGCCTGGCCTGTAAACAAACCAGTTCAGACCATTTTCTTCTTCAATTTTGTTGATGTAGATTTTTGTACCTGTACTTAGTACTACGCGGTTATCCTGGCCGGCAACAATCCTTGGCGAGTTTGCCAGCTGGTCTTTCTCAATGACAAGCGGCTGGCTCAGGAACGGAGCAATGACATTCAGCGGGATCGTTGGCACGGCAGATTTCTGCAATGGCTCTTCAACCACACCCGGCTGCAGGGTGATGGTTTCACGCAGCAGTTTCAATTCCGGTTTGCCGCTGCTGTAATCCAGAAATACAACGTCGCCGGGGTAAATCAGGTGAGGGTTCCTGATCTGTGAGCGATTCAGTTTCCAGACCTTAGGCCACAGCCATGGGTCTTTAAGGAATTTGGATGAAATTCCCCATAGCGTGTCGCCTTTAACAACAACGTGCCGCTCAGGATGGTTTTTCTTGAGTTCGACTTCTTGTGCGTTGAGGTGGAAGCTTAAGCAACAAAACGTGAGCAGCGTTATAATATTGCGAAACATAATATAGATGACCTCAGACAGAATGCATTAAGAAGCATGCGATTATATGCCCAGCAATTAGCACATTAATCGCGAAATTAGGTTAAATCTATCACGTAATTCATTCAGCAATCAAGCTTTTATGGAAAAATCTGAACATTAATAAGCAATTTGTGTCTTAATCACGTTGAAGTTTTAAAGCAGGTTCTGATTAATTTAGGTTCTGGTTTCAGGTTCTAATGTTTCAGGTTCTAAATATAGATAAATGAGTTTTTATGGCAATTTTAGATATTCTTAATTATCCGGATCCCAGGTTGCATACCGTGGCAAAGCCGGTCAAAGAGGTCGATGCATCGTTACGCCGCCTGATCGATGACATGGCAGAGACCATGTATGCGGCACCTGGCATAGGCCTGGCAGCTACCCAGGTGAATCATCACATACAGCTGCTGATCATCGATACCAGTGAAACCAAAGACCAGCTCCAGGTTTTTATTAATCCCAGGATTCTTGAAAAAGACGGTGAACAGGTCTACGAAGAGGGCTGCCTGTCTGTGCCCGGTATTTACGACACTGTTACCAGGGCAGAGAAAGTGGTCGTTGAAGCCATGAATGAAAAAGGCGAAACCTTCAAGCTGGAAGCGCATGGTTTATTGAGCGTGTGCATTCAGCATGAGATGGATCACCTGCTGGGCAAGGTATTTGTCGAATATCTGTCGCCGCTGAAACGAACCCGCATTAAAAACAAAATGCTCAAACAGCAGCGCAATCGGCCCATGTAGCCTCCATGTAATCTCAAATGTAACTGAGGCAGCGCTTCCATAAGTACGCCATGATTGCGCTAGCTAAGGTTATCTATTTATACAGGTTGTGTATTTATAAAAGCGCCTGACTGAAATTTGAAAGTATAAAATTGAAAATCATTTTTGCAGGTACGCCTGAATTCGCAGTGCCAGCATTGGCAGCATTGATTGCCGCCGGACATGAAATTGTCATGGTACTCACGCAACCTGACCGCCCGGCAGGGCGCGGTATGAAATTAAAACCCAGCCCGGTAAAGATGCTGGCGGAACAGCATCGTTTGCACGTATTCCAGCCGGTCAGCCTGAAGCCGCAGGTGGTGCAGGAGCAGATTGCAGCCAGCCAGGCGGATGTCATGATCGTAGCGGCGTACGGATTGATTATTCCCACCAGCGTACTCAATATGCCTGCGCATGGATGCTATAACATCCATGCTTCATTGCTGCCGCGCTGGCGCGGCGCCGCGCCGATCCATCGTTCCATATTGGCCGGTGATGCGGAAACCGGGGTTACGATCATGGAAGTGGTGCCAGCACTGGATGCAGGAGCCATGGTCAGCAAGGGCGTGATCCCGATTGGGGCGGCCGATACGACGCAGAGCCTGCATGATGCACTGGCTAGGACCGGTGCGGACCTGATGGTGCAGGCCATGCATGACCTTGAAGTGAATGGCCTGTTGCCGAGTACGCCGCAGGATGAAAGCCTGGTCACTTATGCCCACAAGCTGGAAAAAGCGGAAGCCGCGATTGACTGGCAGAAAAGTGCGGCACAGCTATCGCGCCAGATCCGCGCATTTAACCCGTTTCCGGTGGCACAGAGCAAACTCGGCGATGAGGTATGCCGTATCTGGATGGCGACTGAATGCGACCTGGAAAAATATAACCTGGAACAGCCGGTGAGGGCCAGGCCCGGAGAGGTCATCAGCGTTCAGGGTGGCTTGCTGGTAGCGTGCGGACAAGGCGTGCTGAACCTGATGGAGTTGCAGGCTCCCGGCGGCAAACGTATGGATGCGCAGGCTTTCGTGCAAGGGCACCATTTAAAAGCAGGCGATATGTTTCATTCCGGCTAGGTAATACGACTTGAATTTTTACGGCATGCCATCATCTTAGAGGCTGTAGATGCATGATTTAAGCTGTGTGATTTAAGTAAGCTGCGTTATTTAAGCAAGGATGAAAAATGTTAGGAAACTGGTTTAAAACAACGATACTGATGGCCGCGATCGTGGCGCTGTTTGGCCTGGTTGGCGCCGCACTGGGCGGGGCGGGGGGCATGCTGATCGCTTTGATGATTGCCGCCGCAATGAATGTATATGCTTACTGGTTCTCGGATAAAGCGGTGCTGAAAATGTATGGTGCCGAAGAAATCACGGCAGAGAACGTGCAATTCCGGAATTACTACCAGATGGTCAGGTCCCTGGCCGAAAATGCACAGCTGCCGATGCCTAAGGTCTATGTCATCAATGAAACACAGCCGAATGCTTTTGCTACCGGCCGCAATCCCGAGCATGCTGCGGTAGCTGCAACGCTGGGTATTATGCAGATACTGAGCGAGCGGGAGCTGCGCGGTGTGATGGCGCACGAGCTGGCGCATGTTAAAAACAGGGATACCTTAATTTCCACAATTTCGGCAACGGTAGCCGGCGCCATTGCGTCGATTGCGCAGTTTGGCATGCTGTTTGGCGGCGGGCATCATGAAAACGGTGAGCGCAATGTGAATCCGGTGATCGGTATTCTGGTGATGCTGTTGGCACCGTTGGCCGCCTCCTTGATTCAGATGGCGATTTCCCGCTCGCGCGAGTTTGAAGCGGACAGGGGCGGGGCTGAAATCTGCCGTGACCCTCAGGCGCTGGCAAGTGCGCTTGAGAAAATTAATAACTATGCACACCAGATCCCGAATGAAACGGCGGAGGCTCATCCGGAAACTGCGCAGATGATGATTATCAATCCGTTATCAGGACGTTCGTTTGATAGTTTATTCAGTACGCATCCGAGAACCGAAGAGCGTATCGCCAAGTTGATGCAGCTGGCAAATCTCTATTGAAGACGTGCTGTTTCATACATACAGATAACTCACGCATTAACCCGATGGCCTCCAGAGAAATCCGGAGGCCATCGGCGTTATAAGGCGTTACTAGCGTCTGCCGTTATCGCCTCTGCCATTATCGTGGCCGTGACCGCGGTCTCCGCGGCGATCATCGTCCCTGCCGCGACGGTCGTCATCGCGGCCTCGACGATCATCCCTACGGTCATCTCTGCGGTCGTATCGGTCGTGATCGCGGTCATAGCGATCGTTATCACGGCCGTAGTAGCCACCACCGTGCCGTTCACGGTACATCGGGGCATATTCATTGCGGTACCAGTTATCCTGCACAAAATAGGCAGGGTGGCCGCAGGCATTGTAGCGGCCGCAGTAGCGTCTCCAGTTCTTGGCATGGCCGGGCGGTACGCGTAAATAAAGCGGCTCATAATATACATCAGCATGGCGATGCACGATAATCGGGTTGCTGTATATCAGGCGCGGCTGGGGGTAGGGGTAATCGCCGATGTCGATGCGGCCGTAAAATCCAGGCTGGCCAACGCTGATCGAAACGCCGACATCAGCAGCCAGTGCTGAACCGGTGGCCGCAAGTAATAATCCAGAAAACAGTAAACGCTTTAAAACATGCGTGCTATTCATGACAAACTCCTTGTTGATTGAATCTAATTTAACGATTGAATACTGATTACGATGACAGGTGCTTAACAGCTTATCCCTATTATGATCGTTATCAAGTAAAATCGGGCTTTAGTATTTATAGTCAGAATCCATTTTGTATATTTCCCAACAAATCGCTGCTAATGCAGTCAACCAGGTTTTGTCCGGTCGCAACTTGACGCTCGCGCTGCCGGCAGCATTGGCGCTTTTCCCGAACGCTACCCCGCAGCAGCGTGGAGCCGCGGCAGACTTAAGCTATGGCACATTGCGTTTTTATGGGGAAACCAATGCTTATCTGACTGGCCTGCTCGAGAAGCCATTAACCGATGACCGCATCTATACTTTATTGCTGGTCGCGATTTATCAGTTATTGCATGATAAAGCCGATGCGTTCACCGTGGTGAACCAGGCCGTTCATGCAGTCAGTCAGTTAAGGAAACCGGCGCCCAAACACTGGGCAAAAGGGCTGGTCAATGCCATTTTGCGTAATTTCCTGCGTAAAAAAGAGGAGCTTGCCGCACGCCTCGCCAACACTGAAGTAGCGGTTTATTCATATCCGCAATGGTGGATTAATAAACTCAAAGTGCAATATCCCGACCATTGGCAGGCAATGCTGCTTGCCGGTAACCAGCATCCGCCCATGACGCTGCGCGTGAATACCGGAAAGATTTCCATCGAAGAATATTTACAGCTACTGGAGCGTCAGGACATCGAAGCCAGCCATGCCGGAGGCCAGGCCGTAGTTCTGGCCAAGCCGTCAGGCGTGGATAAGGTGCCGGGCTTTAGTGACGGTATCGTCTCTGTGCAGGATTATGGTGCACAGCTGGCGGCAAGCCTGCTCGATGTTACGCCCGGTTTGCGTGTGCTGGATGCGTGTTGCGCGCCCGGCGGTAAAACCGGACATATCCTGGAGCTGGCGGATGTACACCTGACCGCGATGGATAGTGATGCCGGCCGGCTGCAGCGCGTGCAGGAAAATCTTGGTCGCCTGAAATTGAATGCTGATCTGCTGGCGGCGGACGCCTCATCTGCCGATTGGTATGACGGTAAACCCTTTGATAGGATACTGGCTGATGTGCCATGCACTGCATCAGGCATTGTGCGCAGGCATGTCGATATCAAATGGTTGCGCCGCGAAGCTGACGTGGCTTCTTTTGCCGCACAGCAAGCTAAAATTTTGCCTAATTTATGGCAATTGTTGGCAAAAGGCGGTAAATTGCTCTATGTGACATGCTCTGTATTTAATGAAGAAAATCAAAAACAAGTGGATAATTTCTTATTACAACATCCTGATGCAAAGCAGCTGCCCTTGCCTGTAGATTCCTTCGCAAACCTCAGTCAGCTAAATGGTCAGCTGATTCCTTCAACCGCGCATGACGGCTTTTTCTATGCACTTCTGCAAAAAAATTAAGCACCTGTTCTTTGCCCTCGGCCTGCTGCTGTTCGTAGATGCAGCACAGGCGGCAGGCAATAGCCTGCAGATCAGGAGTGCAAACCTGATCACATATGAAGATGAAGTATTGCTGAATGCCGATGTAGAGATCAATTTCAGCCCGGAGATGGAAAAAGCGATTCTCAAGGGCTTTACCTTTAATTTCCTGATCGAATTCCAGCTGCTTTCCCCGCGCAAATATTGGTTTGATGATGAGGTGGCAACCACGGTACAGCAGGTGAGCCTGAGTTATCACGCTTTATCGCGGCAATACATCGTGATCCGTAACGAGCAGCAGCGGACATATGCCAGTCTGGATGCGGCAATAGAAGATCTGTCCGTTATCCAGGATTTGAAGGTGTTTGAGAAATCCGATGTGGAAAAAAGCGAACCATATACTGCGATGCTGCTGATGCGCCTTGATCACAAGAAACTGCCCAAAGCGCTGCAAGTAGAAGGTATGGGATCCAGTGACTGGAAAATGAGCTCGCAGCGTTTTGAATGGTCACCGAATATATTTAAATGAAATACATCGTATATATCAGTGCATTACTAGGTGCGGTGCTGCTGTATTTGCTTTCGAATGCCAGCGCCAATACTGCCGCGTCGGGCGAGTATTACACCCTGCTGGTTGCCTTGAATATTGCACTGGCGGTGCTGCTGCTGGTTTTGATCGGTTATCAACTTTTCAGCCTGTATCGTAATATCCGCGAACGCGTGATAGGCAGCCGTTTCACGCTGCGCCTGCTGGGCTCATTTGCGCTGATGGCGATTATTCCGGGCTTGATTGTATATATGGTGTCCGTCAATTTCCTGACGCGTTCGATTGAGTCGTGGTTCAACGTCAAAGTGGAATCGGCGCTGGAGGGGGGCTTGAACCTGGGGCGTACGGCGCTGGACATCATGCTGGCGGATGTGAAGGAGAAAGGTGAGGGTATGGCGGCCAGCCTTGCTTTTCAGCCGGCGACTACGCATTACACCTTGCTCAATGATTTACGTGAAAAGAGCGGTATTCAGGATGCAACCCTGCTGACACCGCAAGGCCGTATCCTGTCAGTGTCGAGTAGTGATTCAAGCAGCTTTCTGCCGGAGTTGCCGAGCGTCACGCAGCTCAGGCAGGCGCGGCAGCGTATTTACGGCAACATCGAGCCGATTGCGGGCAAAGGCCTGTACCTGCGCGTTCTGGTGCCAATCAGCGTACAGGATATAGCGGGTGAGATGCGCATCCTGCAATTGCTGCAGCCGGTGCCTAAATCGCTCGCAACTACGGCTGAAGCCGTGCAGGATGTCTATCAGGATTATCAGCAGTTATCCTACAGCCGCACTGCATTGCGGGAAGTATTTGCGCTGACGCTGACACTGGTCATGATGCTGGCAATGTTTACCGCGGTCGCGATCGCGTTCGTGTTAAGCCGCAGGCTGTCAGCACCGCTGACGGTACTGGCGGAAGGTACCCGGGCGCTTGCAAGTGGGGATTACAATATTATCCTGCCGGCGCATGGTAAAGATGAGCTGGGGGTATTGGTGCAGTCATTCAACAGCATGACCCAGCAGCTGGGCGATGCAAGAAAGGCTGCCGACAGGAACCGTGCGCGGGTTGAGGCGGCGCGGGGTTATCTTGAAACGATACTGGCGCATCTGTCATCCGGAGTGCTGGCGCTGAACGAGCGCGGCGAGCTGCGTACGTTTAATGAAGCGACCGTTCATATATTGGGCGTTTCCCTTGAAAGCTATGTCGGGTTCACCCCGGATATGATTATTGCAAAGCAGGCGCAGCTGGCGAATTTTTTCCAGGCGATTGCATTGAACAGCCAGCAGGATGCCAGCCAGAAAGACGATTCGCAAACGCAGATTGAAATAGCAACCGCACAGGGCAAGCAGATTATTACACTGCGCGGTACGCGCTTGCCGGATGGCGGTTATGTCGCAGTGTTCGATGATGCAACCGCTATGGTGCAGGCGCAGCGTGATGCGGCCTGGGGTGAAGTGGCAAGGCGACTGGCACACGAGATCAAGAATCCGCTGACGCCGATTCAGCTTTCGGCAGAGCGCATGGCGCATAAACTGCACGATAAGCTCGAAGAAGATGACGCAAAAATGCTGAAACGGTCTACGGAAACGATCGTGAACCAGGTGGATGCATTGAAAAAGATGGTGAATGAATTCAGTGAATACGCACGCTCACCGGCGCCGCACCTGGATAAGCTGGATCTGAATATGCTGATCCGTGAAGTGATGTCGCTTTACGACCTGCCAAGAATTAAAATGGAGCAGCATTTAACAACGCAGGCATGTACTATTAGAGGTGACAGCACCATGCTGCGCCAGGTGTTGCATAATTTGCTGCAGAATGCCCAGGATGCATTGGCAGATAAGCAATCCCCGGTGATTTCTGTCGCGACAGACAATGTGAATGGCATGCTGGTGCTGACGATACAGGACAATGGCGGCGGATTCGCGGCCGGTATGATGCCGCATATCTTTGAGCCGTATATGACCAGCAAGCCGCATGGCACCGGGCTTGGCCTGGCGATCGTGAAAAAGATCGTCGAAGAACACAAAGGCAGTATCAGGGTGGAGAATGTAGGCGTTAATGATGGAACGGCAATGGGGGCCGCTGTGACGATAAGCATTCCGTTATTGATCGAAACAGCAGAAAATTTGGTTTAACTTAAGAGCTAGATAGATATACAACATGGCATCAAAACACATATTAGTCGTAGATGACGAGATCGGCATTCGTGAGCTATTGCGCGATATTCTGCAGGATGAGGGTTATCGTGTGGATCTGGCGGAGAACGCTGCGGCGGCACGTGCCATGCGTTTGCACGATCGCCCGGATGTTGTCCTGCTGGACATCTGGATGCCGGATTGTGACGGAATCACCTTGCTTAAAGAGTGGGCTAACGGCGGTTTGCTGACGATGCCGGTGGTGATGATGTCAGGCCACGGCACGATTGACACAGCCGTTGAGGCAACACGCATCGGTGCATTTGATTTCCTGGAGAAACCCATTGCGCTGCAAAAGCTGCTCAAGACTGTCGCTAACGCATTGAAACACAGCGAGCAGCTGCCCAAGTCGGAAATGAGCCTGGCCAATCTGGGCAAAAGCCAGATTATCAGCGCCCTGAAAGAGCGCCTCGAAAAAATCGCATCCAGCGTGAATCACGGGCCAAGTCCGGTGCTGCTGATCGGCTCCAAAGGCTGCGGCGCCGAGTTGTGCGCACGTTTTCTGCAGATGCCTAACACGCCATGGCTGCACCTGACGGAATTTGGCCAGCTGGTATTGGCGCCGCTGGATATTCTCGAGCAGGTACGCGATGGCGTGCTGTATATCGGTGAAGTCGCCGAACTTAACAAAACCGAGCAGAAAGGCCTGCTGCTGCTCATTACCAAGTCTGAAAAATACAATGTGCGTGTGGTGTGTGCCACCAGTGAGAACCTGCCGAAACAGCAGGCCGAAGGTTTGTTTGATCATAATCTGCTGCAGTTGCTGTCAGCGGTTTCGCTGCGTGTGCCGGCGCTGGAAGAGCATAAAGAGGATATTCCTGATCTGGCGGTGGCGATTGCCAACCTGCAATTCGAGCTTGCCGGTGTGCCCTATTGTGAATTTGATATTGCCGCTTTGAATGCATTGCGCAATGCAGCTTGGCCGGGTGATATTGCGCAGCTGGATACGGTTATCCGCAACCTGATACAAACCAGTCTGGGTGACAAAATCACGTTGGATGATGTCACGCGTGTGCTGACCCAGTTTGGCGAAGTGCAGTTCCAGGCCAAGGCCGAATCGGCAGAGCCGGGAGTGTTGCCGGCAATTATGGAAAATGCCTTTGATAAGCCTTTGCGTGAAGCACGCGATGAATTTGAACGCCAGTATTTCAGCTACCATATCAAGAATGTGGCGGGAAATATGAGCAAACTTGCAGAAGTTGCCGGGCTGGAGCGCACGCATTTATATCGCAAACTTAAGCAGCTCGATATCAAGATCAAGGGCTAGTCTCCAAAATAACAGCGGCGGTTGGGCTTTAGCACCGGCGGCAAACCGGATGCAGCTGTTTGCAGCGACATTGCCGTAGGCTTGCCAGCCGGGCGGCAGCTAGGTTAAAACCAGCCACGTTAAAACCATGTACGTTAAACCAAGGCAAGTTAAACCAGGGCAAGTTAAAACCAAAGTACGTTAATAAAGAGTGTAATCAAAATGGCAAGAGAAAATATGCAGCACTTGCGACAGCTTATCGCCCAGCAGGCAGCACGTATGATGGCGGAGGATGGTGTTTCTGACTTTGGCTACGCTAAAAAGAAAGCAGGGCGACAGCTGGGCGCCGTTGATAACAGCATCATGCCGTCCAATGCAGAGATTGAAGAGGAGCTTAAGCTCTATCATGCTTTGTTTTTAAGCGAAGAGCAGCCGGAAAACCTGTACGACCTGAGAGTGAATGCCTTGTTCACCATGCAGCTACTGGAAAGATTCAATCCGCATTTAACCGGAGCCGTACTGGATGGCACTGCCGGGCTGATGTCTGAAACCCATATTCACCTGTTTGCCGATAGCGTGAAAGATGTGGAAATGTTTCTGCTCAACCAGAAAATCCCGTTTGATGTGAATGAAAAATCCTATCGCATCATGAATGACGGCAAGCGTGATAAAAAAGGGGATAGCCGCAAGACTGTGCCGGTTTTTACGCTCGAAACCGAAAAAGGCCTGATCAGGCTTAGTGTGTTCGATATTGATGATATCCGCGCCGCAACCAAGCGCGCCGCCGATGGCAGCAATGCCGACAGGATGGATATTGCAGGGGTGAAGGCACTGCTGGGGCAGCAGGCTTGATCTAGAGCGGCCAGAGGGTTCTGCTGTCAGAACCCCCGCGCTAAACCATGTGCATCAGGCGGCTTTTAACCAGCGTGCAACGTCCATGGCAAAATAAGTCAGGATACCGTCCGCACCGGCGCGTTTAAAGGCAAGCAGGCTCTCCATGACACAGGATTTTTCATCAAGCCAGCCGTTCTGGGCAGCGGCTTTCAGCATCGCATACTCACCGCTCACCTGGTAGGCGTAAGTCGGCACGCCGAATTCGTCTTTAACGCGGCGCACAATATCCAGGTATGGCATGCCCGGCTTCACCATGACCATATCAGCACCTTCGGAAATATCCAGCGCGACTTCCTGCATGGCTTCATCACTGTTGGCAGGATCCATCTGGTAGGTGTACTTGTTACCTTTGCCCAGATTGCCCGCAGAACCGACAGCGTCACGGAAAGGTCCATAAAATGCCGAGGCATATTTGGCCGAATAAGCGAGAATTCTGGTGTGAATGTTACGTGTGCTTTCCAGCGCCTCGCGAATCTGGCCTACGCGTCCGTCCATCATGTCGCTGGGTGCGACAATGTCGGCGCCTGCATTGGCGTGGGAGATGGCCTGCTTAACCAGCACTTCGATGGTTTCATCATTGAGCACATAGCCGGATTCATCAATCAGGCCGTCCTGGCCATGTGTCGTGTACGGATCGAGTGCCACATCGGTAATCACGCCCAGTTCAGGGTAGGCGGCCTTTAATGCGGCCACTGTGCGCTGCACCAGGCCATCCGGGTTGAATGCTTCGGCAGCGTCCAGGCTTTTATACTGGCTATCCACTACCGGAAACAGTGCAATCGCCGGGATGCCAAGCTGCACGCATTCGGCGGCAGTTTTCAGCAGCACATCGATGCTCTGGCGCTTTACGCCCGGCATGGATGCCACTTCTTCCGTGCGGTTTTCGCCATCCAGTACAAATACCGGGTAGATCAGGTCGTTGCTGGTCAGTACATGTTCACGCATCAGGCGGCGTGAGAATTCATCTTTACGCATGCGGCGCGGACGGGAGTATGGGTAGCTCATCGTAAATTCCTTATGGAGATTCTTTGTTGATCGCTTGCGGTAATTCAGGCAAACACTTTAGCCAGTTCGGTGCCCGGCTCCGGCTGGCGCATGAACGCTTCACCCACCAGGAAGGTATGAACGTTATTTTTACGCATCAGCGCGACGTCTTCAGCAGTGAAAATACCGGATTCCGTTACGACGATCTTATGCTGCGGAATGCGTGCCAGCAGGCCCAGGGTTGTGTCGAGCGTGACTTCAAAAGTACGCAGGTTACGGTTGTTAATGCCTAATAATGGTGTTTCCAGTTGCAAGGCAAGATCCAGTTCTTCCCCGTTATGTACTTCCACCAGTACTGCCATGCCTAATTCGTGTGCGACTTTTTCCAGTTGCTGCATGGTGGCCAGGTCAAGCGCAGCGGCAATCAGCAGAATACAGTCAGCGCCCATCGCGCGGGCTTCGTAAACCTGGTAAGGGTCTATCATGAAGTCTTTGCGCAATACCGGCAGGTTGCAAGCTGCGCGTGCCTGCTTTAAATAGTCCGGACAGCCTTGGAAATATTCAATGTCAGTAAGCACTGACAAACACGCAGCGCCGCCTTGTTCGTAGCTCTTTGCGATGTCTGCCGGCCTGAAATCTTCACGGATGATACCTTTGGACGGGCTCGCTTTTTTGATTTCCGCAATCACTGCAGATCGATTGGCGGCAATTTTGCTACGGATGCTGCCCACAAAATCCCGTGGTGCGGGAGCGGAGATGGCTGCTGCCTGAATTTCTGCAAGCGGCTGCTGTGCTTTTGCCGCCGCAACTTCAACAACTTTGGTAGCAATGATTTTATTCAGTATGTCTGACATGGTTGGGTTTCACTAATGGTTGGGTTTCACTATATATTAAACTTGATATTAAATATGGCTGCTTCATCAATTCAGATGTTGTTGCAACAAGCAGGCAATAATCACTATTACAGCATTTAAACACAATCACTTACATTGAATCTGACATTGAAATCTAACTGGATTCCCGCCTATGCGGGAATGACGAAATTAAGGGAAATTTATAAAAATTTCGCTATTAAATTCAGTTATTTGAATCAGTTATCTGAATCAGTTGTATAAATTTCATATTTAATTTACTGGTATTTCCTGCCATTGTGCATTATCCAGCCCGCCACATGGTCACCCTGCGGTGCGTGATGCGTCCAGTGCATGATGCCGCCTTTAGGGTTGTACACATACTCACCGTAAAAGCTGATTTCATCGCCAACTTCTAAAGGCACGCGTGGCGCCAGATCAATGTTGTGCGCAAATAACAAGGTTTGCCGTGCATTGATCCTGACCAGGAATTTCTGATGTTTCAAGCCTTTGCTGTCATCTTTCAACAGCTTGATGACAACACCGTGCCCGCCAAGCTGAACGTCACTTTTCCTGGCTTCGAACGCCTGTTCCAATGCGGCATTACTGGTTTCTGCACCAGCTTCGCCGCTGCTGGCTTGCGCACTGCTAAGTCCGGCAGGTTGTGCATTGCCGGCATCCGGCCGGCTACAGGCACCCAGTGCTAACGCTAGATACAGTGCCGAAAGGAAATACTTCAGGTATGCGTTCATGCCTTGGTCAGCGACACCAGTTCCTGTAGTTTGTGCATCGCTTTGCCGCTGTCGATCATGCCAGCCGCAGTGGTGATGCCGTCTTGCAGCGATGGTGCCAGACCTGCCACGTAGATGGCTGCGCCCGCATTCAGCAGCACGATATCCCTGGCCGCACCGGGTTTTCCAGACAGCACTTCCAGCACCATGGCTTTGGATTGCTGTGCGTCATTGACGCGGATACTGGACAGGTCATGCAGGCCGATACCGAACTGTTGCGGATTCACGATGTATTCCCGCACTGAGCCGTTTTTCAATTCAGCGACATAGGTATCGCCGGTGAATGAGATTTCATCCATGCCGTCAGCACCGCACACCACCATGACATGCTCACTGCCCAGCTGCTTCAGAACGTGTGCGAGCTTGCCGGTAAGGCTGGCGGAAAATACGCCCAGCAGCTGGTTTTTGGCGCGTGCGGGGTTGGTCAGCGGCCCCAGCAGGTTAAACATGGTGCGTACTCCGAGTTCTTTACGCACCGGAGCTGAGTGTTTCATTGCGCTATGGTGGTTGGGGGCGAACATGAAGCCGAGGCCAATGCTGTTAATACAGCCGGCTACTTGATCCGGCGTCTGGCTGACGCTGACGCCCAGCGATTCCAGTACATCTGCGCTGCCGCAGACCGAAGAGACGGAGCGCCCGCCATGTTTTGCGACTTTTGCACCGGCAGCTGCCGCCACAAAAGCGCTGGTGGTTGAAACATTGAAAGTCTGTATGCCATCGCCGCCGGTGCCACAGGTATCGATCAGGTGTCTTGATGCTTCTACATTCACTTTGGTTGAAAGTTCACGCATGACGCTGGCCGCTGCCGCGATTTCATCGACAGATTCACCTTTGATGCGTAACGCGATGAGCAGGGCGGAGATCTGCGCCGGTGTCAGTGCACCGGACATGACCTGATGCATCACATCCTGCATCACTTCAAAACTCAGGTTCTGGCCGTCGATCAGCTGATTGAGGATTTGCGGGTAATTCACTTGGACGATAGCTTTCGGAAATTAATTGGATTTCAAGAAATTATTCAAAAGCTCATGGCCGTATTCAGTCAGTATCGATTCCGGGTGAAACTGCACACCTTCCACTGCCAGTGTTTTGTGGCGCACGCCCATGATCTCGCCATCTTCTGTCCATGCCGTGATTTCGAGGCAGTCCGGCAATGATTCCTTCTCGATGACCAGTGAGTGGTAGCGTGTTGCGGTGTATGGATTAGGCAGCCCTTTGAATACGCCGACATCATTGTGGTAGATCAGTGAGGTCTTGCCGTGCATGAGCTGCTTAGCATGCACGATATTGCCGCCAAATGCCTGGCCTATGCTCTGGTGGCCCAGACACACGCCCAGTAATGGAATTTTGCCTGCGAATTCTTTGATGAGCGGTACGCTGATGCCGGCTTCATTCGGTGTGCATGGCCCGGGAGAAATCACGATATGGTCAGGTTTGAGCGCGGCGACTTTGGCAAGGTCAATCTCGTCGTTACGGTATACCAATACGTCCTGGCCGAGTTCACCCAGGTACTGCACCAGGTTATAGGTGAACGAATCGTAGTTATCTATCATTAACAGCATGTAACATCCTAATCTATGTGCCGCTTTCCGGACTTGGTCTTTCAGAACTTGATCGTTCAGGACTTAGTCTTTCAGAACCTGGGCTTCCCGGGCTTGGAAAGTCTTGGATTCAGGGAAAGAATCGAATCAACATACCATTTTACCAATGGTTAAAATCTACGTACAGGTAAATGCATAAAAAGATTGCATTCGCCTTTTAAGGCTGCGATGCCCGATAGTAGCGATGCAGGATTCAGCTGGCGCAGGCGTAGGGGCCAGGGTCGATGCAGGGTGTTGCTCCCGTCATCAGGTCTGCAATCAATTTGGCGCTGGCCGGTGCCATGGTCAGGCCATATCTGAAATGGCCCGTATTCAGGTACAGGTTTTTAATGGATGGGTGCGCGCTGATTGTCGGCAGGTTCTCCGGCGTGCCCGGGCGCAGTCCGCTCCAGTGCTTGATGATCGGCTGCTGCTTAAGCTCCGGCATGATGGCTTCGGCTTTGATGCGCAATTCTTCACGTACGTTTTCGGTGACGCCGTTATCAAAGCCTACGTCTTCCAGTGTGCTGCCGGCAAGCAGGTGGCCATCAAGGCGCGGTATCATGTAAAAGCCTTCACGATAAACCATTTGCCTGAGATTCTGTTCAGGCTTGTAAAGCAGTATCTGGCCACGCATCGGTTTGATATTGAGTTTTGCCGAGGTTTCTTTTAACAGATCAAAACTCCAGGCGCCTGAAGTCACGACAAATTGATCTGCACTCAGTTTCTCACCGGCTGTGGTCTGCCAGACCTTGAGTTCTTCGGTTTCCTGCAGCGGTAGCAGCTGCGTATGTTCCAGCATGGTGACCTGGTTCTGCTCCAGCCACTTGCGCATTGCCTGCATCAGGTACGGCGGCCGGATCTGGCATACCTGCGGCAGCCACAGGGCGTCGTTGCCGCTCGGCGACTGTACCTCGTAATCGGCAGCCTTGACTGCCTGGGCTTCAACCCCATATTTTTTACACCAGGCCAGTGCGGCGTTTGTATCAAACTCCGGCAGCAGCAGAAAACCGGATTGTGCAAAGTCTGCATCCAGGCCTGTTTCGTGCAGCAGTTTCTGGCTGAACTCGCGGTAAAACTCAGCACCATGACGTGTCAGCGTGTTGACCGGGTCTGAATATTGCCAGGGCAGCAGCGGAAAAATAATGCCGCCGCCAGCCCAGGATGATTCACCCGAGGTTTGGCTGGCAATCTGGTTGCGTTCGACAATCGTAACGCGGTGGCCGCGGTTTACCAGTTCAATGGCGGTCATGCAGCCTACGATGCCGCCGCCGATAATCATTACATGTTTAGTCATAATTAGGGGTCTATTTAGTCGCTATGCGCCCGATCAGCAGGGCATTCTCGGCATTCGCCAAGCCGGTGGTCTGGCCCAGCAACACGATGACATCGCCCTCAGCAAGCAGGCTGCTGGTCGATAGCTCTGCGCCATTTGAATTGGGGCGGCGAATGGTTTTGACTTCGACATCAAAAACATCCAGCTGCATATCATCAAGGCTCCTGCCGATAGCAAAAGCACTGTTGGTGATAATCACGGAATGCAGGCGCACCTGCTGTTTTTCGATGTCTTCATTGTCAGTATCGGAAGCGCCGTGGAAATAGCCTTTGAACAGTTTGTAGCGTTCCTCACGGAATAAACGAATGCGTTTTACTACGCGGTTGAGCGGTACCCCCAGCAGCATCAGCGCGTGCGAGGCCAGCATGAGGCTACCTTCGAGTATCTCCGGCACCACTTCGGCTGCCCCGGCCGCACGTAACTGCTCCATGTGCGAGTCGTCTACCGTGCGCACGATGACCGGAAGCTGCGGATAGCTTTCCTGTGCGATATGTAGGATCTTCATTGCGGCACGGTTGTCGGCATAACTGATAATCAGCGCTTTGGCGCGTGCGCAACCCGCAGCTGTCAGCACAACCCGCCTTGCGGCATCGCCAAACATCACGTTTTCGCCGGCGGCGGCGGCTTCCAGGACCCGCGCCGGGTCAATATCCAGTGCGATGTAAGGGATTTTTTCTTCTCGCAGGAAGCGACCCAGATACTGGCCGCTGCGGCCATAACCGCAAATCACGACGTGATCATGCAGCTGCCTGCCGGATTCTTCGATCTCTTCCACCACTTTGCTGCTGTTGCGCGTATAGCTGCCGACCAGCCGCCTGGCTATCCTGCCGTTGTATTGGATCAGGAAAGGTGCGATTACCATCGATAGCAGTGACGCAGCAAGAACGGATTGCAGCGCAACACCGCTGATCAGCTTGTGTTCTGCACCCAGCGCCAGGATCACGAAGCTGAATTCACCAGCCTGTGCCAGAATCAGTGCAGTGCGGATGGCTACGCCAGCCTCATATTTGAAGAAACGTACAACCGCACCCACGATGAGTGCTTTAAACAGGATAAAGCCGAGCAGGATCAGCACGATCAGTCCGGAGTGGTCATAAATCTGCTCCAGGTTGATAAGCATGCCGACGCTGATAAAAAACAGACCCAGCAGAATATCGCGGAAGGGTGAAATGTCGGATTCCACCTGATACCTGAACTTGGTTTCTGAAATCAGCATGCCGGCAATGAAGGCGCCGAGCGCATAAGATAAACCGGCGAGTTTGGTTGCAAACGCCAGCAGCAAAGTCACCATGAGCACGTTCATGACAAACAGCTCGCGTGAGCGCTGGCTGGCAACCAGGTTGAACCATGGGTTAATCAGCCATTTGCCGATAGTGAACAGCAGCAGCAGCATTGCAATCGCCTTGAGCAGCGCCAGGCCAAGTACATCCATCAAGTGTGCATTGGCAATGCCCAGTGCCGGGATGAGTACCAGCATAGGGACTACGGCAATGTCCTGGAACAGCAGCACGCCGATACTCAGGCGGCCATGGCGCGAATTCAGGTCAATGCGTTCGGCCAGGATCTTGGAAACAATAGCCGTAGATGACATGGCCAAAGCGGCGCCAATCACGAATGCAGTCGCCCAGCTCAACCCCGCCAGTTTGGAAATGACCATGGTGAGAGCCAGCGTAATCAGAACCTGGCCGCCGCCTAGCCCCAATACTTTTTTTCGCATCGCATACAGTTGTGGCAGGCTGAATTCCAGGCCGATGCTGAACATTAGAAACACGATGCCGAATTCTGCAAACTCGCGGTTGGCCTCGCTATCCGGCAGTAGGCCGAAAGTATGCGGGCCCAATGCCAGCCCCACCAGAAAGTAGGCGAGCATTGCCGGCAAGTTGAGTGCGCGGAATAATGCCACGGCACATACCGAGCTAATCAGCAGTATTAAAATTAACGGTAATGTGTTGAACATATTTTTATGATGCTAAAGGGTTTAGTCAGTTATTTTTATGATGAATCGCTTTGGCCATTCAACTTTTGCCGTGATGCTGCGAGACTTAATAAAAACTGCTGCTGCCCCAATATACAGGCAGCAGCAGGATTTTGTATTGTTGCCCTGCGTGGCATTGCAGTTTGAATGAATAAAGATATTTTCATATTGTTTCATATCAGCGCGTGACTTAGAAATTTTTTTATCAGCCGGTTTTTGGGTGCGTCTTTAGTATCGGCGTGGCCTGTCGCAAAGGTTATTGGCAAAGGCCGGCAGTAAAGGCCAATAGCAAAATCTGTGCCCATCCGGAGTTTTTTTGAACATTTTGCCTAAAAAAGTTGTTATTAATGCGCTGTTAGGCTTTATAACTTGATAATTCCCTTTTATACTAGCCATTAATCAATACCCGTTAACTTTTCTTCAATCTGAATCCTTAAAGCGTTAGCAGTCACCCTTTAGCCTTTATAAAACATAGCGCATGCCATTATCAAGTAACCACATCAGGCCTGACCAGCAGCGTGAAGCGCTGCAAGCCGCAGACCAGGCTACAGCTCAGGCCGTAGACAGGAATAAAACGCTGCAGCTGGCGAAAGAGGTTCTGCTGCTGGAAGCGCGTGAGGTTGAGCTGCTGGCAGAGCGACTGGATCACAGTTTTGCCGATGCAGTGGCGTGTGTGCTGCAATGCCGGGGGCGCGTGGTGGTGAGTGGCATGGGCAAGTCCGGGCATGTCGGCGGCAAGATTGCTTCTACGCTTGCCAGTACCGGTACTCCTGCATTTTTCATGCATCCGGCCGAAGCCAGCCACGGCGATCTTGGCATGATTACGGCCGGCGATGTAGTGATCGCGCTTTCAAATTCAGGAGAAAGTGACGAGATACTGGCGATCGTGCCGCCGCTGAAACGGCTGGGGGCAGCCATTATCGCCATTACCGGGAATGATGCCTCTACGCTGGCGAAGGCGGCTGATATACATTTGAGCGCACATGTCGCGAAAGAGGCCTGCCCGCTTGGGTTGGCGCCTACGTCAAGCACTACGGTCGCTTTGGCGCTCGGTGATGCACTGGCGCTGTGTGTGCTGGATCAGCGTGATTTTACTGCGGAAGATTTTGCCCGTTCGCACCCTGGCGGCAGCCTGGGGCGCCGTTTGCTGGTGCGTGTCAGCGACGTGATGCGTGCCGGTGCCGATGTGCCGCAGGTACCTGTCAGCGCAACCCTGCCGGAAGGCCTGCTTGAGATGTCACGCAAGGGCTTGGGCTTAACGGCTGTGGTGGATGAGCGTGGCGCAGCAGTTGGCATATTTACCGATGGCGACCTGAGGCGTGCCTTTGAACAGAATATTAATGTTGCTGCCGCCAGCATCAGTGATGTGATGCATCAGCATCCTAAAACGATATTAAGTGATGAACTGGCGATGGTTGCCGTAGAAATGATGGAGCAATGCAAGGTCAACGGGCTCCTGGTGGTTAACAGGGCGGGTGTCCTGGTTGGTGCGCTGAATATGCATGACCTGTTACTGGCAAAGGTGGTTTGATGAGCGTTACAGATAATAATATTGATTTAAACCAGCGCTTGCAGAAAATCAAGCTGCTGATTCTGGATGTAGACGGCGTCATGACCGACGGCGGCCTGACGATAGGTGACGATGGGCAGGAGTATAAAACCTTTCATTCGCATGATGGGCTGGGAATGAAACTGCTCAAGGCGACTGGGGTTTCAATGGCTATTATTACCGGCCGTACTTCAAATGTAGTCAAAAAACGTGCTGAGACCACTGGCGTTGCGCATTTCTATCAAGGTGTTGAAGATAAACTGCTGGCATTTCAGGATCTGGTAAAGTCCAGCGGTTTGCAGCCGGACCAGTGTGCGTTTATGGGGGATGATGTCGTGGATCTGCCACCTATGCTGCAATGCGGGCTGGCGATTGCGGTGCCGGATTCACCGGCGCTGTTGCTGAAATATGCCCATTATGTGACTTACAAGTCGGGTGGCCGCGGCGCGGTTCGTGAAGTCTGTGAATTGATCATGCAGGCGCAGGGTACGTTCGATGCGCAGATGGCGCAGTTCCTGACGCAGGCCAGCGTCAGTAACTAGGTTAAATAGATGCCAATGCCAGCGACTTTTTCAAAATGTTGTTCTGTAGCGCGCCCTTGCAGCATGTGCTGCCGTATTGAAGCGAGTGCATAACGATGCATTTCGGTACAAAGGCTGCGATTACATTTCCATTGGCACTGCTGTTGCTTCTTGCGTTGCTGACGTTCTGGATCAATCGCTCAGTGCAGCCGACGGCGCCTAAGCTCGATGGCAGTAGCCGCCATGACCCTGACTATATCATGAGCAATTTTGTCACTACGCAGACCGATATTAACGGCGACCTGCGTTATAAACTGGCAGCGGTGGAAATGCGGCATTTCCCGGATAATGATTCGACGGAACTGCAGCGGCCGCGTTATACGCAGTTTGCGGTGGGCAAGCCATATACCGAGGTGCAGGGTTTGCGCGGTTTTGTGTCAACCGACGGTGAGGAAGTCAAGCTGCTTGATAATGTAAAAGTAACGCGCCAGGCTTATGCAGGTAAAGGGGAAATGACAGTTGAAACGGATTACCTCAATATCAGGCCTAATGATGAATTGGTGACGACAGACCGGCCGGTCGTGATCCGGCAGGCTCCCAAAACCGTGATTTATGCGACAGGCATGATTTATGAAAAGAAACAGCATACCGTGACTCTGTTGCACAAAGTACGGGCGCATTATGAAAAGCCTGTCATGGCAAACAGTGCGGCAGCATCGGAAAAAACAGGCGCTACGAACAAGAAAACAGCTGCCGGTAAGCAGGCGCAGACCAATGCCGTTAAAAACAAGCCAGGGCAGAAAGCCCTTAAACAGGATAAATCCAACACTAACAATGTGCGCATCCGGAGACACTATGAATAAGCCGTATTTTTCAGTAAGACCAGATTTAATGATAGGTATCGCGGTGCTGAGCCTGTCATTGTCGGGTATGTCAAGCCGCGCTATGGCTGAAGCGGCCGACCGTGATAAACCTATCGACCTCGAAGCGGATACGGTCAAGGTCGATGATTCCAAGCAGATCAGTACCTATAGCGGTAATGTGATCCTGACACAGGGCACGCTGGTGATCCGTGCCGATAAATTGATTGTGCGTGAGGATAGCCAGGGCTTTCAGCACAGCACGTCTTTAGGTAACCCGACCACTTTCAAGCAGAAAATGGAAGGTAAAAATGAATATATGGAAGGCAGCGCGCAGCGTATTGAATACGATGGGCGCATGGATAAGGTGCAGCTTTATACCAAGGCCTGGGTCAAGCGCGGTGCCGACATTGTGCATGGCGACTACATCATGTATGACGCCAATGCAGAATATGCGGAAGTGATTGGCGGCGGCTCGCAGGCCGGTACGCCGGGCGGTACCGGCGGCCGGGTGCGTGCCATTATTCAGCCTAAAGGCAAAAAAGCCATTGCGCCTGCCAGCCCAGCGCCGGCTAAATCTGCGGAGCCTGGTGCCAAGGTCAGTTTTTTAGACAGTGGTGCAGCGACACCGGTGGTAAAAACATGCGTTTGAGCCGTAATCTAGAAGTCAGCCCCCAGCTAAAATAAAAGAGAGCATGTAATGAGTGAACTCGTTGTTGAGAATCTGCGCAAGTCTTATAAAGCACGTACCGTGGTGCAGGATATTTCTTTGACGATAAAAAGCGGAGAAGTGATCGGGCTGCTGGGGCCTAACGGTGCCGGTAAAACCACCAGTTTTTATATGATGGTAGGGTTAGTGCCTTTGGATGAAGGCAGGATCCTGCTGGATGGTGTGGATTTAAGCCGCATGCCTATCCACATGCGTGCAAGAATGGGCTTGTCTTACCTGCCGCAGGAAGCCTCTATTTTCCGCAAGCTGACCGTGTCTGAGAACATCATGGCGATCCTGCAATTGCAGGAGATTTCTGAGGAAGCCATGCAGGAGAGGCTGGAATCGCTGTTGGAAGAGCTGCATATCACGCATATCCGCGACAGTATCGCGATCAGCCTTTCCGGCGGCGAACGGCGCCGTGTTGAGATCGCACGCTGCCTGGCTTCTGACCCAAGCTTTGTGTTGCTGGATGAGCCGTTTGCCGGTATTGACCCGATAGCGGTGATTGATATTCAGCAGATTGTCCGTTTTTTGAGTTCACGCAATATAGGCGTATTGATCACCGACCACAACGTGCGTGAAACCCTGGGTATCTGCGACCGCGCCTATATCGTCAACCAGGGGCACGTATTCGCTTCTGGTATTCCGAGTGAGATTGTGGCAAGTGAAAGCGTCAGGGAAGTTTATCTGGGTAAAGATTTTCGTTTATGAAGCAAGGTTTACAACTTAAATTCTCCCAGAATCTATCCCTTACACCGCAACTGCAGCAGGCTATCCGCCTGTTGCAGCTTTCGACACTGGAGCTGAATCAGGAAATAGACGTTCTGATGCAAACCAACCCGCTGCTGGAGCGGGGGGATGATAGTGAGGATGAATACGGCAATCCTGTAGATCAGGCTGCAGAAGAGTCGCCATTGAATAATGGTGCGGATAGCCAGGTGGCTTCAGGACAGGACACTGCCGGCAGCACTGATACCGATAATTTTGATGCCGGGTTCAATGGCCAGGACTTTCAGCCCGGCGCCAGTGACTCCGGTACTGCGGAAGCGGGGCAGTTTGATGAAAGCTCCGATTTCGAGCCGGGCGTTGCCGATTTCTCCGATACATTCGCTGCTGAATTTGATGAAGAGTTTGACGTGTTTTCTAACGGCAGCCGCTGGGATGAAAATAACATGCCGGCGGATGACGACAGCGATTTCAAGCAGCAGGATACATTGCAGATCAGCCTGCGCGAACACCTGTTATCGCAGCTGAAATTGATGCCGCTGTCGGATCGTGACCAGACGCTGACCTTGCTGCTGGTCGACAGCATCAATGAAGACGGCTACCTGGAGCAATCTCTGGAAGAAATCGCAGACGAGATGCCGCTGGAGCTTGAGATTGATGCGCTGGAGCTGCAAACGGCACTGCGCCATATTCAGCACCTTGATCCGGCAGGTGTCGGCGCCCGTAATCTGAGTGAATGCCTGTTGCTGCAGCTTGATACCTTGCCTGAAAATACACCGTACCTGCCGTTGGCGCGCCTGGTGGCAGAAAAGCACCTGCCGGCACTGGGCGCACGCGACTTTGCCAAGCTGCGTAAAGAGCTGGGTTGTGACGAACAGACGCTGAAACAGGCGCAGCTGGTCATTACTGGCTTAAACCCGAGACCGGGCGCTGATTTCAGCCACATTGGCTCGGAGCATTATATCCAGCATGAAGTGGTCGTGAAAAAAGTCAAAGGTATCTGGATAGCGAGCCTGAATGAGAGCGTGATTCCCAAGCTCAGGATCAACCAGCTCTATGCCGGTATATTGAAACGTAACCGTGACAGCTCCAGCCAGTACCTGCAAAGCCAGATGCAGGAAGCGAAATGGATGATTAAAAATATCCAGCAGCGCTTTTCAACCATCCTGCGTGTTTCGCAGGCAATTGTCGACCGTCAGCGTAATTTCCTGGAGTATGGCGAGGTGGCGATGAAGCCGCTGGTGCTGCGCGAAATTGCAGATGAGCTGGGGCTGCATGAATCGACAATTTCCCGCGTGACCACCAATAAATACATGCTCACACCACGTGGCATTTTTGAGCTTAAATACTTTTTCGGCAGCTCGGTTGCCACCGACAGCGGCGGAACTTGTTCGGCCACGGCGATTCGTGCGCTGATCAGGAAACTGGTCGAACAGGAAAACCCTAAAAAGCCTTACTCCGATAACCAGATCACGGATTTACTCGCAAAACAGGGCATTGTGGTGGCGCGCCGCACCATCGCGAAATACCGTGAATCCTTGAATATAGCACCTGCCAGTTTAAGAAAATCCCTATAAATTTAGCGCTTCAAAGCGTAAATAAAAAAATTCTTCGTTTCAATCCCACAGAAGCAAATGAACGTAGTAAACTGAAATTGTTCGATGAGTTTTGAGTTCAGCAGGTCGGCTCAGGCTCAGAGAATATTTTCAAAAGGAGCAAGTCATGAATTTACAATTAACTGGTCACCATTTAGAAATAACTCCGGCATTGCGCGATTATCTTACAAGCAAGCTGGCTAAAGTTAGCAATCACTTTGATCATGTGATCGATGTCAAAGTGACCATGAGTGTTGAAAAGCTCGCCCAAAAGGTAGAAGCTACACTGCATGTTCCTGGTAATGATTTACACGCTGAATGTCAGGATGAGAATATGTACAGCGCGATTGATATGCTGACTGACAAACTTGACCGTCAGGTGCTGAAGCATAAAGAGAAGAATTCAGATCACCACAAGGCGAATGGTGCCGTTAAGCATCAGAATGTTGAATAACTAACATCTTGTTTTAATCATCATTTATGGCTCAAATAAACGTCGCTGAGCTATTCAAACAAACCCGCCGCAAGCTCAAACTCAACTGGATTGCAGGGCTGAACGGCGGGTCAAATACTCTCACTAGCGAAACCGTCACCAAACCATCACTGGCGCTCATAGGCCACCTTAATTTCGTGCATCCTAACCGCGTTCAGGTGCTGGGCTGTGCCGAGATGGATTATTTACGCAGCCTGCCGACTACAGAGGCAGTGCGTGCAATCGAAAATCTGTACTCAACCGACCTGGCAGCCGTCATCGTTGCCAACGGCGAGAAAGTACCGGAATCACTCACGGCTGCTGCCGATGCGCACACCGTACCTTTGTTTACCTCTACTTTACGCAGCCCTGCGCTGATGGATTTCCTGAGCCATTACCTGGCGCAGGCCGTGGCAGAATCTGTGAGCCTGCATGGCGTATTCATGGAGGTGCAGGGTTTTGGCGCGCTGATTAAAGGTGAGGCCGCTATCGGTAAAAGCGAGCTTGCACTGGAGCTAATTTCTCGTGGGCACAGACTGGTTGCCGACGACATTGTAGATTTCTTTCGGATTTCACCGGAGCGGGTTGAAGGGCGCTGCCCGGCCTTGCTGCAGGATTTCTTAGAGGTGCGCGGCCTGGGTATTTTGAATATCCGCGCCATCTTTGGCGATAATTCAGTCAAGCCAACCAAGCCACTTGACCTGATTATCCAGCTGGAAATGGCCGATAAACTGGCGCCGCAACTGCTGGACAGGCTGAACATCAAAACCCTGCACGAAGAAGTGCTGGGCGTCAAAGTGCCCAAGGTGCAGATTCCGATTGCGGCCGGGCGCAACATTGCAGTGCTGGTAGAAGTTGCAATTCGCAACCACGTGTTATTATTGCGCGGTATTAATGCAACCAAGCAATTTACCCAGCGCCACCAGCGTGAAATGAAAAAAAACAGATAGCGACTTTTTAAGTTAATAACATGAAGCAACTGATCATTGTGACGGGTCTTTCCGGCTCAGGTAAGAGTATCGCATTGCGTGCGCTTGAAGATAGCGGTTATTACTGTATCGACAACCTGCCGGCAACAATGCTGCCCAGCCTGTCCGACCACCTCACGACTGTGCATCATCACCTCGTGGCAATCAGTATCGACAGCAGGAGTGCTGCGATCGAATCGCTGCCGGATAATATCGCGCTGCTGAAATCGCAGAATGTTGACACGCGCGTCCTCTATCTGGAGTCTAACGTAGAAACGCTGGTAAAGCGATTCAGCGAAACGCGGCGTAAACACCCGTTAAGCAAAGATACGACCACGCTGGCTGAGAGCATCGCTTATGAGCGCGAGCTGCTGGGTAACCTCGGCAGCCTGGGACATGTGATCGATACCAGCAACCTGAGTGCCAATACGCTGCGCGGCTGGGTCAAAGATGTGGTTTCCAGTGAGCATGCGGGGCTGACTTTGCTGTTTACCTCGTTCGGATTCAAGCATGGCATTCCGCTGGATGCCGATTTTGTGTTTGATGTGCGCTGCCTGCCGAACCCGCATTACGACCCGAACCTGCGTGACCTGACGGGTAAGGATGAGCAGATCAAGGCTTACCTGGAAGTACATGATTCGGTGCAGGAGATGCTTTCGGATATCCGCGCCTTTGTAGAAAAATGGCTGCCGTGCTTTATCATGGATAACCGCGGCTATTTGACCGTCGCCATCGGCTGTACCGGCGGCCAGCATCGTTCGGTTTACATGGTGGAGCAGCTAAGCCAGTATTTTCAGTCGCAGCAGAAAGTACTGACCAGGCACCGGGAGCTCAAATAGCAGAAGTAAACAGGGAAGCAAACCGGGTGTTTTCTGAGTTTTTAGATAGGTTTATACACTAACTATATCCATCAAACCAGCGATGTCTATCAAACTAGATATGCCCATAAAATTAGGTACTTATAAACAATGATCGGTATTTTAATTATTACGCATGGTACGCTCGGCGATAGTCTGCTGGAGTGTGCAAACCACATGCTGGGAAAAACTCCTCCGCAGATAGCCTCACTGGCGATCAGCAGCAAAGATGACCCCGGCAGCATCATTCCGAAAGCGGTGGAGCTGGTTGCGAGTGTGAATAGCGGTGATGGCGTGCTGGTGCTGTCTGATATGTATGGCGCTACCCCCTGTAATATCGTGACTAAGATACTGCACCCGGGAGAGGTGGAAGGCGTGGCCGGTGTGAACCTGCCCATGCTGGTCAGGGTCATGAACTATCGGCAGGAGCCTCTGCCGGTGCTGGTTGATAAAGCCTTAAGCGGAGGCCGCGAAGGCGTGGTGGCGTTTGACCGCGAAAGTTGTGAGCGCTTTGTGCAAGGCTCCGTTAAATAACAGGATTCAGATTTATATGATTAGCAAGCAACTGGAAATTATCAACAAACTGGGCCTGCATGCCCGTGCTTCAACCAAGCTCACGCAAACCGCCAGCAAGTTTGCGAGTGAGGTCTGGATTGAACGCAATGGCCGCCGCGTCAATGCCAAAAGCATCATGGGGGTCATGATGCTGGCAGCGGCAAAAGGCGCAATTGTGACCCTGGAGGCCAGCGGTGCCGATGAAGCTGAAGCGATCGAGGCATTGACGGCGTTAATTGAAAATTATTTCGGCGAAGGCGAATGACCAGTTTCAGTATTCATGGTGTAGGGGTTTCCAGTGGCATTGCGATCGGCCATGCACACCTGCTTTCCAATGCGTTGCTGGAAGTAGTGCATTACCAGCTGCCCAAGCATTTAATTGACGACGAAGTAAAGCGCTTCAGCAACGCAATCGCTACCGTTAAGCAGGATCTGGCGCAGATCAAGGGCAGCCTGCGCAAGAATGCGCCGGCGGAGTTGGCTGCGTTTATCGGCACACACCTGATGATGCTGGAAGACAAGTCATTGTCTGAAGTACCTAAAAATATCATCAGGAATGAACAATGCAATGCCGAATGGGCCATCAAGCTGCAGATGGACGACATTGTTGACCAGTTCGAACAGATTGAAGACAGCTACCTGCGTGAGCGCAAGCAGGATGTGATTCAGGTTGTTGAACGTATTATCAAGGTGCTGCTTGGCCACCAGGCGCAGCTAAGTACAGAGCAGCAGAACAGTGCACTGCATCAGGAGCGTAAACTGATCCTGGTGGCGCATGATGTTTCGCCTGCGGATGCCATTCAATTCAAGCAGCACCAGTTCGCGGCGTTCATCACGGATGTCGGCGGTGCAACCTCGCATACGGCGATTCTGGCGCGCAGCCTCAATATCCCTTCCATTGTTGCGTTGCAGCGCGCGCGTGACCTGATCAATGACGGTGAGCTGATCATTGTTGATGGTGATCTGGGCGTCGTGATCGTCAATCCATCCAAAGAGATTCTGGATGAGTACAAATTAAAGCAGGAACAATGGGAACTTGAGCAGCAGAAACTGCAGCGCATTAAAACCACCAAAGCGCTGACCATAGACGGCACGTCCATAGAGCTGCTGGCCAATATTGAGCTGCCGGAAGATGTGGCCGCGGTCAAAGCCTCCGGCGCGACCGGCATCGGGTTGTACCGTACCGAGTTCCTGTTCATGAACCGGCATGATATGCCGAATGAAGAAGAGCAGTTCGAGGCTTATAGATCAGTGGCAGAAGCCATGAAAGGCGCGCCGGTCACTATCCGTACCCTGGACCTGGGGGCGGATAAGCAGATGAATGCCGATACCGTGGTTAACTCACCCAACCCGGCGCTGGGGCTGCGCGCGATTCGCCTGTGCCTGTCTGAGCCGCAGATTTTCCATACCCAGCTGCGTGCATTACTGCGCGCATCTCATTATGGAAAAATCAAGATCCTGATCCCGATGCTGTGCATGCTTTCGGAGCTGCGCCAGACCAAAGTGTTTCTTGAACGCGCCAAGGCCAGCCTGCGTAAAGAGAATATCCCGTTTGATGAAAATGTAGAGCTTGGCGGCATGATCGAGATACCGGCCGCGGCGATTAATGCCGAGGCTTTTGCCGATGAGCTGGATTTCCTGTCTATCGGCACTAATGACCTGATTCAATATACATTGGCCATCGACCGTACCGATGATGCGGTAGCGCACCTGTATCATCCTATGCATCCATCGGTGCTGAAGCTGATTTCCATGACGATCAAAGCGGGTGCCAAACAGGGGAAAGCCGTGTCCGTATGCGGTGAAATGGCCGGTGATGCTAAATTGACCAAGCTGTTGCTGGGAATGGGCTTGCGCCAGTTCTCCATGCACCCCTCACACGTACTCAGCATCAAGCAGCAGGTGCTGCATAGCCAGCTGAGTGAGCTGTCCGGACAGGCGCGCAAGGTGCTGGGTCTGACGGATATTGAGAAGATTGAACTTGTAGTCAATAAAATCAATCTCAGCTAACAGTTTGCTTACCGCAGCCTGTTTTATGACAGCTTGTTTTATAACCGCTTGTTTAAGGGTCGTTACCGGTTCCTGAACCCATCATTCGCTATCAACCGCAAACTTTAAAAGGCTAACTACATGTCTACCGAAATTACCATACCCAGTAACGATGATAAAAACATTGTGACCATTACCCACCTGGGCGGTATATTGTTTTCGTTCATCCCGTCATTGGTCGTATGGTTATTGAAGAAAAATGACAGTGAATATATTGCTGCACAGGCCAAAGAAGCCCTGAACTTCCAGATCACGCTGTTGCTGGCGCAGTTTGTCGCTTATGTGCTGATTTTCATCTTGGTCGGATTTTTATTATTGGGGCTGATCTGGGTATTCAATATTGTTTTTTGCATTATTGCCGCCATATCCAGCAGTAAGGGCGAATATTATCGTTACCCACTTACGTTACGTTTAATTAACTAGACGTTTAATTAGACGCCTGATAAACCAGACTTTTGACCCATTCGTTTTTAAATAGAAAGATTCCGCGCAGTGTCTATTTCACAATTAGAAAATAATCCGCTACTGCATTTTGCAGGCTTGCCTAAATTCAATGAGGTAAAGGCAGGGCATGTTTCCCCGGCGATTGATAGCCTGCTGGCAGATGCCAGAAACACAGTCGAAGCGCTTGCTGCCGCTGATGGTGCCGTGACCTGGGATAACTTTGCCAGCAAGCTGGAAGATATGGAAGAGCGCCTGTCGCGCGCCTGGTCGCAGGTCGGTCATATCAATGCGGTCGTGAATAGCCCGGAGCTGCGTGAGGCTTACAACGAAAACTTATCGAAACTCACGGATTTTTATGCAGACCTGGGGCAGGATGAGCGCCTTTATGCCAAATTCCGTACTTTGCGCAACAGTCAGGCATTTGAGGCGCTGACAACCGCACAGAAAAAAATCGTCGAAAATGAATTGCGCGATTTCCGTCTCGGCGGCGCGGAATTACCGGCCGAGCAGAAAGCGCGCTTTAAAGAAATACAGGAAGAGCTGTCCAAGCTTTCCTCCAGGTTTGAGGAAAATGTGCTGGATGCTACCAATGATTATGCTTTGTACGTGCATGATGCAGAAACCCTGAAAGGTATTCCGCAGGATGTGCTGCAAGCGGCGGCTGATGCGGCAAAAACGGAAGATAAGACCGGCTGGAAATTCACCCTGCATTTCCCGTCCTATCTGCCGGTACTGCAGTATGCCGATAATCGCGAATTACGTGAAACGCTTTACCGCGCCTATGCTACCCGGGCTTCCGAGTTTGCAAAACCGGAGTGGGATAACACGCCTGTGATTGCACAGATACTCAAACTGCGGCATGAAGCAGCGCAATTACTCGGTTTTGATAATTATGCCGAGCTTTCCATTGCGACAAAAATGGCTGACTCGGCGCAGCATGTGGAAACGTTTCTGAAGGATCTGGCTGCGAGGGCTAAGCCGTTCGCACTCCGGGATAAGATAGAACTGGATGAGTACGCTGCCAGACTTGGCATCACTGACATGCAGGCCTGGGATGTATCCTATGTTTCCGAGAAGCTGCGTGAAGATAAATATGCGTTTTCAGATCAGGAAGTGAAGCAGTATTTTCCGGAACATAAAGTGCTGGCCGGTTTGTTTAAAGTGGTGGAAACCATTTTCGGCATTCATGTGAACCGTTCGGATGCGCCGGTATGGCACGAATCTGCCAGCTTTTACGATATTAAAGATGCGCAGGGCGAGCTGATTGGCCAGTTCTACCTGGACCTGTATGCGCGAAACAATAAACGCGGCGGCGCCTGGATGGATGAAGCCATCACGCGCCGTAAGTCAGCGGGCGGCCTCACCAAACCGGTTGCATACCTGACCTGCAACTTCTCGGCGCCAGTCGGTGATAAACCTGCCTTGTTCACGCATGATGAAGTGCTGACCATGTTCCATGAGTTTGGCCACGGCCTGCATCACATGCTTACGGAAGTGGACGATTACAGCGTCTCCGGCATTAAAGGCGTGGAGTGGGATGCAGTGGAGCTGCCAAGCCAGTTCATGGAAAACTTCTGCTGGGAATGGGAAGTGCTGCGCAATATGACGGCACATGTAGATAGCGGTGAGCAATTACCGCGCACGTTGTTTGACAAGATGGTGGCCGCAAAGAACTTCCAGGCCGGCATGCAGACCGTGCGCCAGATTGAGTTTTCGCTGTTTGATATTCGCCTGCACAGCGCGTTCGACCCGCATGGCGCAATGACGGCGCTAGACTTGATTGAATCCGTACGTGATGAAGTGGCTGTGGTGCGTCCGCCCAAATGGAACCGCTTTCCGCATAACTTTACGCATGTTTTTTCAGGCGGTTATGCTGCCGGCTACTACAGCTATAAATGGGCAGAGGTGCTGTCTGCCGATGTTTACAGCATGTTTGAGGAAGATGGCGTGCTATCGAGGGAAACCGGCCAGCGTTACTGGCAGGAGATTCTGGCAAAAGGCGGCTCCCGCAGTGCGATGGAATCGTTTGCTGCATTCCGCGGCCGCGAGCCGAGCATTGATGCTTTGTTAAGGCATAATGGGATGACGGCTTAAAGAGCTAAAAATTAAGAGCTTATTTAGCCGCAGATAACCAAAAGTAGGCGCCTCCAGGCGACACAGATAAAAAAACAAAACCCGTGATTGCGAGGGCGCAGCCCGTGGCAATCCAGCCCAAACAAAAAAGCAGCGTAGCTACTTTGGCTTCAAAACCTCTGGATTGCCACGCCTGCGGCTCGCAATCACAATCTAGGGTTTATCTGTGTCGCCTGGAGGCGCCTACTTTTGGGTATTTGTGTTCATCTGCGGCTAAAAACTATTACGTTCGCAATGACGGCTTAGATTTTATCGGCGTACATCGGCGTTTATCGGCGGTTAAAATAAATTTTTGAAAAAATAACACTAAGGCCATATTTTGAAATTCGCTACCTGGAATGTTAACTCTTTAAACGTGAGGTTGCCGCACGTGCTGGATTGGTTGAAATCAGCTCAGCCGGATGTGCTGTGCCTGCAGGAAACCAAGCAGGAAGATGGCAAGTTTCCTTATGATGCATTAAAAGAGGCCGGTTACGAGGCAGTGCATATCGGGCAGAAAACCTATAACGGAGTGGCGATCCTCAGCCGTCATCCACTCGCCAATATTCAGCGCAATATTCCGGGTTTTGCGGATGACCAGCAGCGTGTGATTGCCGCGACTATCGGTGATGTGTGTGTGGTCTGCGCTTATATCCCGAACGGGCAGGCGCTGGATTCCGACAAATATCAATATAAGCTGCGCTGGCTGAATGCCCTGCATGAATGGCTTAAAGCCGAGTTGCTTGTACACCCGAGGCTATTGCTGTTGGGTGACTATAATATCGCGCCGGAAGACCGTGACTGCCATGACCCGGTCGCATGGGCGGGGCAGGTGCTGGTATCACCGCCGGAACGCGATGCATTCCGGCAATTGATTCAGCTGGGACTGCATGACAGTTTCCGCCTGTTCGACCAGCCGGAAAAAAGCTTCAGCTGGTGGGATTACCGTATGGCAGGTTTCCGGCGTGACCTGGGGATGCGCATCGACCATATCCTGGTCAGTGATGCGCTTAAGTCACAGTGTGCTGAGGCGTATATAGACAAGGCGCCACGCAAACTCGAACGCCCGTCTGATCATACGCCAGTAGTGCTGCAGCTCAACCTTTAACCAATCCTGTATGCCAATGTTTTAGTGTGCATTCAGTGGGTTTCTTGGGGCAATTTCCGTCGTTCTTGACGCGTTTTCCCCAGATTTAGGCGCTGCCGGTTTCGGCGGCAGCACAATTTCAGGCTGCAATAGTTTCTGTGCCTGGCTCAACGAAGCATCTTCCGGGTTGTCCAGGCCATCGAACAATGAAGGCAGCTGCTCTTCGATTTCCGGCGGCGGGTTCTCATGATAGAAATATTCGTAAATGCCATTTTCGTCATTGTCTGCACGTACGCCGGTAACCGGGTCGATCCTGAGTGCCATGATGCCATCAGGCACCACCGGCTCCACATCCGGCATGCCTCTTAAGGCGGTTGCCATGTACTTAATCCAGATCGGCAGTGCAGCGGCGCCGCCAGTCTCGCTGCCGCCTAGTGCGCGCGGCTTGTCATAGCCCACCCAGGCGATTGCAACCTGTTTCGGGTTGTATCCGGCAAACCAGGCGTCAAAATGGTCATTGGTGGTACCGGTCTTGCCGGCAAGGTCATTGCGGCCCAGCTGCAGCGCCCGCGTTGCAGTGCCGCGCCTGATGACATCCTGCATCATGGAGTTCATGATAAAGGCGTTGCGCGCATCAATGACACGGGGGGCCCCCTGGCCGGCTTTGACGAATTTGGTTTCCGCCAGGACTTTGCCTTGCTGGTCTACGATTTTAGTGATCAGGTTGGGTTTGACGCGATAGCCGCCGTTGGCAAACACGGCGTAGGCTGTTGCCATCTGCCAGGGGGTAACCGAACCTGCGCCCAGCGCCATTGTCAGGTAAGCCGGGTGGTCTTTGGCGGCAAAGCCGAAACGGGTGATGTAATCCTGCGCGTAACTTGGCCCAATGGCCTGTATCACGCGGATTGAAACCAGGTTTTTCGATTTGGTCAGGGCTTGCCTCAAACGTATCGGGCCTTCGAATGTGTTGTCAAAATTGCGCGGTGACCAGGCTTTTTCGCCGGTTTCCTTTGCAGAAAAGTTCAGCGGGCTGTCTTCTACGATCGAGGCTGGCGTGAAGCCTTTTTCCAGTGCTGCGGAATAGATGAAAGGTTTGAAGCTGGAGCCTGGCTGGCGCCAGGCTTGGGTTACGTGGTTGAACTTGTTGCGGTTGAAGTCGAACCCGCCCACCAGGGCGCGCACTGCGCCGGATTCAGGGTCTAATGCAATCAGGGCAGACTCAACCTGCGGCATCTGTACAATGCGCCAGCCGTCGCTGTCTTTCTGGCCGGCGCTTCTGGTGACCCGGATCACGGAGCCGGCTTTTAATAGCACTTTCTCAGGGTCTTTCTGGCTCAGTGTCCTTGCAACCAGTGCCAGTCCTTTGCCTTTGATCTCAATGTCATCGCCGTATTTGGTATGAACATGCACGGATTTAGCTGACAGGCTGGTTACAATTGCCGGGATGAAGCCGTTGGATTCGTCAAAATCATCCAGCGCTTCGTTGAGGCCGTCGGATGGGTTTTCGGCAAGAATCTTGGCAAGATTGAGTGTTTTCTCGGGTCCGCGGAAACCGTGGCGTGAATCGTAGTCTAGAACACCTTCCCTGATGGCAGCATTGGCGGCCTCCTGGTTGGCTTTGCGTATCGTGGTGTAAACGCGCAAGCCGCTGCTGTAAATTTCATCCTGATATTGAGCATACAGGCTTTCGCGTACGATTTCCGCAACGTAGTCTGCCGCCAGGTCACGTGCCTGTTTTGATGCCTTAAACCGCAGCGGCTGTTTCAAAGCGGCCTGGTAAACCGGTTCTTTAATAAAGCCGAAGCGGTACATATCGCGCAGAACTTCCTGTTGGCGGGTGATTGCGCGTTTGGGATTCACAAAAGGATTGTAGCCGGAAGGGGCTTTAGGCAAGCCTGCAAGCAATGCAGATTCGGCAAGGTTGAGTTTTTCTAATGGTTTTCCATAGTAGACCTGTGCCGCAGCAGCAAACCCATAGGAACGCTGACCAAGGTAAATCTGGTTGATGTAGAGCTCCAGGATTTCATCTTTTTTCAAGGTATGCTCGATTTTTAAAGCGAGCATTGCCTCGTTGATCTTGGTAATGATGGTGCGTTTGCCATTGGGCGTGGTGAAAAAATTCTTGGCTACCTGCATGGTAATGGTGCTGGCACCTTCATGGCTCCTGCCGGTGATGTTGTTCCTGATCGCACGCAGGATGCCTTTGAAATCCACACCGCTATGCTGGTAGAAGCGCCGGTCTTCAATCGCCAGCACTGCATCTTTCATGCCCTGCGGCACTTGTTCTATCTTGATGTAGGCGCGGCGTTCCTCGCCAAATTCATCAATCAGGTAGCCATCTTCGGAATAAACCCTGAGCGGCAGTTTCGGCTGGTAGTCGGTCAGCGCTTCCAGCGAAGGCAGGGTAGGGTAGATCAGGGCTGCTGCAACGCCTATCAGTGCCAGCACGGACAAGCTGCCGACAACCACGGTCATTACAAGATAATGCCACCATTTGTTCAGTATCATGAGTCGTTTTATTTCTTTATTGAGGAAATGCAGAATTTAAGTATCTATGCGGGCAGGTTACTGCGTTGCGTGCGCCATCGGCGTCTATATTCTACGGACACGCCCGGTACGGGTGTAGTTCATCCTGCTCGCCGATTTAATTCCGCGTTTCCTGGATTTAAATAAATACAATTCGGCCATTATAAATTGCCTGAAGCCTCCATGCGAATTTAATGTGACGTATAAATTACTAAATTGATTAAAAAAGAAATTGCTTTACAGGGTTTAAACTTGTTGCTAGGATTTAATGTAAATTATTAGAAATGTTCGTAACTAACGAAATTAGAAAAGGAATTTCATTTTGAAATTCAGTCTTTTTACAGAAAAAACTCCTCCGCTTATTGGTATTGATGTCAGCTCCACTTCAGTGAAGATAGTCGAGTTGTCTGGTGATAGTCGCGGCGGTTACAAACTGGAAGGGTATGCAATTGCCCCTATGGTGCCGGAAGCGGTCATTGACGGCAATGTGGCTGATCTGGAAAAAGTCGCCGATGCCATCAGGCAGGCGTTCAGGCTGCTGGGCACCCGTGAGAAGAATGCCGCATTGGCTTTGCCGTCATCCGCCGTCATCAGTAAAAAAGTCATTATGGAAGCCGGCCTGCGTGAAGAAGACATGGAAGCGCAAGTCGAAGGTGAAGCTAATCAATACATCCCGTTCCCGCTGGACGAAGTGAATATTGATTTCCAGATACTGGGCCCTGCGCCCAATAATCCGGAAGAAGAAGTGGAAGTGCTGATCGTTGCAGCACGTAAAGAAAAAATTGAAGACCGTGTGGCCGCTGCGGAAGTCGCCGGCCTGAAAGTCATCGTAATGGATGTAGATTCGTATGCGACCGAGGCTGCTTATACGCTGGTGTCAGTGCAGCTGCCTGATTCCGGAAACGGGCAGACCGTGATGATCGTGGATATCGGCGCCACGATGATGCACATTAATGTGTTGCATGACAACAAACCGGTTTATGCGCGCGAGCAAAGTTTTGGCGGCAACCAGCTCACGCAGGAAATCCAGCGCCGATTCGGCTTGTCGATTGAAGAAGCTGAAATCTCCAAACGCAAGGGTGGATTGCCCGAAAGTTACGAGAGTGAAGTGCTGCAGCCGTTTGTGCAGCTGCTTGCGACAGAAGTGGCCAGGGCGCAGCAGTTCTTTACCAGCTCTACACAGTACCACCATGTCGACCATATCGTACTGGCGGGTGGCTGCGCATCAATTCCTGAAATTGAAGTAACCGTGCAGGATCGTACTCAGGTGCATACTGTCATCGCAAACCCATTCCACAGCATGGCAATGGGATCCAGGGTAAAACCGCAGCAGCTTCCCGTTGATGCACCAGCCCTCCTGATAGCTTGTGGACTTGCAATGCGAGGTATAGAGATATGATACGCGTCAATTTACTCCCGCACCGGCAGATCAAAAGAGAGGCCAGGCAGCGCCAATTTGGCCTCATGGCAGCGTTTACTGCGATTGTGGCGAGCACCATCGTGTTTATGGCTTATACCGTGATTAATGCCAAAATTGACTCACAGACTGAGCGCAACGCAAGGCTGGATGCTGCAATTGTGAAACTGGACAAGGAAATTAAAGACATTCAGGACCTGAAAGACCAGATCAGCGCCATGCTGGAGCGTAAGCAGGTTGTGGAGAACCTGCAAACCAATCGTAGCCAGGCCGTGATCGTGTTTGATGAGTTGAGCCGTCAATTGCCTGAAGGCATGTATTTCAAAAGCATAAAGCAGGTAGGTGACCTGATTACACTTGAAGGTGTTGCTGACACCAATGCCAGGGTGGCTACGCTGGTGCGTAACTACAATGCTTCTACCTGGCTGGAGGCGCCGGGGCTGGTTGAAATCAAAGCGGTTACGGCAAACGGACAGAAACAGAACGTGTTTACTCTTACGGTAAAGCTGAAAGCCCCGCAGATGGAAGAAGAGGCTGATGCAACAAAAGCTAAAGCCGCAGAAGGGAGTAAGCCATGAAGTTAGAAGATTTCAATAATATTGACATCAAGAATGCCGGCAACCTGCCCATGCCGGTTAAAGCTGTGCTGCTTGCGGTTGTTTTTGTGCTGTTGCTGGCATTGGGTTATTACTTCCTGCTGAGCCCCGCACTCGAGACACTGGATCAGGAAAAAGCCAAAGAGCAGCAATTAAGAGATGTGTTTTTTGCTAAAAAGAGCCAGGCGATCAATCTGGAGGCTTATCGTGCGCAGATGGTCGAAATCGAGAAAACCTTTGGCGCATTGTTAAGGCAGCTGCCGGATAAATCGCAGATTGATGGCTTGCTCACCGACATTAACCAGGCCGGGCTGAGCAGGGGACTGGAGTTTGAATTGTTCAAACCCGGCAGCGAAACCCAGGCAGAGTTCTATGCCGAAATGCCGATCGCAATCAAGGTGGTGGGTACTTATCATGACCTGGGCGCGTTTGCATCGGACATTTCCAGACTGTCCCGTATCGTTACGATAAGCAATGTTGCCGTAGTGCCCCAAGGCAGTGGCAAGGATGGCAAGCCGGCTGATGCCAAGGTCGCCGCTACCGGGAGCATGCTGGTGATGGAAGCTGTGGCTAAGACTTATCGCTATCTGGATGCTGAGGAGATTGCTGCAAAACAGAAAGCTCTCAAAGCTGAAAAAGCAGCCAAAGCAAAATCTGGTAAGAAAGGCTGATTAAGTGAAACAATGTTTGAATCTTAAGCGGGTACAGTTCAGTAGCTTCAGGCTTCTCCCGGTTCTGGTATTGGGTGTTCTGCTGGCTGCATGCAGCGGTGAAGAAGGGGATGACCTCGACCAGTATATGCGGGATGCCACAAAGGGCATTAAGCCCCAGGTCAAACCTTTGCCTGAGGTGAAACCATATACGGCATTGCAATATAATGCAGATGGCACCCTGGTGGATCCGTTCCGCGCACGCAAAGCTGCCAATAAATCAAGTGCATTGCAGCCTAATCTGAACCGGCCTAAAGAACCTTTGGAAGCGTATCCGCTTGAAAGTTTGAAATATGTCGGCCTGCTGTCAAGAAACAAGCTGACTTATGCATTGCTTAAAACACCGGATAATGTCGTTCAGCAGGTGAAGGTCGGCAATTATGTGGGGCAGAATTACGGTCGGGTCACTCAAATTACCGACAGGGACGTAATGCTGAACGAAATTGTGCAGGATGAGCTTTCGGGTGACTGGATAGAACGTGCTTCAAATTTAACTTTGCAGGAATAATAAATTAATTAGAACAGTTGATAAGCCTGAAGTATGGATGTTTTTAAACTATCTGCGGGTATTAATACAGTCTTAAAAAAAGAGATTTAGGGTGAAACGATGAAAACAAATATGTTGAGATCAAAATTTTTACAGGCAGCCTTGCTGCTTGTCATGACTATGTTTTCAGGCTTATTGCAGGCTGAGAATCAATCCGCGCCGGGCAATAAGATTGAAAGTGTAGATTTTTCATCGTTGCCTGGGGGCAGGGTTACTGTACACGTTAAAACAACACAGCCCCTGGCCAACCCACCGGCAGGGTTTACGCTGAGTAACCCGGCCAGAATCGCCCTGGACTTTCCCAATGTGTCCAATGGGGTAGGCAAAAGTAATATCGGTGCCGATCAGGGTTCACTGAAAAGCGTGACTTTGGCGCAAGGTAAAGAACGTACCCGCATGGTGTTGAATTTATCTAAAAATGTCGGCTATAACACCAGTGTAAACGGCAATGATGTGACTATCACATTGCAGGCGAATGCGGCAGCAACAGAGTCTGTGGTGGAAACCAGGTTCTCCGAGCCTAAACTCGGCAGCCAGTCTATCGCCCTTAACAATGTAGATTTTGCGCGCGGAAAGAACGGGGAAGGCCGCATCATTGTTGATCTGTCAGACCCGTCAGCGGGCATCAACATCAAACAAAAAGGCAAAACGATTGTAGTTGACTTCATTAATACAGAAGTGCCTGCAAATCTGCAGCGCCGCCTGAATGTAACTAATTTCAATACGCCGGTACTCTACGTCGATACGATGAAACAGGGTAAAAACGGCCGTATGGTGATTGAGCCTAAAGGCAACTGGGAGCACTCAGCCTACCAGGCAGATAAAAAGTTTATTATTGATGTGCGCCAGATCGTAGATGACCCGAATAAACTGGTGCGCGGCAGCAAGCCTGGCTATGCCGGCGAGAAACTGTCACTGAATTTCCAGAACATTGAAGTACGTTCAGTGCTACAGGTTATTGCGGACTTTACTGGCCTGAATATTATTACCAGTGACACCGTAACCGGCAACCTGACGTTGCGTCTGAAAGATGTGCCATGGGATCAGGCACTGGAAATCATCATGCAGAGCAAAGGCCTTGATAAACGTAAAAACGGCAATGTGATTCTTGTCGCTCCGTCAGAAGAACTGGCAGCCAAGGAAAAGCTGGTGTTTGAAAGCCAGCAGCAGATCGATGACGTAGAACCATTGCGTACGGAAGTGTTCACGCTGAATTACATGAAAGCAGAAGCATTAAAAGATATTCTGAGCGACCCTAAACAGCGCATATTGTCCAAACGCGGCAGTGCCGTGCTTGACCCGCGCACAAATACCGTTTTTGTGCAGGATATCCCTAAATACCTCGAGCAGGTGCAGGCCATCATTAACAAAACCGATGTTCCTGTGAAGCAGGTGATGATTGAGTCACGACTCGTCATCGCTGATGAGAAATTCGGCAAGGATCTGGGTGCACGCTTTGGCGTAACGCAAACCGGCCGTCCGGGCAGCAGTGTCGCAACGATAGGCAGCACGATAGGTAGTCGGCCTACAACAGTAAGCAGCACGGGTACTATTACTCAAGGTACACATAACGGCACTGCACAAACAGCTTTAACGGATACGCTTTATTATGACAAAGCTACCAATACTAACAGTACCTTAACCAGTAGTGACGGCTTGCCAGATCTGATGTCTAACCTGCCTGTGACTAAAGCCGGTGCCGGCAGCTTTGCCTTTACCCTGTTCAGGCTGTCCGCCGGTTTGCTGCTGAATCTGGAATTGTCTGCACTCGAGACTGACAAGCGCGGTAAGGTGGTTTCCAGTCCGCGCATCACTACCGCAAACCAGCGTAAGGCTAAAATCTCGCAAGGTACGGATATTCCATACTTGCAGAGTTCTGCCAGTGGTGCCGCCAATATTACGTTTAAACCGGCAGTGCTGAGCCTGGAAGTGACGCCGCAGATTACGCCTGATGAAAAAATCATCATGGACCTTGAAGTTAAGAAAGACCGGGTTGGCCAATATATTCGTACCGGTG
>Ga0208887_100146_pt1 | contig 45646 bp, 41 predicted proteins | sample LakWasM106_HOW12_2_FD_183924 | JGI IMG/M metagenome (GOLD analysis project Ga0208887, IMG submission 183924) | Freshwater sediment methanotrophic microbial communities from Lake Washington under simulated oxygen tension - Sediment Metagenome... | ecosystem: Environmental > Aquatic > Freshwater >...
ATCAGCGTGTAATCCCAGTGTGGGGCTGAAGACAGCCCGAACAGGCTGGTGCCGTAAAACCCGCTGGGGTTATCGCCAAACATCAGCCCATAGCCCACCAGCCAGAACAGCAGCGTGCCTACACATAAATCTATATAGTTTTTCATCATGACGTTGACTGCATTCTTGGCGCGTACCATGCCGGTTTCCAGCATGGCAAATCCGGCCTGCATCAGGAACACCATGGCGCCCGCAATCACTACCCACAAGGTGTTCATAAGCTCCGTCTGCATCGCATCGGTGGCCATCACGGTAGCAGGAGACAGAAAAATGATGCCTGCAAGTATCAATAAAAAGGGTTTGGCGATTTTCAGCATATAGACCTTTGCAAATTGTGATGAATTTACATAGTCTCAAGCATGATCCATGCCATTCAGTTACGCATAAAATTGCTGCGTATGGCGATTGCCTGCCCATAACATGCCAAACTATACTGGTGATATCATGGATTACCGGTTAGACCTGCCGGCGGATATTCCGCAAATGGTGAGCTGGATGTGCAGATAGCCATCAACCCCAAGAACGAAATCAGGGGCGGCACACTCCAAATCTCCATGGAGCAGGAGTCTGTTTTCTGGGCGCATGACATTGGCGTTCAGCCACTGGAAATTCCCAGAGAGTAGATTTTACAAATACGCGTTACAATTATGGTTATGCCAGAGCGCTGTAAGCGCTTTGGAACAGCCTGAAGATGACACAAATGATGACCGAAGCCATAACACAGCACAACAACCCTTTGCATGGCAAGACACTGGAAGCCATATTGACCGCATTGCTTGGCCACTACGGATGGGACGGCCTGGCCGAACGCATCCCTGTCAATTGTTTCAGGAGTGACCCCAGCATAAAATCCAGTTTGAAATTCCTGCGTAAAACACCCTGGGCCAGAGATAAGGTTGAGGCACTCTATTTATCACTGCCCGACGCACCGCATCGTTAAACCTGCATCAGTGCATCTAGATAGCACATCTAAGCCGAAGCTGGCTCCCGGACCAACCCCAAATTAAAATCTACAGATGAAAATCGAGAAACTGGTAATAGCGGTAACTTTTTATTATGTTGAAGCGCGGCTCAAATACCTATCCGAAATCTCACGCCACTTCTCCAGCCTGGCGAAACAGGTTCAAGTATGCATCACCACCAACACCAAGGATAAAGCGCATCACCAGAACATCATGGCCAGCCTTGACCAGCAGCTCCAGGCTGAAATCTTTGTGCCGGAACTGTTAGGGCACCCGTATCTGCTCACGTGGTGCCATCTTGACATTTTCAGGGAGAAATTCAACCAGCATCAAGGCATTACGCACTTTATGTATCTTGAAGATGACATACGCATTCACTCCGGCAACATCGCATACTGGCTAAAGGCGCGCGAAATGCTAAGGCTTTATGGGCTAATTCCATCGTTCCTGAGGTTTGAACTCAAGTCAGGAGAAACTACGCCATACAGCAGCGACGTTACCAAAACAATTCCGTTCCGGCAGCTGCCGAAAATCAGGGTTTCGGATCATTATTATTTCGTAAACTTACGCAAACCATACCAGGGCATGTATTTAATGGACAGGGAGCTGATGCATGAACATTTATCCGGCCCTTCATGCAGCCCGGATTTCGGTATCTGGAATATCAGGGAAAAAGCGGCGCAGGGGCTCACCTTTGCCAATATACCGGCCGGCTATTTTTCAAGGAACCTGGTCGGGTATGACAGCAGCACCCGACAGATCGACCCGGATGCCCTGATACACCACACCCCCAACAATTACGCGAACAATCCGGATAGCGGGTTTGGCAAACTACCCGTGAGCGAACTGATCGACCGGTCTTTCACGGGCTGTATACGCAGCCTGCTGAAACCAAAGAATTCATTCAGCTTTTAGCTTTACCGTTCAGGATATGGATGAAGTTATCCGTAATCTGCAGGATTTCCTTTTTAGAATGGCTGATATAAATCATCGGAATATTGATTTCATCAGCAATCAATTTCAGAAAAGGCAGGATCTGGTTCTTGAGCCTGTCGTCCAGCGATGCCAGCGGTTCATCCAGCATCAGCAGCCTGGGCGAACTCAGCAGCGCACGCCCTAACGCCACCCTTTGTTTCTCACCGCCGGATAACTGATGCGGGCGCTGCTGCAGCAAGGCACCGATTTCAAGCAGCTGCACGATGTGCGCGAAGTTGAATTGCTGACGGCTGGCCGGAATGAAATTCAATGCATAACTCAGGTTCTGCTCAACATTCAGGTGCGGGAACAGGCGTCCATCCTGGAATACCAGCCCTACCCTGCGCGCATGTATCGGTTGATTAATATGTGCCCGGCTGTCGAACAGGCATTCGCCATTGATCACAACACGTCCGCTATCTGGCTTGATGATACCGGCAATGATATTGAGCAAGGTACTTTTACCTGAACCTGACGGCCCGAATATAGCGGTGACGCGATGATTCAGCTGCAGCGAGACATCCAGCTCAAAATTCGGCCGTTCGAGCCGCGCCTGTACTTCAATCATACTCTACCTTAATCATGCCCGCGCCCGATCTGCAGGTTGGCTTTACGCTCCAGCCTGTCACTCACCATCAGCGCACCCAGCGCGAGTAAAACACTTAATATGACAAGGCGCAGAGCCGGCAGGTCGCCATCAGGCACTTGCGTGTAGCTGTAAATCGCCAGCGGCAGCGTGCGTGTTTCATTCTCGATATTGCCGACAAAGGTAATGGTTGCGCCGAACTCACCCATGCTGCGGCTGAAGGCCAAGATCAGACCCGTAATAATGCCGGACATGGATAACGGTAAGGTCACGGTGAAAAACACCCTGAGCGGATGCGCGCCCAGCGACTGGGCTGCAAGCTCCAGCCCCCTGTCCACCTGCGAAATCGCCAGCCGGACTGAGCGTACCATCAGCGGAAACGCCATCATGGCAGACGCAACGACCGCTCCCATCCACGTAAAAGCCAGGCTGACGCCAAAATACGCATGCAGGTATCTGCCGATCAAACCCTGGTTACCCAGCAGCAGTAACAGCAGAAAACCCGGCACCACCGGCGGCAGCACCAAAGGCAGATGCACCAGGCTATCCAGCAAAGATTTACCGAAAAAGGATTTTCGTGCGAGCAGCCATGCTACAGCAGTAGCCGGAATCAGGATCAGCGCCACGCAGAACAAGGCCACTTTTAATGAAAGCAGCAATATCGAAATTTCAGCGGATGTGAAATGAAAAAGATCAAGCATATTGCGATTGTAGCGTACTTTATAGCGTACTATGGCTGTCCGACTAGCTGTTCGGCTAGCTATTCCACTAAACAATCCCCTATATCATGTTATTCCGTGCTTTGGCACGTATATTCCACGGTGACGGTTTTATGTGATGGGGCACTGCTTCGGATGCGTGGATGCAACAGCGATCCCTGCTTTTGTGGCACAGCCCGGCATCACTTTTTTTGAGATAAGCAGCTGCCACCCGGCAACTGCCGTAAGTGCAGCCGCTGCCGGATGGCATAAGACGATGCTTGTTATCGATAATTGCTACCGATAGTTACTGGAGATAGTTGCTAAAGTAGTTACGGCGCTGCAGCCTCGGTTTCGGCAGGCGGTACTGCCTCAGGCTGTGCGTGCCCTATTTTCTTGTTAAGCAGCAGGACTTCGCCCTGGGTAATGGTGGTCAATTCATTTATCCGGCTAAGAGCGACTAAAGACATAATAAGCGCCAGCAGTGCAACGACAAATGTAACAGCAATCCAGATACTGAATCTTGCCGGTTCAATAACGTGATTCACATCAGACATATTATTTACTCCCCTTTGTTAAAAAAATTCAATCACCCACTACATTTTTACATCTAAAAAAACTGTTGTGCTGCACCTGCGTTACCTTCTGAAGCATGCAGGGCAAGCTGCATTACTTTTGTCTGTGACTCATAATGGGCAAGCTGGGTCACCATATCCCTACCCAGCACGACCCTGACGCTCACATTGGCGCGAATATCACGGCGCTCAACAAGTTTGGGCGCATCCAGCAACTTGGATTGCAGCAACAGCGCCTGCGCTTCATAGCCGGGGCGATAATGAATCTGTGTCGCCAGCGTCCGGTATGGCTTTTTATTGGTCAACCGCGTTGCGGTATACCCCTGCTCGCGCAGGAACCGGCTGACTTTTCCGGCCGCACCTTTCACGCCGTTACCGTTGGTGACTTCAAGTCTTATCTGCTGCAGGTTCTGCATATTTTCAACGGATGCGACCTGTACTGTTTCGGCACTCTGCGGACTAATCTGCAGCTCGGATACGTGCGGTGCCAATTGCACCAGTTTTGCCCGGCTTTCAATTGCAGGCACCACCAGCGGCGCTGTATCGGCTGTACGGATAACGCCGCGGTCTTTCGGTATCGCCAGTATCTGCGCATCCTGCGGCGCAACTGCTGCGGTGACGGAATTGGCCTTGGTATTGGTACCGGCATCTGGAGCTGCGGCTGGAGTCGCAGCTGCCGCAATATAGGTCACGTTGGGCAGCGCGCTCTGCACTGGCGCGGGCACAGCTGCCTCGGCTGCACGTTGGCTGACTTGATCAACGCTGATGGCCTCAGAAAAAGCCAGCGCGGCCTGCGTGGTGTGGCCAGCTTTGGCATAAGCCTGGCCTAAATTATTAAGCGCACGCTGGTTACCGGGGTCAAGCGCCGTTGCCTGCTGCAACGCTTTTACCGACTCAGCATACTGGCCTTGCAGGTAATAGGCGTAGCCCATATTGCTGTATAGATGCGCAGCCTTCGGTGCCTGCTCGATCGCAAGGCGGAATGCCTGAATCGCCTCGCGGTACTTACCTTGCCTTGAGTAAACAACGCCCAGGCCATTGCGTGCCTCCACGAAGCCGGCATCTGCATTCAGCGCTTTCATATAAGCGTTGATTGCTTCATCAAAGCGGTTTTGCCCCTGGTAGTAACGACCCAGCTGGTACATGGCTTCAGGTTTATCGCCGCTGCTTTTGGTCACAGCCGTTGTCTTGATTGTCCAGGGCACAGCACTGGTGCTCTGGTTAGACGCGCAGCTCGTCATCAACGCAATGCAGCATACTGCCGGTAATATTTTATGTTTAGTGTTCATTTGAAACCTCCAAACTCAATAACTACGTCTACTGACCCCCCAATGCCGGCAGCATGATGCGATGTATGCTGATAAGCGCCGGCCCTAACAGTACCAGCAGCATTGATGGGAATATAAAGAATATCAGCGGGAATAGCAGCTTCAATGCAATCTTGGCAGCCGCTTCTTCTGCCCGCAGACGGCGTTTGGTACGCAGATTCTCTGCATGTACCCGCAAAGCCTGTGCAATGCTGGTACCGAAACGGTCTGACTGCACCAGCATCGCCACCAGCGTATCGATGTCTTCAACCCCGGTTCTCAGTGCAAGGTTGCGCAACGCCCTTTCACGCGAGCTGCCTGCACGCAGTTCGAGGTTGATCAAATGCAGTTCTTCACCCAGTGTCGGGCTGATCATGTGCATTTCTTCACTGACCCTTGCCAGCGCGGCATCCAGACCCAGGCCGGACTCTACACAGACAATAATCAAGTCCATGGCATCCGGGAAGCTGTCGAGGATTTCACGTTTTCTATAAGCGATGCGGCGCCCCAGGAACACATTCGGCAAGAAGTAACCCAACCCGGCAGCGGCAACAATAAACAGCAGCAGCAAGTTCGCCTTAAGGTTGATCCCGCTGATCGTAATGTAGAGAATAAGCAGCAGCGGCAGCGCAAAGGTCAGCAGCGTTTTTGCCAGAAAATACACCATCGGCGCCGTTTCATTGCGGTAGCCGGCATTCATGAAATGGATGCGTAGCTGGGAAGTCTCCCACCCCTCCTTGGGCACAGAAAGCTGGGCAACCGGTTTGGTGAGTTCGATGATTTTGCCTACCCATGGCGAAACCCCGACCTGCTCTTTGGTCGCGACTGGATCATCACGACCGGATCTTACAATCCGCAGCCGATCCTGCAGGGGCTTGGTATTGAATTGTGTCAGGATCACCAGTGCGACTACAAACACGGTAATGAAAATTAATGCTAGATAAATGATTTGTATGCTGTTCATATTATTCTCAATTCATTGATCTGCTTACACCCTGATTTTAATGATGCGGCTCATCGCATAAATACCCAGCAGCATCATGCCCAGGGCGACAAGAGTTAACCTGAGCCCCAGTGGGTCGGTCCAGAGCACACTTAAAAACCCGGGGTTAACCACCTGCAAAGTGGCACCAAGTACAAAGGGTAGCAACGTCAATATCCAGGCCGACAGCTTGCCCTCTGCCGACAACACGCGCACCGTTCCCATCAGCTTCAGGCGCTCCCGGATAATCCCGCTGATATTGCTCAGCAGTTCGGATAAATTACCACCCGTTTCATGCTGGATCAGCACCGCAATCACAAAATAACTGAGGTCGGTACTAGGCACACGCACACTCAGGTTTGTTAAAGCTTCCTGTGTAGAAATGCCGTAATTGATCTCCTCAAACACCAGCCTGAACTCTGACGCGATCGGCTCGGACATTTCGTTACCTACCATACGCAAAGCGCTCGGGAATGCATGCCCGGCTCTCATGGCGCGCCCCATCAAGTCCAGCGCGTCCGGCAGCTGCGCTTCAATCACCCGCATGCGTTTATTTTTCGCATTCAGTATCAGAATCAAAGGCAACGCTCCGAGCACTATCGCCAGCACAACCAGAAAGAACAGCGGCATCGCCAGAAACACTGCAATCAACGCGCCAAGAAGCGCCAGCAGGATACTGATGCCCAGAAAAGACGCTACACTCAGGTTCGAGCCGGATTGCAACAGCAGCCGATCCAGCAGATGCACCCGCGGCAGGCTCAATAACAGGCTCTGCAACTCAGGGGTTTTTGCAAGCAAGCGCTGCTTGGCCAATGTTGCGGCCTGGCCACTGTTGCCAGCTGCCGATATTGCCTGCAAACGTTTGGCAATACGTGTTTTTTCCGGCCCTTTATAGGCATTCCATCCTAGGAAAACACCTTCCAGAAACAGCACTACCGCAAAGAAACCCAGCACTACAAACAGATAATAGAGAAAGTCCACATCAACCTCCTATTCAAACAGGACCGTTGGATCGAACAATTCATCAGACACCTGAACCCCATGTGTACGCAAACGCTCGACAAACCGCGGACGGATGCCTGTTGCCCTGAAGCGGCCGTTCACGGTACCGTCCTCTGCAACACTGGTTTGTTCGAATGTGAAAATATCCTGCATGGTAATAATGTCGCCCTCCATACCGGTAATTTCCTGAATGCTGGTTATTTTGCGCTTACCGTCACTCAGGCGGGTCAGATGCACTACCGCTGTCAGCGCTGAGCTGACCTGCTCGCGCATGGCTTTTGGCGGCAGGTTGAAACCCGCCATACCGAACATGTTTTCGAGCCGGGTCAGCGCATCACGCGGCGTATTGGCGTGAACTGTCGCCATAGAACCTTCATGGCCGGTATTCATCGCCTGCAGCATATCTACCACTTCGGCACCGCGCACCTCACCTACAATGATACGGTCAGGACGCATACGCAGGCTGTTGCGTACCAGCATACGCGGCGTAACCTCGCCTTTGCCTTCAATATTGGGGGGACGCACTTCAAGGCGGACGACATGTGGCTGCTGCAGCTGCAGTTCGGCTGCATCTTCAATCGTCACGATACGCTCTGACCCCGGAATGCTACTGGACATGATATTGAGCAAGGTAGTTTTACCGGTACCGGTACCGCCTGAAATCAAAATATTAACCTTGGCTTTCACCAGCCCCTGCAATATTTCCGCCATTGGCGGCGTCAGGCTTTTATATTCAATAAAGTCCTTCATTTGCAGCGGAATCAATGCAAAACGGCGGATAGACATCAATGCGCCGTCAACAGCCAACGGCGGAATAATGACGTTCACACGCGAACCGTCAGGCAAGCGTGCATCCACCATCGGGCTGGATTCATCCACGCGCCGCCCTACACCGGAAACGATCTTGTCGATGATCTTGAGTAAGTGCGCCTCGCTTTCAAAACGTACATCTGTCAACTCAAGCCGACCCTTGCGCTCGACATAAACCTGCCGGTAAGTATTGACCAGGATATCCGACACCGTAGCGTCTGCCATCAGGATTTCCAGCGGCCCCAGACCCAGCACCTCATGCTGAATATCGCGCACCAGGTTCAGGCGCTCAGAATCATTAATGGCAATGGTCTCTTCCGTCAGCAGGCGCTCAACCAGCGTTTTGAGCTCTTCGCGCAGGCGCTCCCCCGACATGCTTTCCATCATTACCAGGTCTACACGATCCAGTAACTTGCGGTGGATACGTGACCTTAAGGCCTGATACTCCTGATACCCCATGAAACCGTACTGCTGCGGCGCCTGTGTTTGCGCTGTGATTGAAACCGGGGTTTCATCTTTCTTGATTTCTTCTAATCGATCGCGTAATGACATAGTTCTTTTCCTTCCTCGAATCAGCATGCCTTAGCTGACTTATAGTTCTGATGAGCGTGCTAATGTGTTCAGTTAGCTAATGTGCTCAGTTAAATAATTTTGAAAGCCAGCCGCTCTCCTTCGCACCGGGTATCTGCGTCAGCTTTTCCGCAATTCCCTCTAAACTCTTGTTAACCGGGTCATGCCTGGCAATTTTCATGATCGGCACCCCCTGGTTGACCGATGCCGACACCGTTGCGTAGCTATTGGGAATCCGTTCATAGACCTTCATTTCCAGGGTGGCTTCCACATCGCGCACATCAATATCACTGGCCTTCTCGCAGCGGTTGATCAGCAGGTTGATTTTGGCTTTCGGATACCCAAGGGAAAGCAGAATCTTGATCAAGCGTTTGGAATCGCGGATAAACGGCAGTGTCTGCTGTAGAACCAGAAAAATGTTATCGGCATGATCCAGCGCTTTCAGGCTTGAAGAATTCAGGGTGCGGCCGATATCCAGAATCACATAGTCATACTGGCGTTTGGCCAGTTTAATCAGCGTATCCACGTGCTGCGGCTTCACTTCCACTGCACGCTCGGCATCTTCGGGTGCGGCAAGCACGCCGAAATTCGGCAGTATCTGCACCATGGATGAAGCCAGGAAAGAAGAATCCAGGCGCGCAATATTACTTGCCACATCAGCCAGCGTATTGGGCGGAATGTGGTCGGACAAAAATAGCGCCGCATCACCGAACTGCAGATTCAGGTCCAGCAAAGCCACCTTGATATCACTATGCGTAGCCGCCAGGGTGTACGCCAGGTTGCAGGCAAGAAATGTTGCACCACTGCCGCCCTTGCCAGAAGTGAACACGAGCACCTTGCCCTGCTTGGTGGCCGCGGCATAATTTGATTTGCTTTCCACGCGATGCACCGCGCGCAGCAATTCTTCATTCACCAGTGGCAGTTTCAATACATCCTTGACGCCGATACGCAGGGCGCTGATTAAAAACTCCTGGGACACCGTCTCGTTGAGCATGATAAAACCCGTACTCGGATACTGCATGCAGACCTGCTCCAGTGCTGCCAGGTCTTTTGCCTCGACCCCTGACTCATCAAGAATCACCACATCCGGCGATTCTTTATTGATCAGGTTGATAATATTCACCGCCTTATCCAGACTGCCTTCAAACAGGTAGAAAGTGCGCTGCGGATTATCTTCCAGTAGCACCCGGCGAATACCTTCCATCAGGGTCTTGTTCGGCGAAATTATTGTTATTTTCATTGGTTTCATTTTTAGCTTTCACCTGGTTTTTTTAATTGATTGAATATCCCATGCTTTCTGCAGGCATAGTGACCGTTGAAGCCGGTATAGCTACATTGAAATAAGGGAATAAACTCACCATGGGCGCATAAGTTGCCCCTGTAATCGATACCCGTACATAAGCAATACACCCTGTTGGCGGGTCACTCAGACATTTTGTAATATTATCGCCAGGGCTGGTTGGCAGAGTCTCGAGCAGTACCCCATCCATATCCAGATACTCAATATTGATACTGGCTGTGTTAACTTCCGCGCCCGCAGGCAACGCGCCACCGCCAAATAACGCCAGGTTCTTGACTACGGCCTGCTGATCCGTCCACCTGACAACGGCCTCGCGGGCTGCACGACGCGTCACTTCCTGTACGCTATTAAAAACATAGATCAATCTGCCAAATTCCATAATCCCGAACAGCAATACAAACAGCAACATCGCCACTATGGCAAATTCAACCGCTGCTACGCCATGCTGCCGGCGAGCGGTGTGATGAGAAATTTTAATTATTTTCAACATGATTCCGGCTCAGTGCACATATAACGCATGGTGGTAGAGGGTGGCAATGTAATATTCCAGGGTGCATTAATCAGTGAGACAAATGGAATCCATTCACCGATCTTGATGGGATAGGCAACACTTACCCGGATATACTCCGGAATGTAGCCTGAGGTAGCGCAATCAGTGCCGGTACCTGTGCCGACGACATAGTCACAGATCACCGTAACATCGGCTGCCACAAAACCTGGTACCCGCGCCATATCAACGGTATTTTTCACCATGGCAATGGCATCGGTTTTCATATCCTCGCTGAGCGCAACCGTAGTACTCACCCTGGACATTGAAAGGAAACGGGCGCCATCGCGTGTCGCTTTAGCCAGCGCATCGTAATACCAGAATGCCCTGCCGAACTCGACAATGCCAGCCACGAGTATCAGCAACAGGAAAAGCAGCAAAGCAAACTCCACGGCTGCTACACCATGCATGCCCCGCCTGGCTTGTATGCTTCGTTTATTTTTACCTGTGTATCCCATTTCCAAATCCCTTATCGATACAGCCGGACATCCCTGGGTAGCTGCCCAGTATCTACGATGCCGGCGAACTCCGTTTCAAAGTTGCCTGGAAAACTGGCCTCCACCGTCATAAAGAATCGTGCGATGGCCTTTACCGGCATGGTGCGGCAAGACCCGCTTCCTCCTGCGGAGACATCACAGTTAATGATGGCAGCGTTGATTACGCGGCGACCGCTAAGCCCTGGAGGGTAATTTGTCGGTGACTGATGATATTTATTACCGGCAGGCTGGTTATAAGGTGCAGGCTGCGTTCCCGCCGGGAAGCTGCCGCCTGCCGTGGTTGGATAGCCATTGGCAGTTCTATCGGCATCCTGATTATAAAGATTAGGCGTTCCACTTGGCCCCCAATCATCTATAGAGAAAGCTGTACCTATATTGCCAGTCGCAGCGCCGTCGTAACGTACAGCATGCGAAAAGGTCCATAGCGCACCTAAGTCATTCAGATTAGTCGGCACATTCGGATAGCTTACTGGCTTACCTGGGGTTGCCGAATTCAGGCTGACCGTTTGCTGTGTCGGCTGGTTATTTGCACCCTGTTCAGTCCAATCGCGCGGTACCCCACAACCAAGAAGCTGGCTATTTAAAGGACATGAAGCAGGAACAGCTCCTGCTGGATTAGCTTTATATTGCTTCACATTGCTATCCGGTGGGTTATTGGTAGCGTCACATTTATTATTCCCAAATGAATTGAGATTATCAAAGCGGGAATTAAGAAACCTCTCCTGACTAGTCTGCACGCCTGTATTGATATAGACACTGCCGCCATCAACAATGGATGATGACTCTCCTGCGCAGATAAAAGGTCGCAGGGTGCTATCACTGGAGTTGGACGGGTCACAGGCATTGGGAGGAACATCAATCGGATTTATCCACAGCGGAACCTGTGACAGACCCGCAAGCCCTTTCTTGGCATTGTTGATTGCCAGGAGGTTGTACCCCATGCCACGGCGGAATCCATATTCGAGCAGTTCACCGCGATTATTCAGAGTAGGGTTGGCTGGATCAATCGCACACACGCCGATTGGCGCAATATTTACAACGTAACGTCCTGCTACCGCCATGCCAAAGGTGTGTGTGGTGTTCAAAACACTGGACAGCACATGTATGAACCATGTGTTGAAGCTCTTGCTGCCGGTATCTGCCTTTAGGAAAGTCTTATCGGCGGCGGCGGCGTTTGTAGTGATGGTATTGATGCGGACCATGGTGCAAGTACCATCATCCGGACAACTGCCGACCCAGAGATTATCAGCAGCCGTAAGTGTCACTGCTGTAGCATTCAGGTCGTATTTGTTCTTACCTGCGGCTTCTATCGCCCTGTCCCTGGCCCTAGTCACCCCGGCCAAAGTCCTGTTAAGCTCTTTGGCACCGCTCAATGCAGCAGCATCTGCCGCATTCTGCAGCTCAGTCTTTGCTACATAAAGATGGCCTAAATCTATTACCAGCCCGAGCATTCCGATTAACACAACAAGGCAAATAGCAACAATAATCGCTACCGCGCCATGCTGGCGTGATTTGATCCCTGTCCTTAAACCCTGTTGCGTAATCATCATCTGCTCCTTTACTATCCACTCATACAGCTACTGCTACCTGTATGAACCACCGCCACTGCCACCGCCAGCACCGCCGCTGGTCATGCCGCTAGCGCCACTGCTCACGCCAATATTAAATACATTGGGGGTGGTTGCAGGCTGAACGAAAGACCTGTGATAACGGCTCATCGCCGCATCCGCAGCCTGTCCATCCAAACCAGCCACGGGGTCGGTATTCAATGAGGCATCCGGGTTAATGATTTGCGCGGCTTTGGCTGCATTCACCGCGCTGCCGAAGTTATCGTCCATCTTTGGCGTCGGGGTTGCGCAGCCGGCTGCGGCTGTAGCCAGCAACACTGAGAGTATCAATTTAAGTGATACCGGTTTTATTGTTGATGTATCCATGATTCTCTCCTTATTTCATCTCAAAGCCATCGTTCGGGCTTTGTGGTGCCGGTTTTTCGGTTGGCGCAGCAGCAGGTGCTTTCTCAGCCGGTGGCGATCCACTTTCCAGTTTGCCATTCAGGAAAAACTCGCTTCTGCTGGGCGGACTGAAAGTATCCGTAGGCAAGGCATAATCTGGCGGCAAGGGTTTAACCAAACGCGGAGTCACCACGAACAGCAACTCGGTTTTTTCGGTTTGGAACGAACTGCTGCGGAACAAGGCGCCGAGGATCGGGATTTCGCCCAGAATCGGGAAGCGCTTGATATTCTCGGTGACATTGTTTTTGATCAGACCTGCGATTGCAAAACTTTGCCCGTCATTCAACTGCACTGTAGTGGAAACACGCCTGGTGATCAGCGTAGGATAATTAGAAATGGTAGTGTTCGCAGTATCGGCCGCCTTAGCCAGCTCGGTCACCTCCGGTGCGACACGCAGGTTGATACGGCCTTTTTCCAGCACGGTAGGTGTAAACCGCAGGCCTACGCCAAAATCTTTTTCTTCCAGCGTAATTGCGTTATTGGTGCCGCCCTGCGGAACCGGGATATAGAATTTACCCCCTGCCAAAAAACTGCCTTCCTGACCGCTGATGGCAATAATATTCGGTTCAGCCAGAATCTTGAACACCGAGTCGGTTTTGTCAGCATCAATCGTAACTGTAGTCCCGCCGTGGCTGAACACAAGCTTGCCAGCACCCGCGAGTGAAAAACCGCTCAGGATATCGTAAGCAACCCCGCCATTCACACGGCCGGCTTTAAAGTTCACACCTAACTGATCCAGCAGGTTCTTTGAGATCTCCGCCATTTTCACTTCCAGCATCACCTGCTGTGGCGCCCCCACCTGCAGCATGTTGATGACCTTGTTATCCTTGCCCGCGTAAGCCTCCGCCAATGTCATCGCCTGATCGACTTTCACGGCATCGCTTGCCGTGCCGCTCATTACCAGTGACTTCCCGGCAGTGCCGACATAGATGCCTTTTTCATCAGGCAGCATTTGCTTCAGCTTGCTCTGCAATGCCGTCGCATCCATCGCTACGGTGCTGCCGATCACGCCGATATCCATGATCGTGACCTGGCCAGACTTATCCCAGATCATGAGTGAAGTGGTCCCGATGCTTTTAGCATGTAGCACAATCTCCCTCGGGCTGGTCACCTCCACCTGGACGATCTTGTCATCTTCTACCTTGACCCGTTTCAGGTTGGCGCCTGCCGGCATTCTGATCAGGTGCGATTGTCCCGGAGAGAACTCCATTCTGGGCGCAAGTTCTGTAGAGGTTGGTATGATCCTGCCTGACGGCTCTGCGGCGTATACCGGGCCGCCAATGACTACGGCGAACCCCAGGACAGCGATTATCGCTTTAATGCTATGCCGCGCTAAATGACACGATAAATCCTGCGTCATAAGACTTTTTACATTGCTGTGTTGTTTCATTTTAAACTCTCCCTAGCAATATCTTAAATTCACTTAAAGAGTGACACTTCCCGAATTGCCATCACATTAAATTTACAATTTTTGCTGCATACAGCTAAAACTTCTCAACCGATTTCACATTGCCCCTGATCACTTCAACCTGTTCATAGGCCTCAGGTTTTTTGGCAACCGCTTTACGGCGAACGACTTTTTTCACTTCCGGTTTAGCCGCTGTCGCTTCAGGTTTAGCATCAGCAGGTAAGGCAGCTGGCTGGGTATCGCCATTCAACAGGTCTTTTTTGGTAGATCCTCCGGTTGCTGCCAGGCTGCTGTCAATCTGGTTGCGCAATACCAGCGACAGGCTGCCGACACTACGCGCCAGGTCAAGTTTTTCGGCCTGATCAGGCGTGACTTCCAATGTCACGGCATTTACGACCTTGGGCTTGGTTTCGTCACGGTTCTGTTCCTGCGCAACCGCCAGTACCAGAATGTGCTCAAGTACAATCTTTGAGATACTGTTATTGCCGTTTGCGGACTGGGCAGTTTCATCTATGGTATTGACCACAATATCCACGTAATTGCCAGGCAAGGCAAATCCGGCAACACCCACCACATCATTCACGCGTACGGTCATCGCACGGTTACCTTCTTTAATCACGGCAGACAGGCCACCGGTCGCACCCAAGGGCGCCAGTTTGGATTCCAGCACCGGCTCGCCACGGGATAAACTGGTTCTAAGCACCCTGGTGTCCAGCGCTTTAACATCGGTAAAAGCACCTGCCGGCACACTGCCCTGCGGCCAGTCAGCCACTTTCAGCATCTGCGGCGCAAGCGGCGTTCCTAAATCAACATCGGCAGCAGCCACCACTACTTTGCTGGACTGCACGGAGGCCTGCTTATTGACCCAGCGCGACGCGAGTACAACCGCACCCAGCCCTATGATTATCGAAATAATCACCATCAGAAAAGCTCTCGGATTTTTCATTTGGAAACCCCTTTTTCTCTATTTTGTTTTTTCGTTTTCATTGCTTGCCGTCTTATTTCCTGATTAACGCTATGTCATTAACCCCGCTTGATTAGCGTCATCTTAATCATGCGTAAAGTAATTGTTCCAAGCCCAATCCAGCAGCTCTTTTGTCATCTCGGGCTGCCTGCCTTCATAGCGCGATATATCCCGCAGCTGCTCCATAATGTCGCGCGGGATGCAGGCTGACAGGGGCTTGCCGGATTTATAATGGTGCTCATGCAGCAGATAATTAAAGCCGTCTTCGCTGTAAGGGATATCCAGCTCTTCGCATACCTGCTGCGTGATGCGGCGATACTCTTCTTCGCTGAGTGCACCCACATAAATCTTGTAACCAAGCCGGCGCAGGAATGCCTCATCCGCTAATTTGCTGGGGGCTATGTTGGTAGAGAACACGACGATCACGTCAAACGGAATCATGAATTTCTTACCCGTATGCAAAGCCAGGTAATCCACACGGCGATCCAGCGGCACAATCCAGCGATTCATGATATCGACTGCCGGTGCCAGCTGCCGCCCAAGATCATCAATGATCAGTAAACCGTTATTGGCCCTTACCTGCGGCGGCGCCTGATAGAACCTGGCACCCTCATCAAAATCAAGGTCCAGCATGGAGAGCGTCAACTCACCGCCGGTTTTAATCACCGGACGGTGGCACAGTATCCAGCGTGCATCCGATGCAAGCCGACGATCAAGTACAAAACCGCTCTCATCAGTAGCACTCTTAGGCAGCAAAGGAATATGTACCAGCGGGTCATAAATCTGGATAATTTCGTTATCCACAACAATCGCATGCGGAATGGCGACATCGCCGTTAAGCAAACCGGCCAGATGTTCGGCAATATAGGTTTTTCCGCTGCCGGACGGGCCATATACAAAAATCGCACGGCCTGAGTTCATTGCGGCGCCAAACTGCCTCAGAATGCCTTCTTTAACGACCAGATTGCCGAATACCTGCACCAGGCGTTCTTTTGTAACTTCCATATCGGCAATCGACTGTTCGCGCACTTGCTTAATATATGCATCCAGGCTAACGGGTGCCGGGCCTACATACTGGCTTTTACGCAGGTAATCTTCGCCGCGTTCACGTCCCAGCTCGGATAAATTATAGGAAATGGCGGTTTCAGTCTCGCCGTTACGCATGACCTCGCACATGTATTCAGCACGTAAAAAAGACAGCACTGGTTCCAGCACGGCCATCGAGAGTTTGGTAGATTTGATCAGATCCTGCAGGCGCATCTGGCCGCGCAGGAATAAGGTCTTTGTAACGAGCTCGACAAGAAATTGGAAGCCAAGCCCCGTTTCCTCTATGCTATGGGGAGCCGCCGGCAACTGCACATGGCGCCGCTCTACGCTGGGCCTGGCGTTACGCTCTGAAAACAGACTGTTTACTTTCGCTTCGCTCATCATGGTTTTTCAATCTTGGTTATTGTTGTTTTATACCCTGATCTCACTGGATATAAGCCGGGTTACCGCTCACAATCCCGCTAATCGCCAACTATCCTTTTTAAATGATGAATCATTGCAGCTCAAATTCGTTTTTAAGTCACGTTTGCTTACATACGCTGCCAGACCAGGTAACCTAAAGTACCTGTCGTAATCGCTACCGCATACGGCAACTGCCCTACCGACAGCGGCATGTCGTTCATTAACGGCGGCTGCCCTGTACTCATTTTTAACAATCCGCCAAATAGCATCACCTTAATGTTCAGCAGCAGATTCATGAGCTGCCTCGACCATAATGCCGCGACCAGTGCAATCACACCTCCGGCAATCAGGGTTGCAATCAAGGCGCCGACTAAATCCCCAGCCCCTAGAAATGCGCCCACCATACCCATCAGCTTCACATCGCCGGCACCCATCGCGCGTAGCAGGTAGATCGGCAGCAACACGGCCAGACCCAGCGCGAGCCCTTTCAACGCAGCCAGCCAGCCTAGCCCGCCCGGAGTCAGGCTATTAAACCCGGAACCGCCAGGCAATAATCCATTCAGCGCCACCCCAAGCACGACACCGACCAGAACCAACAGGTTCGGGATGCGATGACTGCGTACATCTTCGCGCGTGGCCAGCAACAGCAGCACGGCCAGCACCATTAACGCCATTAATCCTGATAATTCCGCGGTCATCTCATACGCCCAAACAGTCTTAGAAACTTATCGACTCTTAACTGCAAGTAATAATAGCTGCCGAACCAAATGCCTCAGCTACACTCTTATATCTACCGCATACGCGGTCACCCAATACACCGACTGCAGCGATAATCACCAGCGCAATCAGCGAAGCGAGCATTACATACTCGATAGAAGTCACACCTTCTTCATCCAGCCACCAGCTTTTAACCATTTCACATAGGCGATCCATCGTCATTCCTTTTGCTTACAGGCAACCAAACCTGGCTTAAATAATGTGCGCGACAAAACATCAGCCATTAATTTATCAAATGCCACACGGCTTTTTCTTTAAAACTTTTTTTGATGGCGATATAGCCAACTCCATATCGCCACCAAAATACCTGGCAGCTCAGGCCTCAGGAAATTGCATTTGCAACCTTGTTGAAGGTTGTATTAACACCCTGACCAACCAATTGAACCGCACCAATAATCACCACTGCAATTAAAGCTGCAATCAATGCATATTCAATTGCGGTAACGCCTTCTTCATCACGGATAAAACGCTTGATACCTGCATATAGTTTTTTCATGATTAATCTCCTCTTATTAAAAAACACTTGATTACTACAAACTGCATTACATTAACCCATTACTCACCTGTGCTATTGTGGCTTTGGAACCGTAATTGGCTGATGGCTATTTCTCAACACAGCTACAATCTACCGCAGTCATGATGCAACTAATATACGTGCAAACCCCTATTGAGAATGCGGTATCGGTCACGGCCGGAAAAACGATGAAAAAGTTAAGCCTGTACATCACTTGAGCCAATACATCATTTAAACCAGGCAATCGGTCTTTTAATACTGGCACCAAATAATCGGGGGTATGAACGCAGAAGTGCGGTGCGGTAGCAGGCGCTGTGCTGGCCGGGGATGAAAAATTGCGATCTAGCGTGTTTCAGACTGGATGCGGTTCGCAATCGCATCCAGCTTTGCGTCAATCGCCGGATAGTAACTGTCCGGCAGTATCAAGGCCATGCCGGTTTCGGAACCAGGTCGGAGTGCGCGCAACTCTTTTTCCATGGCCTCCAGCTCCGGCATGGTTTCAGGTGCCGCCAGCTGCCGCAGCAGCTCAATCCGGATCAGCTGCCGGCTGCGCTGCATCCGTATGTAAGTGCTTGCTTGCTTCAGGGTCTGCCGCGCCTGGGCCGCATACCCTTCCGCCAGCTGCAGGCGTGACAGTGTAATGATGGCGTCAGCATGATAAGGGTTGGCGTGCAGGCTCTGATTCAGAACCTGATGTGTCCTCGTGTAGGCAAAACCGGCATCAAAAGCCGCATGGTGTCCGATCAGGATTCTGGCCTCACGCACGCCGATTTCTGCATCGTTTGCGTTAAGCGCACGCACTGTATCAAACCGCTGCAATGTACGCTCAAGCAAACTGCGGTAAAAGTCCGCACCCATCCTGCGTATAAATGCGGCATCAGCCAGCGCCAGCTCTGCTGTCTGCAATAGGGTTTCCTGTGCAACCCTCTCCTGCGGCTGGATCAGGGTGATGGCCTCGGCAAGTTTATAAGCGCTGAATTGACCGGAAACCAGGTTTTCCAGCGCTACATTACGCTGCTTGTTAATCGACCAGCCAAGCACATGCGCGCCATACGGCAGTAGAATCAGCAGCATCAGGAAACCAGCACATAAATACTTGAGGAAAGGGCTAAGCTTTTTGATGTTAAAAACACGCCGCACTTCCACTTTATCCGTTAATTGCGCCACCCTCGCCAGATAAAGGCCGACCAGTATATTCATGAAGGCCAGGTAAAAAATGAAATTGACAAACGCATGCATGAATAGCGCCATCACGCCCAAAAGCAAGGCTGCACTCTCAAAGCCTGCCGGGGCTATCGCCTGCCGCAAGCTGCGCTTGAGCTGAACGCACACGCCATACAACAGGCATAGCTGCAGCAATATGGCCGGAATGCCGCCCTCGATCGCCAGCTGCAGGTAATCATTATGGGCAAAGAAACCGGCTGTGCTGTTCTCCAGCGGCACCCGGTATGCCGGGTAATAATTGACAAATGTACCCCAGCCACTGCCTATGACAGGATGCGCCAGCAGCATTTTCAGGCCTGACTGCCATAACAGCAGCCGGGCAGCGGCTGACGGGTCATGATCCAGGCGGAAGGTGCGGTCTGCAATGCTCACATTTAACAGCACGGTGCTGCACAGGTAGGCTGCAAGCGTCAGCAGCACCAGGGTCAAAATGCGTTTTCTGGCCACACCATGACGATACGCCGCCCACAGAAAAACCGGCAGCAGCAATAGCCAGGCGGCAGTACCGCCGCGCGAAGTAGTCGCAAAAAGCGCAGTGCTGATGATCAGCAGACCGACAGCTGTCGCCAGGCGCTTCAGGTGATAGCCGCTGCTTTCAACAGTGAGCAGCACAAATGCCGCAGGAAACCACAGCAGGTTCATGAATGCCGCAAACACATTACGATCCTGGAACGGCCCCTGGGCATAGCCGCTACCGACATGGTGAACCACCTGCCAGATGGCCCATAGCGCAAACACGGTGCCCAGCAGAAACAACACTGTCCGTAAATAGCGCCAGGTTTCGGCAAAAGTCGCTGTATTGGTAGCAAACAGGTACATGACAGGCAGCCCGGCCAGCATCGCCAGCGTCATCAGCGCCGTTTCGGGAACTGCGCTGCACAAGCCGACGATAAATAGCCACAGCAGGTAAACCAGCATCAGCGTCGAAAGCGTGTAGGCCTGATAGGTCTGCCGTGCGAACACCTGCCGGCATCCGGCGACGCTGGCAACCAGCAGGAACATGGCCGTCACTGCGCTGCCGCCATACCAGAAACCCGATAGCATGAGCTCAACCAGAAATAACAGGTAAATGCACTGACGAGAATTCATGGCATTGTATGTTCCGGGCAGTTAATTAACTTGATTAAAATAAACGTACATAAGGGCTCATGCGGCCACCATCGGTTTACTGCATGCTACCACCGTTGCAGCGCCAGCTGAAATCATTCTTCTGATCTGGCTTTTAAAGCATTAATCCTTTTGAAGCATTAATCATAGACAAAAAAAAACTTCTCTCTTAGACTTGATAACAGAGATAGCAACCTTGTGGTAATTCTGAAGGAATATCAGTTGATCAGCCAATATTCAGATCTGAGTTTCCAGACACTGTTTAATACCGTGTCTAACGCAATGCTGCTGGTGAACGATGCCGGACAGGTCATTCAGGCCAACCCCATGGCACAGCTGCTATTAGGTTACCCGCTGGAAACCATCATCGGCCTTGAAGTCGAGTCACTGATACCGCAACGCTACCGCCAACACCACCGTCACTACCGACAGGCATTTAACGATAACCGCGAAGAACGCCCCATGGGCACCGGCAATAAGCTAAGTGTGCTGACCCGCGATGGCAGGGAGCTGGATGTACACATTGGCCTGAGCCCATTGCATGGCGACATCAAAACTTACACCCTGGTCACGCTGCACGTTGTAGACAGGCGACGTGAGGCGGAGGAAGCCTTGAGAATCAGCGAAGAACGGCTGCGCTTTGCAAGGGAAGCCGCCAACCTGGGCGTTTTTGACCTTGATGCCAACTTCAACATCCTGTACTGGGATGACCGCATGCATGAACTGTGGGGACTAGATTCAGGCAGCCCCCTCAATAAAAAACAGCTGCTGTCGGCGATACACCCGGAAGATATCGCGTTAAGGCAAGCGGCACTTAACCATGCATCAGACCCCGATGGCAACGGCAGATACCATGCAGAATACCGTGTCACCAATTTCAGGGACGGTAGTGAACACTGGGTAGCCGCAGTTGGCAGAATGCATTTTCACGATGGCCGCCCTACGCGCCTGGTAGGCGTGGCGCGTGATATTACCGAACAACGGTCTCTAGAAAAAAAACTGCAGGAACAGCGTGATGAAGCCGAACAGGTGTTTACACAGCAGGTTGCCGCACAAACCGCTTCAGCAATCGCGCATGAACTCAATCAGCCGCTGGCCGCCATTTCCGCTTACAGTGAAGTTGCCCTGCATGCGCTGGAAAATAATTCGATTGATACCGAAAAGCTGAAACGCGCGCTCGAAGGCTGTGTAAAACAGGCGCAGCGTGCAGGCAATAGTCTGCACGAATTGCTGGCTTTCCTGCAAAAAGGTGATCTGGTCAAAGACCAGCTGAATATCAATGATGCAGTGAGGGAAGCGCTCAACATCGCAAAAAGCAGTGGCTTCGGAAATTTCCGCAGCACCCTGAACCTGGAGAAAAACATCAGGCCAGTACTCGGTAGCCGAACACATGTCATCAAGATACTGGTCAATCTGTTGAGAAACGCTGTAGAAGCCATGCAAAGTTCCGGTATATCGACCGCCGCCATCGTCATCAAGGTGCGCACCAATACTGAAACCAATATGGCGCATGTTTCCGTGCAGGACTATGGCCCGGGGCTGACACCTGATGTTGCAAACCGCGTATTTGAGCCTTTTTTCACCACCAAAACTACCGGTATCGGCTTAGGCCTTGTGATCAGCCGCGCCCTGGCAGAAGCCAACGGCGGCCAGCTATGGGTAGAACCCAGCACCAAACCCGGCACGACGTTTCACTTCACGCTGCCTTTTGCACCACCGGTCTACGGTACTTCAGTTCAGGGTCGAGAGCCCAAAATCAAGAACCCTAATTTGAAAAACCCAAATTTTAAATAATCCTGATTAAATAATCTTAAGTTCAAATTCGGGCTCGTTTAAACCGCCCCATCTTAACCACTTTATTCGCTGTTCGTATTTCAAATAGTGCGCAACAGGCGCTTAATTGATATTATTTATACTAATCAACAAAGGCCTGTTCCAATGAACACATATCAGCAGATTCAACCGGATGATTTAGTCGCCATGCTTTCATCCGGCCCGGTATTATTAGTCGACGTACGCAATGATGACGAAGTGGCGCGCGGCATCATCGAGGGTGCGATTCACATTCCCTTAGCCTTGCTCCCGCTGCAGTGCGACGCGCTGAACAAAGCGGAATCCATCGTATTTTACTGTCATAGCGGTGTGCGCTCGGCGCATGCGGCAGCTTTTGCCATCAGCAAAGGTTATAAAAACGTATACAACCTGTCGGGCGGGGTTTTAAGCTGGGCAAGGGCAGGTTTTCCTTTTGTGCCGAACGGCAACCTGCCTAAAGCTTAACGAGCTGAATGTGCAAGGCCGTGAAACCCAAGGCCTGAATATTAAAAAAGAAAAGAGAAATAATGCAGTTTAATAAAGAAGTAGATGCCAGCGGCCTGAATTGCCCGCTGCCGATTTTGCGCTGTAAAAAAGGCCTGAGCGACATGGCACCGGAACAAGTGCTTAAAATAATCGCGACCGACCCCGGCTCAGTCAAGGATTTCAAGGCATTCTGCGTACAGACCGGGCATGAGCTTCTGCAGCTTGAAGAACACGATAATTCATTCACGTTTTATATTAAAAAACGCGTCATTTAACGTTACAGTGCTCCATAAACAACCCGTCATACCAGCGGAGGCTGGTATCCATGCAAGGTTCGTGACTGAAGGCATTTGTATTTTCATAAAAATCACTATCATTTCTGTCTTTACCTGGTCTCACCATACGATACTTAAAGCATTCAGCGCTTAACAAACTCAAAGTTAGCGCATCAAGTAAGCTCTGCGTTATTCCGCCCGAAAAAGTCGTTCCACCCGAAAAAAAAGGTGCCTAGGCACCTTTTTACTTAGCTTAAATTCAGCTTTATTTCAGCTTTGCCAGCTGCGTCCGCAGTTTTTCCAGGCTTGCCCCAAACTCAGCTACACGGCCTTTCTCCTGCTCCACCACGGCTGCCGGCGCACGTGCTACGAAACTCTCGTTACCCAGCTTCGCATTGGCTTTGCTGATCTCGTTTTCCAGACGGGTAATCTCTTTGCCCAGGCGCTCTTTTTCTGCCGCTACGTCAATTTCAACTTTAAGCATCAGCTTGAAGTCATCCACCAGCATGACCGGCGCATCGGCTTCCGGCAAGTCAGCCACCACCGCAACCTCTTCCAGCTTGGCCAGTGATTTCAGGTAAGGCGCATATTTTGTCAATTTATCTGCATCACCTGCTGCAATCAACGGTACACGCGCCGCCGGAGAAATACCCATTTCACCGCGCAGGCTACGGCAGGCATCCACCGCCTGTTTCAGCAGCGCCACCCAGGCTTCAGAGGCTTCATCGATCTTGTTCGGCTGCGCTTTGGGGTAGGCTTCCAGCATGATACTAGGGCCATTGCGGCCGCTCATCGGGCCTATGGTCTGCCAGATTTCTTCGGTGATAAATGGCATGATCGGGTGCGCCAGACGCAGAATCGTTTCCAGCACGCGCAACAGAGTGCGGCGTGTTGCACGTTTCTCGGCATCTGTACCACCTTGGATCTGCACCTTCGCCAGCTCCAGGTACCAGTCGCAGTATTCATCCCACACAAACTCGTAAATAGATTTTGCCGCCAGGTCAAAACGGTAGTCGGCAAACGCACGCTCTACATCCGCCTCGGTGCGCTGAAAAATACTCACAATCCAGCGGTCGGCCTGTGAAAAATCCAGGTAGCCTTCCGGCTTGGTTTTGCAGTCTTCCAGGCCATTATCCTGACCTTCTGTGTTCATCAATACAAAGCGCGTGGCGTTCCACAACTTATTGCAGAAGTTGCGGTAACCGTCGCAGCGCTGCAAATCAAACTTGATGTCACGGCCCGGTGACGCCAGCGCGGCAAACGTGAAACGCAGCGCATCGGTACCGTAAGCAGCAATGCCTTCCGGAAACTCTTTACGGGTGCGTTTTTCGATCTGCTCGGCCTGTTTCGGATTCATCAAACCGGTAGTGCGTTTTTTGATCAGCGCATCCAGCCCGATGCCGTCAATCAGGTCGATCGGATCCAGCACATTGCCCTTGGATTTACTCATCTTCTGGCCTTCGGCATCACGGATCAAGCCATGCACATACACATGTTTGAACGGGATTTTGCCGGTGATGTGCGTGGTCATCATCACCATACGCGCCACCCAGAAGAAGATAATATCAAAACCAGTTACCAGCACAGAAGACGGCAGGTATTGCTGCAAGGCCACATTGGCTGCGTCCTTTTCCGCATCGCCGGTCCAGTCCAGCGTTGAGAACGGCCATAAAGCTGATGAATACCAAGTGTCCAGCACATCGTTGTCGCGGGTTAAATTGCCGCTATAGCCATCTTTAGCCGCCAGTGCTTTGGCTGCGGCTTCGTCGTTGGCGACATACACTTTGCCCTCATCTGAATACCAAGCCGGGATTTGATGCCCCCACCACAGCTGGCGCGAAATGCACCAATCCTGAATGTTGTTGAGCCACTGGTTATAAGTGTTGACCCAGTTTTCCGGGTAAAACTTGATCTCGCCGCTGGCCACGACATCCAGCGCTTTCTGCGTGATGGATTTGCCATCGGCAGCCGGTTTGCTCATGGCCACAAACCACTGGTCGGTGAGCATAGGCTCAATCACCACGCCGGTACGGTCACCGCGCGGTACTTTTAGTTTGTGTTTATCCACCTTGACCAAGTAGCCCTGCGCTTCCAAGTCAGCAACCACTTGCTTACGTGCAGCGAAGCGCTCCAAGCCCTGATACTGTGCAGGAGCAGCGTCATTTACAAAACCCTGCAGGTTCAAGATGCCGATCATCGGCAATTTATGGCGCTGACCCACGGCATAGTCATTAAAGTCGTGTGCTGGCGTCACTTTCACCACGCCGGTACCAAACTCTTTATCTACATAATCATCGGCAATAATAGGGATTTCACGGTCACACAGCGGCAGTTTTACGTTTTTACCGATCAAATGCGCATAACGTTCATCTTCCGGATGCACCATCACGGCCACGTCACCGAGCATGGTTTCCGGACGGGTAGTCGCTACCGTTAAATGGCCGGAACCTTCCGCAAGCGGATAATTGATATGCCACATGGAGCCGTCTTCTTCTTCCTGCACCACTTCCAGGTCTGATACCGCCGTGCCCAGTTTCACATCCCAGTTCACCAGACGTTTGCCGCGGTAGATCAGGCCTTCGTTATACAGGCGCACAAAGGTCTCGGTAACGGTTTTGTTCAAGCCTTCATCCATGGTGAAGCGTTCACGTGACCAGTCCGGTGAGGTACCTAAGCGGCGCATCTGCTTGGTGATGGTGCCGCCTGAGTATTCTTTCCATTCCCAGACTTTTTCGAGGAATTTTTCACGGCCTAAATCATGGCGTGACACGCCTTGTGCGTCTAACTGGCGCTCCACCACAATCTGCGTAGCGATACCGGCATGGTCGGTGCCAGGCTGCCATAAAGTGTTGTCGCCGCGCATGCGGTGGTAGCGCGTCAATGCATCCATCAGGGTCTGGTTGAAGCCGTGCCCCATATGCAAGGTGCCGGTCACATTAGGTGGCGGTAGCAGGATGCAGAAGTTGTCTTGTTTGGATTGATCCAGACCGGCGGCATAGTAGCCTTTGCCCTCCCAGAATTCGTACCATTTGCTTTCTATGGTTCTGGGGTCGAAGGATTTAGCTAACTCTTTAATTTCGGACATTTTTTGAGAAGAATATTCAGTTGTAATTGGCGGCTATTTTAACACAGGCGACAGGCAGTATTACGACGCTTGGCTCCCAATCAAGACTGAAAGCGCTGCGCCAAGGCAAAAAAGTGAAAAATGTATCCAGCTCCAGCGCCGGTAATGCTGGCGCAGTGCATGCGGGGAAAGGCCGGATATCAGGAACAGGCGTTTATTGGCAGGCTGTGCAATCAGGTGTACCTCGCTTTGCAGCCGCTGCGCATGCTTGGCACGCGCCTCTGCATAGGCGCTTTCACGCGCGAGCTCCCATTCATGCAGGTCAATCTCACCATCCCGGTTCAGGTCAAACTGTTGCAATAGCCTGGCTTTTGACTGCTTCATACGCGTGATCAGCCTGCGCGCATCCTGATGTATTTCAGCTTCGGGGTCAACCTGGCTGCCGGTATCCAGATCGCCCAGCACATAAAGTGGCTGGTCGGCAAACAATACATCCTCAATGTACTTATGGCCATGCTGCTCCACCACATGACGGCTGGCGGCAAACACCTCGGCACCCCTGGGGTCAATCCGGCAAATGCCGCTGTCATCCTGCATTTCGAACGGCAGTTCACTGATGCGGTAATCGACTAGGCGCCACATATAGTTTGTGTCACGGCTGTAAACCCATAGCCTGAACCATACGCATTCAACACCGCGAATCGGGCTGCGTACAGGCGTGACGCTTTTAGAGGTGCCGAACAGTTCAACGTAGCCCTGGGCAGCAGACGCTATGGCAGAAACCGGGATCTCGGTCATGCCGAGCAGGCGTTTGAAATTAAATGCCCACGCCAGCACGGCAACCAGCGCACCGGCAACAAGAACCATCGGTAATTGATGAATGTGCTGGCTGCGGAAATCAAGAAAAACACCCGCCAGCAGCAGCCCCGCATAGGCACACAGAGCCAGGGGATTCAGGTAGTAACTGCTTAACTGCCGCATCGGCCGCCCTGATTATTTTGCGTTAAAACGCTGGCTCACATCAATATCGGCAAGTTCGGCGCTTGCAAACTGCAGTAAATCCGCTTTTATAAAACCAAATAAGCGGGCAACGATTAAATCCGGAAACTGCCGGATACGCACATTATTGATATAGACGCTGTCGTTATAAAACTCGCGGCGGTCTGCGATCTGGTTCTCAAGGCCGCTGATACGCGTTTGCAGCATCAGGAAGTTCTGGTTTGATTTTAAATCGGGGTAATTTTCGGCCACGGCAAACAATCCACCCAGGCCTGCGCGCAGCATGCCCTCGGCCTGACCCAGCGCTGTCACGTCATGATGCTCGCTTGCCGTATCTACCTGCCGGCGCGCCTGAATCACTTTTTCAAGCGTGGTCTGCTCATGCTGCATATACTGCCTGCAGGTGTCGATCAGCTTGGGCAGCTCATCATTGCGCTGCTTAAGTAGCACATTGATATTCGACCATGCTTTTTCTACATTATTTGCGATGCTGACCAGACTGTTATAGGTCATCACAAAATACAGCACCACGACTGCCAGCACTATCCAAGCCACCATCTGAATTCCCCCTGAAAACGCATCATTTTTGAAACAGTATAACTTAGCTGATGACTTTTACGGTGGTGATGGCTTTTACGGTAAAGCGCAGACTCGCAGCATGCTGGCGTTGAAGCGCTTTCAAGTGTTGAGCAATAATGGCCCGGCTTTATCCCAGTAACGGGAAAAACGCTGCAGGCGCTTATCGCTCATGTCCACATCCACCAGTTTATCCACCGGCTGCCATTTAGTTAGAAATGGTGTCAGTATCTGTTTAATTTTGGTGTTTGGCGTGGCCTGTGTAATCAGTTCCCCCACGTTTCGCTGCATCAGCACTTCATAGGTGTCGCCAACCCATACTTCTACATGCATCATCTCGCTCAGGCAGTCCATCACGAACTGCAGTCGATTAAGCGGCCAGTCACCATGCAGTTGCGGATCAAATACAAAAATCTTGGGGAACGGCTGGTTCAGCACACTATTGTTTGGCGATAACATTTCATCATGCACATAAACCGCCACCGCTTTATGCATGGAGGCCGCATTCATCGGCACCGGCTTCAACGGGTATCGCTTTGCATCGGCACTGGCGGACTGGGTGAATAACCGTGCCTGCAATTCTTCATAGCTGGCATCAAATGGGCAATCAGCCGTACAGCCGGCACAATATTTCTCGCCGGTATAACGCGCCAGATTTTCTTTGTTGAAGTAATACGGTTTAGAACTGAATGTAGAAGCGACCCATTGCCACGATAAATGGTTGCTGGCGATGTAACCATCCAGCAGATGCGCTTCGAACCAGTCTGCGGCTTCACGCCAGTCGATTTTAAGATGATGCACGATATAGCTGGCCAGCCACATGCGCGCATGGTTGTGTACGTAACCGGTGCCCAGCAAATCACCAATAAAAGCATCCATGCACGGCAAGCCGGTTTCACCCTGCCTGACGGCATCGCTTAACCCGGCGTAACCAAGCGCAACCTTGGGCGGCTCCATCTCACTGTAAATTGCATTGCCGCGTGTAAACCAAACCTGACGCCAGTAATCACGCCAGGCCAGCTGCATCAGGAGGTTTTCTGCAGTCAGCCCGAATTTGCCTTTGATTGCCGTAAAGGTCTCGTTCAAAGTCAGGCAGCCGTACCTGAGGTAAGGTGAAAGATGCGTAACCGAGCCATTCAGGAAATTACGGTTGCGTCCGTAGGCAAGCGCATCAACGTTATTCAGCTTGGCAAGTGCAATTGAACGCCCGCCCGCCCACTCACCCTTGAGATCGTCACCCCTGGCATTCGGAAAGGTACGCTTAACGTAATGCAGGCGCTCCATGCGATCACTGGGAATAGTCAGCTTTAGTGCAGGCTTCATGAGTTTTTCTCCTACGGACTTAATCGCTAGTTTACTATTTTTTACCCCCTGATCGGGTAGTGTCTGTTATTAATTTTCTAATATACGTAGCAAAATATAACATGCAATAATGCCTTGTTATGTATAAAATCAATGTCAAAATAATCTGAAAAGGAGCGGCATGATAGAAGCAATGTGGGTCTGGGCAGTGCTGGGCATAATACTGCTGGCAACCGAAATTATGATCACCGGCACTATATATACATTATGGTTCAGCATCTCCGCACTATGCGTTGCAGTAATGCTGTGGCTGTTTCCTGACACGACTTACGCCGTTCAATTCACGGTTTTTGCTATATTATCCTTGTGCTCGCTGGCCATCTGGCGCCGCCACTACAAGAAAACCGACACCAGCTACCGTGTTGGTCAGGCACAGGGTGAAGAAATCGGTCGCGTCGGGGTTGTCACCGAGGCAACCAGCCCCGCACAGAGCGGTACCATACGATTTACCCAAGGCCTGATGGGCAGCAGGGAGTGGGTCGCGGTATCGGATGACCTGATAGAAGCCGGCAGCAATGCCACCGTAGTGGCCGTGGAAGGCAACTCACTCAGAATCGCAAAAAGTAATTAATAATTAAGGAAATAAAATGACTGAATTTAGCTTTGTACTGATATTTTTAGTAATAGTCGCCATTTTTAAAGGCGTGCGCATTGTGCCGCAGGGCGAAGAATGGGTGGTTGAACGCCTGGGTAAATTTGCCGGTGTACTGACCCCCGGGCTGCATGTCATTAACCCGATTTTCACCAAGGTGAGCTACAAGGTCACCACCAAAGACATTATTCTGGATGTGCCTGAACAAGAGGTGATTACACGTGACAATGCCGTGATTCTGGCAAATGCAGTGGCCTTTATCAAAGTAACCAAAATCGACCGCGCCGTTTACGGCATTGAGAACTTCCGCGAAGCGATGCGCAATATGGTGCAGACCAGCCTGCGCTCCATCATCGGCGGCATGGACCTGAACCAGGCGCTGACATCACGTGACCGCATCAAGGCTGAACTGAAATCCGCAATTGCCGACGAAGCACTGGATTGGGGTCTGACGGTAAAATCAGTGGAAATCCAGGATATCAAGCCATCACACAACATGCAGGAAGCGATGGAAAGACAGGCTGCTGCCGAGCGTGAGCGCGTAGCCGTAGTGACCGAGGCCGAAGGTGCAAAACAATCACTGATCCTGAACGCAGAAGCACGCCTGGAAGCGGCGCGTAAAGATGCAGAAGCGCAGATGGTGGCGGCAAAAGCCTCCGCCGAATCCATTAAATTTATCACTGAAGCGGTCAAGGAAAACAACTCGTCTGCCATGTTCCTGCTCGGTGACCGCTACATTAATGCCTTGCAAAGCATGTCTGCTTCTGAAAACAGCAAAATCGTAGTAATGCCGGGTGATCTGGTAGGTGCAGTTAAATCACTGGTTGGCGGTAAGTAAGCACATTACTCCCTCCCCATTTCAGGGGGAGGGCTGGGGTGGGGGTATAAAACTACCATCATATGTTAAGAATTTCTCCAGACATCAAACCCAACTCACGGCAATTACGCAGCGATCTGACCGATGCCGAAACGCACTTATGGCAACATTTGAGAGCGCGCCAAGTATGTAATCAAAAATTCAGGCGGCAACATCCTGCTGGAAACTATATACTGGACTTTGCATGTATTGAAGCAAGGCTGGCAATTGAAGTTGATGGTGGCCAGCATAACGAAATGCAAAACCAAGACAATCTACGTACTGCATGGCTAGAGAAGCAGGGATGGAAAGTTCTACGCTTTTGGAATAACGAAGTATTACAGAATATTGAAGGGGTGCTTGAGGTGATACTTAACACACTAGAGACAGATAAAAGTAACACTTAACCCCCATCCTAACCTTCCCCCTACAAAGGGGAAGGAACTCTATTCGCCACACACAGTACAGGCCGGGTCTTTACTCAGCTTGATTGTGCGCCACTCCATGGCTAGTGCGTCCAGCAACAGCAGCCGCCCCTGCAAGCTCTCGCCGATATCCATCAGTAATTTCAAAGCTTCTGCTGCCTGGCAGGTGCCGATCATACCGACCAGCGGCGCAAACACGCCGTTAGTCGCACAGCGCAGTTCGGTATCCTCTCCGTTATCAGGAAACAGGCAGTGGTAGCATGGGCTTAGAATCGAGCGCATATCGTACACCGTGACCTGTCCTTCAAAACCAATGGCCGCGCCTGACACCAGCGGTTTTTTCAAATCCACACATAGCTTATTCAAGGTGTAGCGCGTAGCAAAGTTATCGCTGCAGTCCAGTACCACATCCGCCGCGGCAATCAGCCTTGCAAAATCGGCTTCGGTAGATTTTGCACAGACCGTATTGACCTGTGCTTCCGGGTTGATTTCCAGCAGCGTTTTCTGCGCCGAGATCGCTTTATTGATACCGACCGCAGCAGTGGTATGCACAATCTGGCGCTGCAGGTTGGTTAAATCCACGACATCAAAATCACAGATCGTGATCGTACCCACGCCAGCAGCGGCAAGGTACAACGCTGCGGGAGAGCCTAAACCACCGGCGCCAACCACCAGGGCATGGCTATTGACGAGCTTATCCTGCCCTTCGTAACCTATCTGCGGCAAAAGGATGTGGCGACTGTATCGGAGAAGTTGGTTGTCGTTCATAAAAACTAGGGTAATTGTCCTGCCGCAACCATGCGGTTCATAAGAATATTAACGGATATCCAGTTAACGCTATCATCAAACTCGTTAGCTGAACCTTGCTGTGTAGGGGGGTGGCTGACAAATGTACCATTTGCGGTGGTGTTTTCCACCTCATCAGCCCCTGCCGGTGCCGGCATCTGGTTATCGGGCGAAGCCTGTATCGTATTCATCCCGCCAAAACCATTGGCCCCGTGAGAAGCAACCACGGCTACGGCGTTCATAGCAAGAGTGCCGGTATCACTGTTAATGCGAATATCCCCTGTTTCTGAGAGCCCGAAAAAAACAGTATTGTTGGTGAAATCCGTACTCACCCGGTATCTGATATAGCGGCCCCATGCGTCCTGCCCCCGCACGCCTAAAATCTGCCAGGGCAGCACCCCTTCCAGCACTGCGCATTGATTACTGGCAGCGTTGCGGGCGCCTTCTGCGCCAGAGGGTATCGCATTAACATCCGGGCATGGCAGGAACTTATTGGCCAGGGCGTACCCAAGCAGGGCTTCTTTGGCTTCTTCCAGTATGGCTTCAGTTTCCTGAATTCGCCGCAGTTCGACCTGCGTACTCAAGGGGCTTAACAGACCGGCAATCAGCAATCCAAAAATCACCAGCACCATCGCCAGCTCTACCAGGGTAAACCCCGGCTGCTTCCGGCTGTACTTACTTGTTTTCATGGTGATGGTTTATTTTCATTGTGACGGTTTGTTTTAATTATGATAGCCTGTTTTCATCGTTATGGTGCTGAACAAGTCACGACATTCGCATTGGCATCACACGAATAGCTGCCAAACGCATCGGCCAGGGTGACTTTAATATGTGTAGCCGTTATATATTGATAAGTCGTCATTGCAAACCATCCGTTATTCGCGAGCCATGTCCCCAGGGTTGGGTAGGCTAAATCTGCTACTGCATCATTATAGGGTACAAACCCTGTCTCCAGCGTACAGTCTGCATTACCATCCACGGTCTTTGCCGGGCATGGGTATTGATTAGGCGGCGTGCCTGTTGGGGGGTGATAATATCGGAACAGGCCGCCTGGCACGTCTACATTACCCACGATTTCCCGAACGATACGCTTTTTTAGCGGCGTGTAAAATTCTTTGGCGGTGATATACACCAGCTGGTCGTTAAAATCATTGCCGGCCTTGCCTAGCTTGAATGTGTAATGATCACCAGCCACATTCCCCGTGGCATTATTCACGGCACCTCTCGTATCCAGATAATGGCCGGCTGAAGAGTCACCCGGGCAGTAACCGCCCGCTTCTCCGCTCCGGCTTTGGCCATTGACCGGGCTATTGGGCGCAATAATCACCGCAATCACCGGGTTCACATTTCCCAATGCAGCATCATTATCATTCACCAGGGTGATCGTGCCGGGTGTATTACTATTGATTGGGTTAAGTTTCCGGCTGGTAACCGTCATCTGGTTGCGGAACGCAGGAGACAACGCATACCAGAGGCATTCACCGTAGCTATCTTTCAGCATCGGAGCCCCTAGCTGCTTCGAGGGTAGCCTCCCGATAAATGCTTTACAGTTATTGCTGCCGCTGGTATTGCCGCTACCGTCGTTATCACTATCAGCACACGGCAGCGTACCGGGCTTGGTATCACTTGTTAATGTATAGCCGATCAGTGCTGCTTTGGCTTCAGCCAAGGTCGAGGCGGTTGTGTTGTCACGCTCGATTTTTACAGTGTTGCCATTCAAGCCTGAAAACAGCGCCGCTGTCGCAATCAGCAGCAGAACCAATATCAGCATGATTAATGCACTGCCCTGCTGCAAAGAAAAGCTGGTGCATGTGCGCTTAATCACCAACCGTCCCCGTTGCCTGCAGATTGAGCTGTTTCTCTTTCTCCAGCAGCCTAAGCTCACGGATGCGGTTGGTTTCAGGCTCGTACACCTGGCCGGCCTTCAGCTGTAGGCGCTTACCGGTTGCCGGTACTCTCACGCCCAGGCTATCCGAGCCATGCCTGACTGAAGATTTCTGCGGGCTCAGGCGGCCGATCTCTACATTATCCTGGGTAGTATTTTCCTGCACCGGCTTATTATTGACCCATAGCGTGGTTGCCCCATCACTGCGCTTTACATAACCCTGCATGGTGATCGGCTCCGGCAGCTCATTCAGCTCAGGCTCCGGCAAAGTATCTTTCTGCGGGCTAACCACGATGAGTTTCTGGTTCTGCCGCAGGGTATCCAGTTTTTTACGCTCTACGGGTGTACTGAACAGGCGGCCAAAACCATTATCCGGGGCAGCCTGTGCAGGCGTTTGGCTTGCCAGTGAAACCAGCAGAAAAATAGATAATCCAGACAATTTATTCATAACATTAGCCGCCGATTCAAGGTGCCGGAGTCACATAAGCAGAAGCAGGCTCGCGCAACGTGAGCCAGTCAAGCTCGCACTGTGCATGCAGGTTCGCAATAAGCTGGTTGCTTGACGGCCTGCCCGTATTCAGCCTGATAATTACGCAGTCGCGCAGAATAAACGGGGTAGCGTTCCTGCGGCTCAAGCCTTCCGTTAACTGCAGCAGATCGCCTTCGTGCAGCATATCCAGCTCCAGCTTCATGACCGAGCGATTTAATGTAAACCCGCCCAAGTTTGCGGCAAATGCCGGCGTGTATTTTTCCTGTGGGTTAATTCCGTACTTAATGCCAAAAAGCTTCTGGGTTTTGTGCTGTTCGCGTAAGTGTTCTACCCACTCGATACGTTGCTCCTCGCCCACAAAACCTTTGCTGATCAGCGTCTGGTACTTGGGCAGATTCTCGGCAATCATCTCTTTTTCTGCACCGGATAACTGATAGCGCTGGCGTGCCGCATTCAGCAGGTTCTGCTGGTTCTGCAGCGCGAGTTGCTGGTTCTGGCTGAAATGCCGGGCAAACCCAAACAGCAGAATACCCGCAACGACAACCGCGCCCAGCACAAGCAATGGCCCCTGTAGTTTCTGCCAATCCTGTTTTTCCAGATTCATGGCTGCTGCACCCCACTCGCATCAGGCAAAGCCTGATCAACAGGCTTGAGTATGACTTTCAATTTGAAATATACCGGCGGTTTCTGTGCAGACTGCTCATCGGCAGTGCTGCCCTGCAGGTCAGCAAAAGAGCTTACATTCACCGGTTCCTGCAATATTTCTACAGCGGCAACTCTCGCATCTGCTTTGATATTTGCAGCATAACTGTTAACCGTATTCAGCGCAGCGCGGTAATCACCGCCGAAGCCGGCAATCTCAGCCGTAACAAAGCCCACTTCATACAGCGCCGCAGCATCTGCCGCTAACGCCACGCCTGCATTTGCCGGTGCATTGCCGGCTGCTTGTGATGCGGCCAGCGGCATCGATTTGTCATCGTCCTTCACATTACCGTCACTACTTAACATCCAGCGCAGCCGGTCCAGCTGGACATTTTCCAGGGAGCCTTGATCCAGGACACCCTGGCCTGAAGATTCAAGTGCAGCACTCAGCACTTGCATCATACGCCGTGGCGACTGCGGATAAGCTGCGATCTTTCTATCAAGCTCCACTGCAAGCTGCAGATCATTGGCGCTGATAAGCGTGGCCGGATAACTTTTGGCTACATCCCTGTAGCGATGCTCCTGCACTACCGTGTCCTGTACCGCCTGCTGATAGGCGGTCTGGTTATTCAAGCCTTGTACCAACATCCACGCCGATGCAAGCACGCCTAAAACCGCAGCCGCCACTGTTGCAATCCCGATGATCAGCTTGAGCTGCCTGAACCGGAAGCCTTTGGTGAGTTTCTCGGGAGCGAGGTTATCAACCAGGTTGCCATTCGCCAGTAACTGCATATGCAGCAATTCCGGCATTTCCTGCAACATATCCAGCGGCAGGCCCAGGCTCTTTGCCATGTCTGAAGAATTGATATTCAGGCAATCCAGCCCCTGATCCTGGCTGATGGCTTGTGAAATATGCTGCGTAACGCCATCGGCACTTACCAGCACCAGGCTCATGCGGGTTTCCAGCGAGATGAAACGCTTGCTCATCAGGTAAAGCCGCGTTTTCTCGGTTTCTGCCAGGTAAAAATAAGCCAGCTTGCTGATGTCGTCCGGCACATTCGGCACCAGGCGGCTCATGCTTAAGCGGCCGTTGTAAAAATAAGTCTGACGCAGGCCTGATGAAAGCTGCTCGCACAGCAGGATATCGGGAGCCGTCAATTTAAACTGTTTCACCAGCAGCTTGCTCAACATCGGCAGCAGGTAAATGCCGACCAGCTGTGCATCTGCACGCTGGATCACATTGATCCAGCCCTCGATGAACTCATCATTATTCAGGGCGACAAACAGGTAATTATCATCTTTACGCTTATCTTTATCCCTGCTGATAAAGTGTGCGGTACGATAATACAGACCACGGTAGAACTGATTCAGTTTACGGGTGATCAACTCGCGCTTGGCTGCACCTGAAGTATGCGGCAGGCTCTCCAGCCGGTAATCTTCTTCTACCGCATCGACAATCAGGTAAACCGGTGTGGATAGATGCTGCCGCAGAAAACCGGCGAAAACGGCATGCCCATCTTCATTATTGATAAAGGTCTGGCACCCCTGCAACTTGCCTGCATACCAGATCCCGGCGCGTAAATTATCGGCCGTGGCACAAAGCACTATTTTATTTAAGTTACCTTTGATCATGGTCTGGTCAGTTGTTAAATCTTAAGCTTGCTGAATGAATCATAAACCGGACCCAGCACCGAGAACATAATAAAGGCGAGTATACCGCCCAATATCACGGTTAGCGCAGGCTCTATCATTTTCAGCATTTTCTGCATGGAGTCATTCACATCGCGGTCATAAAAATAACTGATGTTAAGCAAAGATTTATCCAGGGCGCCTGTATTTTCGCCTACCTTGATCATGCGCACCACCAATTGCGGAAACAAGCCGGCATTGCGGAAACTCTCGCTCATGGAATCGCCGGAGCTGATCTGCGCATGCACGCGCGTCAGGGCATCGGCCACAACGCGGTTGCCTACAATGTTTTCACAGATCTTGATCGCATCCAGGATAGGAATCCCGGTTTGGTACATGAGTGCGAAATAACGCGCAAACCGCGCCATAATGATTTTTTGCAGAATAGCCCCGGTAACCGGCAGGTTCAGCTTGAACAAATCAAAGCGATAGCGCGCAGTCGGGTTGGATCTGACCGCAGCGGCCAGCCCGATCACGAGCAGAACCGGCAGCCCGATTATCAGCCACCAGTAGCCAACAAAGGCATTGGAAATGGCGATCAGCACTTTTGTGTTTAAAGGCAGCTCCTGCCCCATATTGCGCAAGAACGAGACCATCTGCGGTACAAGATAGATCATTAAAAATATCACGGCACCTAACACGACAACCGCCACAAAAGCAGGGTAAGCCAGCAGCTTTTTTGTCTGCGACATCAGCTCATCCTGCCAGCGTATGGTATTGAACAGGTTATTCAATACAACCGGCAGCTGGCCAGTATGCTCGCCTGCTGCGATCAGGCTTACAAATACCTGGCTGAACACGGCCGGATGCTGCGCCAGTGCTTCCGAAAGCATCTTGCCGCCTTCCACCTCCGAGCTGACCGCCCCCAATACTTTCTGGAAATACAGGTTGCTGCTGCTTTCGCGCAGGTCATTTAAACATTCCAGCAGCGGCACACCCGCACTGGTCAGCTGCTCCAGCTGGAAGCAGAACATGACCAGATCCTGATTACTGACCCGGCTGCTGTTGAACAGGTTTGCCGATTTAGCAATGGTGCGATAGGTGATTAAATCCAGCCCCATCCGGGACAGGCGGATCTCCAGATCCACTTCATTAATCGCCTCAAGCTGCCCCATGGCAGGGCGCCCTAGCTTATCGACCGCTTTATAACTGAATGAAGGCATGGTCAGGCACGTATACGGCTCGTCAGGTCAATCACCCGCATGACTTCCACCACGCTGGTGTAACCTTCCAGGATACGGCGCACCCCATCTTCCGCCAGCGTTGCAAAGCCTTTTTCAAATGCCATTTTCTGCAATTCATCCAGGTGTGCCCGGCGTGAGATCAATGCATCCATGTCACTATCGATACGCAGCAGTTCCATGATGGCCATACGGCCACGATAGCCGTTCAGATTGCAGTGCCCGCAGCCTTTGGCCTTGAAAATCTGTGGCCTGTCATCCGTTTTAAGACGCAGGATCTTACGCTCGAATTCATCCGGCACATACGCTTCCTTGCAGTGCGGGCATAGCACCCGCACCAGGCGCTGCGCCACCACACCGATGATGTTGCCAGCCATGATATCGGGCAGAATACCAATATCCGTCAGGCGCGGAAATACGCCCAGGGCAGAGTTGGTATGCAGCGTGCTGAATACCTGATGCCCGGTCATTGCCGCACGGAAAGCCATGCTGGCAGTATCTTCATCACGAATCTCACCCACCAGGATAATGTCCGGGTCCTGCCGCATGATGGAGCGTATGCCGTTAGCAAAGTCGACCTTGTTCACCTCCGCCACCGAAGTCTGGCGCATCATGGTGACCGGATACTCCACCGGATCTTCCAGGGTCATGATGTTCACTGCGGTCGTATTCTGGCTGGATAACAGCGAGTACAGGGTTGTTGTCTTACCGCTGCCGGTGGGACCGGTGACGATCAGGATGCCTTCAGGGCGCGTCATCATCAGGCGCAGTTCGTCCAGGGTATCTTCACGCAAGCCCATGCGCTCCATCGGGATAATCGACTTTTCCCGATCCAGCACACGCAGTACGATATTTTCGCCGTGTATCGTCGGGTGCGTTGAAACGCGGAAATCAATCGGCCGGCCACACAAGTTCATGTTCAGCCGGCCATCCTGCGGCGCCCGTGTTTCAGCAATATCAAGCCCGCTCACGACTTTGAGCCTGACCGCAACGCCACCCCAATAACTTTTGTGCAGGCTGCGAATCTGCTGCAGTACGCCATCAATGCGGTAACGGATACGCAAGAAAGCATGTTCCGGTTCAAAATGGATATCCGAAGCACCGCGCTTGACCGCATCCATCAGCAGCGAGCCAACCAGACGCACCACGGGCTGTGTATATTCGTTGCCTGCCGCGCTCAAGCTCTGGTAATCAATCTCACCGGTCTCGATCTCACGCAGAATACCGTCAACGGACAGCTCATAACCATAGAACTGGTCAATAAACTCCTCAAGCTGCGCCTCTGCCGCAAGCACCGGCTTGAGCTGAATCTTGCCTCCCAGCATGGCACGCAGCTGATCCAGCGCCACCACGTTGAACAGATCCGCCATCGCAACCACCATGATGCCGCTCGCTTGTTCATAGGCGACTGGCAGCAGGTGGTAACGGCGTGAAAAGTCCTGCGGCACCATCTGCAAAGCCTCGATATCCGCGACCACATTCGACAAATCGATACTTTCGGTACCGATCGTGCTTGCCAGCGTATCGCGAACCATGGCTTCGGTAACAAAGCCGAGCCGCACCAGCAAGCGCCCCAGCGGCAAGTCGTTATGTTCCTGTTCAATCAGCGCAATTCGCAGCTGGTCATTGCTGATCAACCCTTGCTGCACCATCAGCTCGCCTATGCGAAGTTTACGCCGCTGCTCAACCATTAAATTCAGCCTGTTCTGATAGGTGTGTTTTAGTCATATTTTTGTGTCTTTATTTTTATTGGCTCGGGTGCAATCCGCACTAATGCTGCAATGCTTGTATTCTGGCTTCGAGCTGTGCCTTGTCAAGATTACTGGCACCCGCGCTGTTTAATGCATCCCCTGCATTATTGAACAAACCCAGCGCACGCTGGTATTGCGCCAATGCGAGGCCGGGCTTGCCGAGCTGATCCAGGCTTACTGCCAGATTAAAAGCATAATCCGCGCTATTGGGGGCATAGCGGCTGGCATTAAAATAAGCCGCCTGCGCCAATGGCCATTGATTCTGCGCTGCATACAGATTGCCTAATGCAGCATGCAGGTTTGCGGCTTCCGGCTGCTGTGCCAGCATGCTTTTAATGCGGCTTTCCGTGTCGGCATTATCGGCTGTAGCAGAAAGCGCAGATTCAGCCGTGATTTGTGAATTGGCAATTGCCGACAATGCCGTGCTGTTCCTTGGCTCAATCTCCAGTACCTTCTGGTACCAGCCGTTGGCATCCGCATAGCGTGACTGCCGGACAGCAATGGCCGCCATACCCAGCAAAGCATCCACATTACGTACATCGCCCTGCAATACTTGCCGATACTGTTTCTGCGCTGCCGCGTCATCGCCGCGGCTATAAGCCTGGTAAGCTGCAAGCAAAGTCGGGTCTACCCCCGCAGCAGGCACCCGGCTCACCAGTTTCAGCGGCGTACTCTTTCTAGGTGCTGTGTAGCCTTCATCAGGTACATTAGCCGATGCAGCAGCACGGCTATCGGGTATTTTATTGGCCGGTGCTTTACCGCTATCGGCACTTTTGAAAGCTGCCGCATTATCGCCAGCCATTACCGCTGCATCATGAGCGCTGCCCTGTGCAGCAACCGCCGGCTTCGGAACCGGAACCGCAGTTTCCGGTGCTGCCGTTACCTCGACCGCCGGCGCATCAAGATCGGCCTGCGATGCTGTTACTGGAGGCGCAACAGGGCTTGCTGTGGGCACGGCCGCCACTTGAGGTGACGGCCTCGCCAGCGTAAGCTCGGGCGCATTCAGTTTATTCATATACTGATAGCCCTGCAGTCCAAGCCAGATGGTCAATGCTCCGGCAATGCCCAGCATTAATAAAGCCAATGGTGAAGTCGAGTTCTGGGCAGCCTGGTTAGCCACAAATACATTGGCTGCAAGCTGATGCTGGCTGCCTTGCCTGGTTTCCGGCTGCGGCCTGGCTTTTTCTACACTCGCAGCAGCGGCGGCTAATTCATTAGCGGCAAAATTCAAGCCCGGCGCTTCCGCCCCGGCAGCAGACTGTGCATTCGGCAGCGGCTCCAGCATAAGATCTGCAGATGCGGCATCGCCTGCTGCGCCTTTTTTAAGCTCAGTCTGCTTGCCTTTCTCTGCCGATTCAAGCGCCTTAATCAGTAAACTCATCTACCGACTACCTCTCACCACTCTCGTCTAGTTTTTTTTCCAGCTGTTTTGATGGTAAGAATTGTTTGTAATTAGCTAACTCATCACTCTCCAGGCTTGCATTCGGAATCACCGTAGGTCGGAGAAAAACCACCAGCTCGGTTTTTGTAGCACTCTCATCTCTAGCCTTGAACGCATTGCCTATACCCGGAATACTAGATAAACCAGGCACGCCGTTAGTATCATTGGAAATTTCATCTTGCATCAAGCCGCCTAAAATAACCGTACTCCCACTCGGAACCTGTAACATTGATTCCATTTCACGCACTGTGATTACAGGAACCATATTAGGGACAAGCTTCAAATCTGGATTGGGATCTTTAACCTCGTCTGACTTACGGGAAATTGTTGGTCTGACATTGATTGTTACCATGCCATTTTCATTAATTTGAGGGGTAACACTCATCCATATACCAACAGGTATTGATTGAGGCGTTGTCGTAGTCACTTGAGGACTAAGTATGTTACCGGACGTGCCAAATGTTGCAGGAGTGGTTTGAACCGTAAAATAAACTAAATTTGATACCGCTTTTAAAATTGCCGTTTGGCTATTTAATACCATTAACTTTGGACTGGACAGAACCTTTGTAGTACCAAAAGTTTGCAACAGCCTTACAGAAGCCGCCAAATCACCAATTGAAGTACCTGATTTATTATAGCCAATTGCAATCGCAGGCGCTGTAGTCAAGGCTGTACCAAGCAGGCTTTGCTGAAAAGTGAATCCATCTAAAATGCCGCCGCTTCCCAACCTGCTCCAGTCGACACCAGCCTGATATCGATCATTTAACCTTATTTCTACAATTGAAGCTTCTATCAAAACTTGCCGCCTTGCACTGGTCTGTACTCTATCCAGGAACTCTTGAATTTTCTCATGCTGTTTCTGAGTAGCGCGAACACTCAGAACACCTGTTTCCTTATTAGGAATAACAGATGCAGCAAAAAGCGTCTTATAATTTTTCAAGTTCTTTTCTGAACTCTCCTCGGCAGCACCTTGAATAGCCTGATTGCCGGAGCCATCAATACCCCCACCCCTGGCAACCTGGTTACCCAAGCCCTCGGCACCCCCTGACCTTGCAGAAGCATAGCCGCTACCCGTAGTTCTCGCATCATAAAGCCCCTGCAACCTTGTATCCGTGCCCAATCGATTTACAAGAATCTCCTTATCGCTTTCCGCCAATATATCTTCAATATTTTTAACTAAAGACTCCCAAAAATGATTTTTAGAAATACTTTCCACTTTTGTTTTAGAAGTATTGGATGCTCCGGTTCCACCTGATGCAGATCCGCCGGCCCCTGACGTTGAACCGCCTGTTCCCGATGCACCGCCCCCCACGGCTATAGAGCTCGATGCAATTTGATTGCTGACGCTAATTTCACCAGTGGTATCTCTGTTCATGTTGACATAATTGACAGAGTAAGACCTTAGGAAAGGGGTATCCGGCTTAATGAATAAAACATTGCCCTCTATTTTGTATACGATATCTATCTGCTTTGAAATGCGCTCCAGAATTGCCGGCAGCGTCTGGTCAACGGCATTCAGCGTTACGCGCCCCTGAATTGACGGGTGGATATCCACATTGAATTTGCTGTCACGCGCAATGGCGAACAGCACTTCTTTGACCGGGGTGTCATATACGACGATGCTGTAAACGGGCTCTTTGGCTTTGGGTTGCGGCGGCGGCAAATAAACCTGGTCAGTCACCGGCTTGGGGATACTGCCTGCGGCCTTGCCTGTGGATTTGGATGGCTCAATAGCGGCAGACGAACTTTTATCGTCGATATGGCCTTTGGATGGCTGCACCTTGGATTGGTGCGCGCAAGCCGACACCCCTAGCACCATAGACATTGACAGCATCAATATTACTTTATTGATTGCCATAGATTAACACTCCCGATAGCTGCCTTACAGGCCACTTTTCTATTTATATCACGTTAATAATACCGCAAAAAATAGCAGGGAATAGCAAATCACTACAATAAGTTACAATCTGTTTTTAAGTATTTGAAAAAATGGCCGTATTTAATGCACAGCCGCAGAAAAACAGGCCTGAAACTGCCGAAAAAATACGGCTGGAGCCAGCAGGCCGTCATTGCGTTAGTGCCATGTCTTTTTTCACCCCTGCCAGCGTGCGCAGATAAGGCTGATTGGCTTTAATTTCCGCTGGCAGGCCATCCAGCGCGCGCAGCGCATCAGCCCGCTGCGCAAATGCACCGTACAGAATTACGGTATAAACACCATCACGCTGCCGCATGCGGTATAGATAGATATTATCCATTTCCAGCTGCCGGCCAAGTTTCTCAAGGGTTGCCTTCAGCATCGTATCCTGCGGCGGTGTAGTGGCTGATGATCCGGCAATCCCGTCAGGAACCGACTGGATTTGCAGGGATACGGTTTCAGGGCCGGCGCTCACCAGCAAACCCTTTGTCGCCTCCAGGCGCTGATCCACCAATTGCTGCGGCACATCGGCAAGCGCCGCTTTTTCGGCAGGTAAAGCAGGTGCGGCTGATAATGCCGCGCTTTTTTTCACCGGCTGCCCTCCCGCAGCGGCAACCGGCTGCTGCCTGCCTTTCTCGACCAGCAGCACTGCCAGCAGGCTTACACTCAGCAATACCGCAAGTATAACCAGCCACGCATATTTACGGTGTGACCAGGCTCCGGCAAAGCCTGATTGATACCATTTTGGCTTTAAACCGAACTCGCTGTCATTGATTGCCGCATAGACGTGCTTAGGCGTAATCTGGTAAACATTGTCCGCAAATGCCGACAGCAAGGCTTTATCCGCCAGAATGTTAATCCGGCGTACCAAACCTGCTGATGCTTTTGAGAGTTTTTTAATGGCCGATTCGGTAAACAGGTGCGGGCCGTGATAGCCCGCTGCGCGCAACCTGAAAATCAGGTATTCGCCGACATCCCTGGTTTGCAGGGGCCCCAGATTAAAGCGATGCGTAATACGCTCACGTAACTGGCGTATGTGCTCCTGATTAAGATTATCATCCAGCTCAGGCTGGCCAAATAAAACGATCTGCAGCAACTTATCCTGCTTGGTCTCCAGGTTCGACAGCAGCCTGATTTCCTCAAGCGTTGCCAGCGGCATACCTTGTGCCTCTTCCACAAAGATCACCACCTGGCGACCTTCTGCATAGCGCGCCAGCAGATACGCCTGCAATGCCTGCATGACTTTCAGGCGGTCAGCATCCCTCGGCAGCTTAAGCTGCAGTTCAAACGCGATTGCATGCAGCACGTCTTCAGGTGCGACACTCGGGTTGGCAAGATAAATGCTCTCGATTTTTTCCGGCAGTATCGTTTGCAGCATGCGGCAAAGCATCGTCTTGCCGCTGCCCACTTCCCCTACGACTTTGATGATGCCTTCACCGTTAGTGATGGCATAGACCAGCGCATCAAGTATTGCGCCACGATTACCGCCGGAAAAGAAAAAATCCGTATTCGGCGTAATTTTGAATGGCGGCTCTTTCAAGCCAAAGTGGGGATAATACAAATCAGTGCCTGCCAGTCCGAATGTTGGTCAATACGCGCATGATCGCGCAGGATTCTGTAAGGAAATTCTACAATAAAATTAAAGTTGCGCGGCGCTACCTGCCACACATCCCGGCTAGCTATCTTCTTGCGTGTTCATACGGCTGTATAGCGTGGTGCGGTTCACGTTCAGCAGCTTAGCTGCCTGGCTCAGGTTGCCATGCGTCATTTTCATGGCGGCTTCAATATAAGCACGCTCCCAGATTTTCAGAACCGCATCCAGGCTGACATTGGCCTGTCGCTGCAAATGCCGCTGCGCCTGCGCCGTCATGCTTGCTTCGCAGTTGAAACTGAATTCATTATCTGCAAGTTCAGGCTCGGTTAAATCAAACTCCGCAATCAGCTCATTTTCTTTAACGGTTTTACCCGCATATTTTGCAATCAAACGAATCACGACATTTCTAAGCTCACGCACGTTGCCGGGAAAAACATAATCCAGCCAGCGACTCTGCGCCTTTGCATCCAGTTCAAATGCCGCTTTACCGATCTGGTTCGCATAAAAAGCCGTGAAATACTCGCGCAGCAGATGCTTATCATCCCCAAGCTCACGCAGCGGCGGCACTTTCACCGTAAATACGCTAAGCCGGTGATACAGGTCAGACCTGAACTTACCGGCACGCACCTCCGCACGCAGATCCCGGTTGGTGGCAGCTACGATACGCGCACGGCTCTTGCGCGTCTGCGTCTCCCCTATGCGCTGGTATTCACCGTTTTCCAGTACACGCAGCAGCTTGGCCTGCAACTCCAGCGGCAACTCACCGATTTCATCCAGAAACAGCGTTCCTTCGCCCGCATCTTCAAAATAACCCGAATGCGCAGCAACTGCCCCTGTAAATGCTCCTTTAGCGTGCCCGAATAAAATAGACTCTGCCAGCAACGGCGAAACAGCCGCACAGTTAATGGACAGATAAGGCTGTAGCGAGCGCTCACTTGCATGATGAAAGCTGCTCGCCACAAGCTCCTTACCGCTGCCTGACTCACCTTCAATCAATACCGGAAACGGCGAATCCGCAAACTGCCTGATCTGCAAATGCAAAGCCTGAATCGGCAGGCTATTGCCCAGCAAGCCGCCATATTCCTGTTCCGCCCTGATTTCATTGAGTTCAGCATCCTGTACCTTGAGTGCGTTTAAAAGCATATCTTTAAGCTTTTCCACATCACATGGCTTGGCAATAAAGTCAGCCGCACCTAATGAAAGCGCGCGCTTCACGTTGGCGTCGTCACTCTGGCCCGACAGTACATGGATCTTGATAGCAGGGGAATGCGCAAGCAGCGCGCCGATGACTTTAAAGCCTTCTTCAGGCACGTGGGGGTTAGGCGGCAAACCAAGATCAACCAGCGCCAGCGCCGGTGGCGCCTCCAGTTGCTGCAGCAGGCTTTTAACCTGCGCATGCGACTCTGCCACACAAACTTCGAAATGCCTGCTTAATACAAAATGGAGGGTATCCGTAATCAACGGATCATCGTCAACGATCATCAATACTGGACGTAGTGCTGCCATCTGAAGTGCCTTAT
>Ga0208887_100149_pt1 | contig 44590 bp, 40 predicted proteins | sample LakWasM106_HOW12_2_FD_183924 | JGI IMG/M metagenome (GOLD analysis project Ga0208887, IMG submission 183924) | Freshwater sediment methanotrophic microbial communities from Lake Washington under simulated oxygen tension - Sediment Metagenome... | ecosystem: Environmental > Aquatic > Freshwater >...
ACCTATGCGGTTAAGACATCATGCATACATCTTAATTAAAAAATAAAGTAATTGAACTGGAGCAGTACATGGCACTTTCAACCGTCGCACAATTTGCCGCAGAGCTGGGTCTTCCAACGACTCTGCTCATCGAGCAACTGAAAAGCGCAGGCGTTAATAAAACGTCTGTGGATGATTTTTTGGAAGAAGGTGACAAGGCTGCCTTGCTGGATTACTTGCGTAAAGAGCATGGTGCGGCAAATGCCCCCAAAAATAAAATCACTTTAACCCGCAAGCAAAATACCGAGATCAAAAAGCTCGATAGCTCAGGTAAAGCGCGTACGATCCAGGTAGAAGTGCGCAAAAAACGCGTGCTTGAGCGGACCGATATTGGTTATGAGCAGCCGGTGGACGCTACATACGATGAGGCTGAAGCTGCTTTGCCTGAGGTGCTGGAAGAGTTGCCAGTGGAGATTGAAGAAGTCATTCTTGAAGCGCCCGTCGTGGAGGAAGTGGCTGAAGTCTTGCCGGAACCAGAGCCTGAGCCAGTTGTAGAGCCGATTGCGGAACCTGTGCCTGTGGTAGAAGCCCCTGTGGTGGCGAAAAAAGCAGCTGTGCTTTCTGCACAGGAAATTGCCTTGCGTGAGCATGAAGCCGTGCGCGCTGCCAAGTTATCCGCGTTACAAGCGGAGGATGTGAAGCGTAAACAGGCATTGACCCTGCGTCGTGCTGAAGAAGAAGCTAAACGCCAGGCAGAAGCAGAAGCAGCTAAAAACAAACCTGCCGCGACCAAGTTGTCTGAAGGCACATTGCACAAGCCAGCGAATAAAGTAGCTGATAAGCCTGAGAGCAAAGACAAAAAAGCCAAGACCGATAACCGTGACTGGACGGACAACGAAAACAAAAAACGTGGCATCAAAACCCGTGGTGATGCCCCAGCAGGGGGCGCCCAAGGCTGGCGCTCGCCTAAAGGCAAGCACCATAAATCAAGCAAAGATGATCAGCACGCATTCAATGCGCCAACTGAGCCGTTGATTAAAGAAGTGATGGTGCCTGAAACGATTTCAGTCGCTGACCTGGCACATAAGATGTCAGTGAAGGCTGCAGAAGTGATTAAGGCGCTGATGAAAATGGGCATGATGGTCACCATCAACCAGGTGTTGGATCAAGATACAGCCATCATTTTGGTTGAGGAAATGGGCCATAAAGCACAAGCGGCGGCTGCCAACGATCCAGAAAGCTTCCTGGAAGAGACCGAAACTGTCGAAGCAGTGATGCAAGCGCGTCCACCTGTTGTGACTGTGATGGGTCACGTTGACCATGGTAAAACTTCCTTGCTGGACTATATTCGTCGTAGCCGTGTAGCTTCAGGTGAGGCCGGTGGTATTACACAACATATCGGTGCCTACCACGTGGAAACACCACGCGGTATGGTGACGTTCCTCGACACCCCAGGTCACGAGGCGTTTACTGCCATGCGTGCACGCGGTGCCAAGGCAACGGATATCGTTATTCTGGTGGTCTCTGCCGATGACGGCGTGATGCCGCAAACGATTGAAGCGATTCACCATGCCAAAGCCGGTAACGTGCCTATCGTTGTTGCGATCAACAAGGTGGATAAACCAGAAGCACAGCCAGAGCGCGTCAAAAGTGAACTGATTACGCATGAAGTCGTGCCAGAGGAATACGGTGGCGAAGCCATGTTCCGTGAGGTATCAGCTAAAACCGGTAAAGGCATTGATGAGTTATTGGAGGCGGTGTTGCTGCAGGCTGAAGTACTTGAGCTGATGGCACCACAAAATACACCGGCCACAGGCCTGGTGATTGAAGGCCGCCTGGATAAAGGCCGTGGTCCTGTGACGACCGTATTGGTGCAGTCTGGCATATTACGCCGTGGCGATATGTTGCTGGCAGGTACCGCTTATGGTCGCGTACGTGCCATGCTGGATGAGAACGGCAACGACATTAAAGAAGCAGGTCCTTCTATTCCAGTCGAAGTGCTTGGTTTGTCTGATGTGCCGAGTGCCGGTGAAGAAACGATTGTGTTGAATGACGAACGCAAGGCACGTGAAATTGCATTGTTCCGTCAAGGTAAGTTCCGTGACGTGAAGCTGGCTAAACAGCATGCGGCCAAGCTGGAAAATATTTTTGAAAATATGGGTGAAGGCGCCGTTCAAACACTGAACCTGATTATCAAGTCAGATGTTCAGGGTTCTTTCGAAGCCTTGACTACCAGCTTGCAGAAACTGTCTACCAGTGAAGTGCGTGTCAATATTATTCACACGGCAGTCGGTGCGATCAGCGAGTCTGATGTGAACCTGGCTGCGGCGTCTAAAGCGGTGTTGATTGGCTTTAACGTACGTGCTGATGCCGGTGCCCGTAAGCTGGTTGAAAACCTGGACGTAGACTTGCGCTACTACAACATCATTTACGAAGCTGTCGACGAAATCAAGGCAGCCTTGGGTGGCATGCTGGCACCTGAGCAGAAAGAGCAAATGATTGGTACCGTAGAAATCCGTGAGGTTTACCGTATCTCTAAAGTGGGTGCTGTGGCTGGTTGTTACGTGCAGGATGGTATGGTTAAACGTAACTCCAAAGTACGCGTATTGCGCAACAATGTGATTATTCACACAGGTGAGCTGGACTCTCTGAAGCGCTTTAAAGACGACGTTAAAGAAGTCAAAAACAACTTCGAGTGCGGTCTCTCCCTCAAGAACTACAATGAGATTGAAGTGGGCGACATCCTGGAAGTCTACGAAGTCGTTGAAGTGGCTCGTACACTCTAATGGCTAAAGCATTTTCCCGTAATGACAGAATCTCTGAGCAAATGCGCCGTGAACTGGCGGATTTGCTCATGTTCGAGGTCAAAGATCCACGCGTGCAGATGGTTACCTTGACTGGCGTCGAGGTGACTGGTGACATGGCGCACGCCAAGGTTTTTTATACCGCACAAAAAAATAGCAAGGGCTTGCAGGCTGGCCTGGAAAAAGCGGCTGGTTTTTTGCGCTCGCAATTGGGTAAGCGCATGATGATACGTACCGTGCCACAATTGCATTTTGTCTATGACGAATCCATAGACCGCGGCATGCATATGGACAAGCTGATTAATGAAGCTTTGTCCGACACCCCTCCGCAAGACTAGTTTTTATCCTCTTTAGCTATGCAAATCAAACGCATTAAACGCGCCGTCAGTGGCGTGTTATTGCTCGATAAGCCGTATGGCTTCTCTTCCAACCAGGCTTTGCAAAAGGTCAAATGGTTATACCAGGCGCAAAAAGCCGGGCATACCGGCACGTTGGATCCATTAGCGACAGGCGTATTGCCGATTTGCCTGGGCGAAGCTACCAAGTTTGCCCAGCATCTCACCGACGAAAATAAAACCTATGTTGCCACGGTCAAGTTTGGGGTGACCACGACGACTGGCGACATAGAAGGTGATGTCGTTAGCCAGGTCGATTGTCATGTTACCCGCGAGGATGTTGAACGTGTGTTGCCGCAGTTTATGGGTGAAATTACCCAGGTGCCCCCCATGTATTCTGCACTCAAGGTCAATGGTAAGCCTTTGTATGAATACGCGCGTGATGGTGTCGAGCTGGAGCGTAAACCACGCCAGGTGACGATTCACACGCTACTTGTACTAGGCTGTGCCGACAACAGCGCCGAGATAGAGGTATGCTGTAGCAAGGGCACTTATATTCGCACGCTGGGCGAGGATATTGGTAAAGCCTTGCAGGCTGGCGCGCATTTAACGGCCCTACGCCGCACAGCAACCGCGACCTACCAGATTGCACATACGGTCACTATCGAAGCACTGGAACAGATGACCGCTGAACAGCGTGATGCTTTATTGCTGCCAGTGGATACCGCGATCACGGCGTTGCCTAAAATCCTGCTGCAAGAAGATGCTGCCTATTATTTCAAGCAGGGTAATCCAGTATGGGTGTCAGGCAGTATTCCGGCAGGCGAATTACGTATTTATAGTGAAGCAGGCCTGTTTCTGGGGCTCGGTTTTCAACAACGCGATGGCCGCATCGCGCCCAAACGCGTCGTCAATCTATAAGCCGGCCAATCTAACTGCTTGACTTGCCACAGCCGCGGCAAATTTCTACAATCATTGGATCACCCTATTTGAGCGGGATCCATGAAGCGATGTTTTTCTCCCCTGATGTTGAGTCTATTGCTGCCATGCGTGCCTGAGGCCGCTGCGCAGGATAGCGTACCTGCCATCTCAGGCAAGCTGCCTATCACCATGCTGTATGACACACGCTTTGAAGCGCATGATCCTGGGCCTGAGCACCCGGAGCAGGCACCTCGTGTCAGTGCGATTGTTGAGCGATTGCAACAGAGTGAGGCATGGCGACCATTGTTGCGCTGGCCTGCTTTTGCTGCGGCTACGCGCTCTGATTTATTGCGCGTACACAGTGCCGACTATCTGGACTTGCTAGATAAGGAACAGGCGCATGTGCATGTCGGTGAGCACAGGCCACTCAGCACAGGCGACACCGTGATTTCGCAGCAATCGGTCGCCGTGGCGGCACTGGCTTCTGGTGCCGGGATGGCGGGGGTGGATGCAGTGATGTCTCAGCCATCAGCGGCGGCATTTGCCCTGGTGCGCCCACCCGGGCATCACGCCACGCGCGATCGCGGTATGGGTTTTTGCCTGACCAACCATATCGCTGTCGCCGCACGTTATGCACAGCAGCGTTACGCCATTCAACGCATTTTAATTGTCGATATCGACGTGCATCATGGCAATGGTACGCAGGCGATTTTTGAGGCAGATAACAGCGTCTTTTATTTTAGCGCCCATCAGCACCCGCTATATCCCGGCAGTGGCCGTGCTTCTGAGCAGGGTGTCGGGGCCGGGTTAGGCTATACGATGAATGTGGACGTACCCTCAGGCAGCAACGAACAGGTGCTTTTGCATGCATTAGACCAGCAACTAGCGCCTGCCATGCAGCAATTCCGTCCGCAACTTATCCTAATATCGGCAGGGCTGGATGCACATGCAGGTGATCGTTTGGGGGCATTGCAATATTCTGATGCAGGCTATGGCAACATCGCCACCCGCATAAAACAGCTGGCGGATACTTATGCGCAAGGGCGTATGCTATGGATGCTGGAAGGGGGCTATGTGCCCGCGCAAAATGCCAATGCTGTGGAAGCGATTCTCGCAGCTTTGTTGCGTTAGCGGTGGCAGTTCATTCAATTGTCATAAATATATGTTAATATATTCAATATGTTAAAGCGTTTTTATGTCTATTTCCTGTTGTCGGTGCTGTTTGCCATTGCGCAAACCGGCATTGCCACGCACGAAATCAGCCATATCAAAGAGCTGACACAACAGTCTCAACCAGACAAAAAACAAGGCAATGAGCCTTGTACCTTGTGTATCAGCCTGGCGCATGCTGCTGGGGCGCTCACGCAAACGCCGCAGTGGAGTTTGCCGCCCCTCTCTCACGTTCTCCTCCCTGCCGCAGCTGTTATTGCGGTCAATACCTATCGCGTTGCTGTTTATTCTGCACGCGCGCCGCCCTTCATTATTTCCGCCTGATCATTAAACGCGCCCTGACTGGCTGTGAGCCATGTCTGGTGCACATTTATTTTGAGTACAGTGCACGCAAGCACTGTCTCTATCATGTCTGGAACAGCAATGAATATGATGAAACAGATGGCGCCTGCCTGGCGTCACAAACCGCTATGGCTGACGATGATGGCCGCATTAACGACGCCGGTATTCGCGGCAGAGAACGCTTCAAATGTCGATCTTGATCAAGTGCCGGTGACGGGCAATCCTTTAGGTGTCGCGTCAGATGATATGGTGGTGCCGGTGTCCGTACTTGGGGGTCGCGAGTTAAGCCTGCGTCGCCAGGGCACACTGGGCGAAACACTGAATGGTATTCCTGGTGTTACTTCGACGCAGTTTGGCCCCAATGCTTCGCGTCCGATTATCCGCGGCATGGATGGTGAGCGCGTGCGCATCATGCAAAACGGCGTGGGCGTGTTGGATGCCTCTTCGCTGAGTTTTGACCATGCCGTTGGTATTGACCCGCTGATTATTGAGCAGATTGACGTGGTGCGTGGACCTGCGGCTTTGCTCTACGGCGGTAGTGCCATGGGTGGGGTGGTGAATGCCATTGACCACCGTATCCCCAAAGAGTCACTGGATGGTTATACCGGCCGTGCCGAAGCGCGTTTTGGCGGGCCGGATAATACCCGCAATGGCGCGGCGGTGATGGATGTGGGTAACGGCGTATTTGCACTGCATGCTGACGTTTATAGTCGTGAAACCAGCGACCTGGAGATTCCGGGCTATGCCGTGTCTAAACGTAAAAGCCGCTCAGACGGTACGCCGCGCGATAGCAAGGGCAATGGCAAGCTGAATAATAGTGATGCGCTGGCCAATGGCGGTGCACTGGGGGCAGCCTGGACCTTTGATACCGGCTACCTGGGTCTGTCGTATGCGGACTCCAATAATAACTATGGCACGGTGGCCGAAGATAGTGTGCGCATCGACATGCAAAACAAACGCCTGGAACTGGCGGGTGAAGTGCGCGATTTAAAAGGACCGTTGCAAAAACTTAAACTGCGCATGGCCCACACCGACTATCAGCACGTTGAGCTGGAAGATGGGGTGGTTGGGACTACCTTTAAAAATCGCGGCGTTCAGGGTAGCCTGGAAGCCACCCACGTGCCGCTTGCAGGTATTAATGGTGTATTAGGTTACCAATTCCAGAATACGCGTTTCCAGGCCTTGGGCGAAGAAGCTTTTGTGCCTAGCGTGACGACACAGGATCAGTCTGTGTATGTGTATGAAGAGTATGCGATTAACCAGCACAAGCTCACGTTTGGTGGCCGCACTGGTGAAACCACGGTTAACTCAGCCGACAGCGCCAACTTTGGTGCCGGGCAAAACAAAAGCTTTAACCCGAATAGCTTTGCGTTGGGCGGGTTGTATGCGATCAATGACAGCTGGAACGCGACATTTAACTTATCGCATAATGAACGTGCGCCAAGTTATTTTGAGTTGTATGCCAATGGTGCGCATATTGCGACCGGTCAATATGAGGTAGGTAGCACGCAGCTGAAAAAAGAGCGTTCGAATGGTATTGATGCGCAATTGAAGTGGAAGTCCGGTGGCAATAGCATCACCCTGGGCGCTTATGCGACCAGGTTTAAAAACTTTATTGGCTTGTTTAACACGGGCAACAATGTACTGGTAGATGGCGAGTTATTGCCAGAAGCTGAGTTCAGGGCTGTCCCAGCCTTATTTAAAGGCCTGGAGCTGGAAGGCAAGTTTGCGCTCAATGATGAATGGGCGCTGAAGTTGCGCGGTGACTATGTGCATGCCAAAGATACGCGAAACAATCAATATTTGCCGCGTATTTCGCCATTGCGGTTAGGCGGTGGGTTGGATTACCACCTGGGCAATTGGAATGCACGCGTTGATGTGTTGCATGCCTTCAAGCAAAACGACGTGGCGGAAAACGAGCTGAAAACGGATGGCTATACCAACCTCAGTGCGTTGGTCGCGTTCAAGCTGCCTGTGAAATATCATGTCGAGTTATTTGCGAAAGCGAATAACCTGCTTAACGATGAAATTCGCGAGCATGCGTCTTTCCTTAAGGATATTTCGCCAGCCGGGGCGCGGTCTATTCTGGTTGGTGCCAGGGCTGACTTCTAAGGTGGATTGATAAATAAAAAAGGTTGGCATTGCCAACCTTTTTTATTGGTGCACTTATTGTTTAACCCAGCAGGTTATTTAACCCAGCAGGATCAAGCCCCATACCACGCCCAGGTTAATCAGTGCCAGCAGCACGGCTGCGCTGCCAATATCTTTGGCACGCTTGGCCAATGCGTGGCGTTCAATCGACACACGGTCAACCACGGCTTCTACGGCTGAGTTCAGTAACTCAACGATCATGACCAGCAGCACGCTGCCGACCATCAGGATGCGGTGCAAGGCTTCTGCTTCAAGGTAAAACGCCAGTGGAATCAATACCAGCGAAAGCCAGACCTCCTGGCGGAAGGCATCTTCATGTTGGTAGGCGGCTTTAAAGCCATCCATAGAGTAGCCAAAAGCATTGATTAAGCGACGAAGACCAGTTTTGCCTTTAAACGGACTTTCCTGGTGGCTGGATGATTGATTGTTTTGCATGGATTATCTCTAAAATGCGACATCAGATTTTAACATGCGCTATGATAGCGCTTTTAGCGGTGTAGTGAGGAACGAACATGGCAAGATTGGTGCAATGTGTGAAACTGGGCAAAGAGCTTGAGGGCATGGATTTTCCGCCTTACCCGGGTGAGTTGGGCAAAAAAATTTACATGCACGTGTCTAAAGAGGCTTGGGCAGGCTGGTTGAAGCAGCAAACCATGCTGGTCAACGAAAACCGTTTGAGCCTGGCTGACGCCAGCGCCAGAAAATATTTGGCCGAGCAGACTGAAAAATATTTCTTTGGTGATGGTGCCGATGTGGCGAGTGGTTACGTGCCGCCTAGCGCTTAATGCCCTGGTTTTATTGGCGTCATTAAAAAAAGCACTCCTGGGAGTGCTTTTTTGTTTTACATCCATTTTAGGATTGCGTTTCGCGCTGAATGTCTTCCAGGCTGGTGTGGCGTACATCTTTGCCTTTCACCATATAGACGACGTATTCAGAAATGTTTTTGGCATGGTCGCCAATACGCTCAATCGCTTTCGCCACAAACAGCACTTCCAGTGACATGGAAATGGTGCGTGGATCTTCCAGCATAAACGTAATCAGCTGGCGCATGGCCGCGCGGAACTGCTCGTCCACTTGCTCATCTTGCTTGGCCACTTCAACTGTCTGGCTCACGTCCAGGCGGGCGAAAGAATCCAGTGAGGTGCGCAGCATTTCACGCACAATACCGACCATGGTTTTAATTTCGTTAAACCGTGGTTTGTACATGCGGTCTTGTTCGTAGATACGCTGTGCCGTGCGGGCAATTTTAGTGGCTTCATCGCCAATGCGTTCCAGGTCGGTGATGGTTTTCACCATCATCATGATCATGCGCAAATCACGTGCAGCAGGTTGTCTGCGGGCGATGATATGGCTGCAGTCTTCGTCGACTTGGACTTCGAGTGCGTTGACGCGTGTGTCACGCTCCATCACATCCTTGGCCAGGTTCACATCGGCACTGGTGAGTGCCTCCAGCGCATTCACAATCTGCTGCTCAACCAGTCCCCCCATTTCCAGAACCTTGGCACGTACCGATTCCAGTTCAACATCGTATTGCTTAGAGGTATGTTCAAATTGCATGACAAATTTTCCTAATTATTGTGCCGGTGCAGGTTACCAGCACAATATGACAACTTCGTGATAATTTTGCAATTACTTTGTCAGTGTCTTGACGCCGTCAGGGGTTGCCAGCAACAAAACATTCGCCGGACGCGCTGCAAACAGGCCGTTGGTAACGACGCCGACGATGGCATTGATTTTAGCTTCGAGTTCGATAGGATCGCTGATGGTTAAACCATGTACGTCCAGGATCAGGTTGCCGTTATCGGTGGTGAAATCACGCAGTTTTGGCTGGCCGCCCAGTTTGACCAGTTCACGTGCCACATGGCTGCGCGCCATCGGCAGCACTTCTACTGGCAGTGGGAACTTGCCCAATACTGGCACGAATTTGCTTTCGTCACAGATACAGATAAAGGATTTAGCCACGGCCGCCACGATTTTTTCACGGGTCAATGCACCGCCGCCGCCTTTGAGCATATGCATGTGCTCGGTGATTTCATCCGCGCCATCGACATAAATATCCAGGCTGTCTACGCTGTTCAAGTCGAACACTTCAATGCCGTGACCACGCAAGCGTTGTGCAGTGGCTTCTGAGCTGGCCACGGCGCCGGTGATTTTGTGTTTTACCTTAGCCAGTTCATCAATAAAAAAGTTGGCCGTTGAGCCTGTCCCCACGCCGATAATGCCGTCTTTTACATAGGTCACCGCCGCTTTTGCGACTTCCAGTTTCAGAGCGTCTTGTTGTGCTTTATCCAATGCCATTTGCTTCAATCCTTGATTAATTCTTTATAATACAAACAATTCTCTATCATACACTGCAACCCTGCGGTTTTAAAATCTTAACGCCTTTCATGACCATCAATTACCGCGAAAAAATCGAACACTCCCAAGTCTATGCCGTGGCCAGACACACGCCGCTGGATGAGATGCCCAACCTGTCTGCCCGCTTTAAAAACCGGGTGCTTTTGAAGCGTGAAGATATGCAGCCAGTGTTTTCATTCAAGCTGCGTGGCGCCTATAACAAAATGGCCAATCTGGCCCCCGATGCGCTGGCGCGTGGCGTGATTTGCGCCAGTGCCGGTAACCATGCGCAAGGTGTGGCCCTTAGTGCGCAAAAGATGGGTTGCCGTGCCGTCATCGTCATGCCTACGACCACACCGGCGATCAAGGTTAATGCGGTGCGCTCGCGCGGGGCAGAGGTGGTGCTGTTCGGTGACAGTTATTCCGATGCCTATGCGCATGCCCTCAAGGTCGAGCAAGCCGAAGGCCTGACCTTTGTACACCCTTATGATGACCCGGATGTGATTGCCGGCCAAGGCACGATTGCGCTGGAAATCGTACAAGATCACCCGGAGCCGATAGAGGCGATTTTCTGCTGCGTTGGCGGTGGTGGTTTGCTGGCAGGCATTGCCGCGTACATCAAGGCCGTGCGGCCAGAAATCAAGGTCATTGGCGTTGAAGCGCAGGATGCCGAAGCCATGACCGAATCAGTGAAGCTTGGTCAGCGGGTGATGCTGGAACAAGTTGGATTGTTCGCAGACGGCGCCGCAGTGAAGCAAGTAGGCGAGCATACCTTTGCCCTGGTGCAGCAATATGTAGACGAAATGATCGTGGTCGACAACGATGAAGTGTGTGCCGCGATTAAAGATGTATTTGAAGATACGCGTAGTATTCTGGAGCCTGCAGGCGCGTTGGCACTGGCTGGCCTCAAGGCTTACACCGAAAAGCATGGTTTGCAAGGCAAGACCATGATTGCCGTGGCTTCGGGCGCCAATATGAACTTTGACCGCTTGCGCTTTATTGCCGAGCGCGCCGAGTTGGGTGAGCACCGTGAAGCTGTGTTCGCCGTGACCATTCCTGAAACGCCGGGGGCATTCAAAGCTTTTTGCCGCCAGTTGGGCAGCCGCAATATCACTGAATTCAATTACCGTTTTTCTGATACCAAGCAGGCGCATATTTTTGTTGGCCTGGCGGTGCATAATCCGGCTGAGGCGGCAGAGATTGCCAGTACGCTTGAGGCCGCAGGCTTGCCGACGCTGAATCTCAGTGATAATGAAATGGCCAAACTGCACCTGCGTCATCTAGTGGGTGGGCATGCGCCACAAGCGCAAAACGAGGTGGTCTACCGCTTTGAGTTTCCCGAGAAACCAGGTGCATTAATGAACTTTCTGGAATCCATGGGTCACAACTGGAACATCAGTTTGTTTCACTACCGTAATCATGGTGCCGATTTTGGCCGCGTACTGGTGGGCATGCAGGTGCCGCCAGAAGATAAAGCGGCCTTTACGCAGTTCTTGCAGCAACTGGGTTACCCTTATTGGGATGAAAGCCAGAACCCGGCCTATCGCTTGTTCCTGGGGTAGTTGGTGTGGATGGTTGGTTATACGCAGCCGTTATGGTGGCTGTTTGCAGCCGTTTTTTTGCGGGTTGATGTCAAAAAGTAGTCATGGGCGATGGTTTGCCAGCGAGTATGATTCTTGCTGCAAACATAAGCTTTAATAAAAAATCAGGAGATAAATGCAAATGTTGAATTCATCATTGGCGCGTCGTACGCGCATGAGCCTGCTGTTGCTGGCGTTGGTTGCCAGCGTGGCCGCCTGTAACAAGCAAGAGGAGCCCGCTACCGAAGCTGCTGCGCCAGCTACTGAGGCGGCAGGGGGTGTCGCTTATGTGTCTACACAAGATGCAGGTGTGAACGTGATTGACCTGGCGACCATGCAGGTCACCAAGCAGTTTGACGTCAAGGCGCAGGGTCCACGCGGCCTGGCAGTGACGGATGATGGCAAGCAATTGGTCGTTGCCACGCGTGAGAATGGCAGTGTGTCTGTGATTGATACCGCCACCGGCGAGGTCGTGAAGCAAATTGAGGTGGGTAAAAACCCTGAGTTTGTGCGTATCAGCGGTAACTATGCTTTCGTGTCGTCTGAGCCTAGCGCAAAAGCGGGCCCGCCACCAAAGCCAGGTGCCAAGCCTGAAGAGGACGATGACGACGATGATGAGGAAAAAATCCCGGCCAAAATTGCGGTGGTGGATTTAAGCAAAGGTGAAAATATCCGTGAAATCACCGGCGGCCCGGAAACTGAAGGCTTGGAGTTCTCGGCCGATGGCAAGCAACTGGTGATCACCAATGAAGCGGATAACACGGTCACGGTACATAACATCGAGACCGGCGAGCTGGTGAAAACCATCCCTACGCACGAATATGGTGATAGACCACGCGGCATTAAAGTGTCGCCGGATGGTAATACTTACCTGGCAACGCTCGAATTCGGTAACAAGATCCTGGTGCTGGATAAAGACTTTAATGTAGTACGCACGGTGGATACGGCTGAAACGCCTTACGGCATTGCTTACGACAGCAAGGGCGAGCGCATTTTTGTCGCCACCAACAAAGCCAAATTGCTGCAGGTGTTTGATGCCAAAACGTTTGAAAAGTTAAAAGAGGTGCCAACGGGTAACCGCTGCTGGCATTTTAGCTTTACCCCAGACAATAAAAACATCCTGTTGGCATGTGGCAAGTCTGATGCAGTATTTGTCATCGATGCGAACAAGCTGGAGGTCACCAATCAGGTGGAAGTGAAAAACATGCCTTGGGGCGTGGTCACTTTCCCGAAAGCGATGGGCAGCCTGGAAAAAGCGAAATAAGCAAATCGCTTAGCCATGAAAAAGCCCGCAACTGCGGGCTTTTTTATTGGAATCGGTAGTGTTTACGCGCTGCGTTTGCGGATCCAGAAGGTGAACACGCCGTCGGCCTCTTGCATGTCCAATAAGGTATGACCGGTTTGGCGACAAAACGCGTCAAAGTCTTTTTTTGAGCCAGGGTCGGTGGCGGTGATTTTCAGTACTTGCTCGGCCGTCAGCTCATTGAGTGCCTTTTTGCAGCGCAGGATAGGCAGTGGGCAGTTCAAGTTGCGGGCATCGAGGTCTTTATCACTATGCATGAGCATTTCCTGAATTAAGGGTTCAAGCGGCGTTGATGGGCAGCCCGGCACTTGCCCAGGCCAGGATGCCGCCAGCCAGATGTGAAACGTCCGTGCGGCCTTGCGCCAGGGCAAACTCACCTGCGGCCACTGAGCGTACGCCGCTGCGGCAATAAAACACAATCTTTTTGTCTTGTGGAAACTGGTCGAAGACGGCGGTCAGGTTGCCTAAAGGCACATGCAGTGCGCCGGGCAAAATGCCGGACACCAGCTCGTGATCATTGCGGATATCAACAAGCAGCAATGATGGATCATTCAGTAATGGGTGTAATTCATCCGGTGTTAAGTGTTTTAATGACATCAACGAACCCAGAAAAAGAAGTGTGCCGAGAGGCAGGTAAGGAAGTGGTGGCCAGAGGCAGAATCGAACTGCCGACACGAGGATTTTCAATCCTCTGCTCTACCGACTGAGCTATCTGGCCATCAGCGATTTGGGCATGTCCCGAATCGCAAGACGCGCATTATAGCAAAGAACGCAAAAAATGCACACAAAAGATAAAAAAAATCCTGATATGCTGCGCATGGGTTATTTTATGCCGCTTGCGAGCCAGTTAAATCATGGTGCATGTGGCCCGTTTGGCCGGTTGCTGAAACAATCTGTGCCTGGGCGAGTCACAAAAGTAAGGCCTGGTGATAGGGCTTGTTAATGGACTTGGGTAAGTATGGTCTTGGGTGGGTGTGTAAAATAGGATAAAGCGTATGTCGAATGCCATCATGATTTTGGGTGAAGTGCTGGGGGATGTGTTTCCCGAGCAGACCATTATAGGCGGTGCGCCTTATAACGTCGCCAGGCATTGCCATGCCTTTGGACTGGATGTGCATTTGCTGACGGCGGTGGGCAAGGATGCATTGGGCGAGCGTATTGTCGCCGAAATGCAGGCGTGCGGCTTGCCGATAAGTGGCATGCAAGTGTCTGATACCTTGCCTAGCGGGCAAGTCATGGTGCATTTGGGTGCGCAGGGGCATCGGTTTGAGATTCTCGATCAGCAAGCTTACGATGACTTGCAGTGGCCGCCGGTGGAGGCTTTAACCAAGCAGCATCCGCCGCGCCTGGTCTATATCGGCTCTTTGGCATTGCGGCATGCACCCATGCAGGCACTGGCCGACCAATGGCTGAAGATGTGTACGGCCACGGTATTTTGCGACATTAACCTGCGTGCCCCGTGGTATGACGCGCACAGCCTGCGCCAGGTATTACAGGCCGCAGATATCCTGAAGATTAATCATGAGGAGTTGCCGGAGGTCTGCGCGCTGATGGGCTTGCCTGCCTCGTCAGACATTAACGACTCGGCGCGCCAGTTGTTGATGGTGTTTGGTTTGAGTGAGATGTTTGTTACCTGTGGTGAGCAGGGTAGTTTTTGGCTGGATGCTTATGGCAATGGTTTTCGAGCGCCGCCGATGAAGTTACAGGCGCCTTTTGTCGATAGCGTGGGCGCGGGTGATGCGTATACGGCCGTGGTGATTCGTGGCTTGCTGGCAGGCTGGTCGCGGCAAACCATGCTGACGCGTGCGGCCTGGTTTGCCGCTTCAGTGTGCGGCATTCGCGGCGCAGTGCCAGCCCAGGCAGATTTTTATGACGATTTTTTATAGGCGGTTTTTGAAAGATGGGCTGGAAATTAATTCATAAAAACAGAAGCTTAATCCTATAAAAGGCTATGCAAGGCCTGCACTTGCCGATATAATGCGCGGTTCGTGTAAATTGAATGTCAGCGTGGTAAGGCAAATAGGTTGCTTGGCTGCCGCGACATTGACGCTAACTCAAAGGAAAAAAGATGGCTGTTACCGCAGAACAATCCGCAAAAATCATTAAAGAATACCAACGCAGTGAAGGTGATACCGCAAGCCCAGAAGTACAAGTGGCTTTGTTGACTAACCGTATCACTTACCTGACTGAGCACTTCAAGTCTAACAAAAAAGACAACCACTCACGTCGTGGCCTGTTGGCAATGGTTAGCCAGCGTCGTCGTTTGCTGGACTACCTCAAAGGTAAAGACGTTAGCCGCTATCAAACGCTGATCGAGCGCTTGAACCTGCGTAAATAATTTGGTTTAAGTGTGACACTTAACACTGTTCACTTTTAACGAAATAAAAGCCGATGGCATGGTGATTGCCTCGGCTTTTTTGCTTTAAAAAATCACCAAAAACGCGGTGGCTTCTGTGAGTGCGTTGCAACTGAATATATGCAGCTGAATATATTAGGTACAGCGTGTTGATGGAAGTCACCACAAATCGGGAAATACAGTTGTCGCGCGTCAGGCAAAGCAGTCAATATCGCCTGAACGCAGTCACTCAATGCTGTATTTTCATTGTTGAGATTGGCTATTAGGTAGTGAATAGCCATGAGAGAAAAGGAAAAATATGTTTGAAATTACAAAAAGAAGCATCCCGTTTGGTGCGCATACCCTGACATTGGAAACAGGTGAAATTGCACGCCAATCTGATGCGGCAGTGATCGTCAGCTATGGTGATACCGTTGTGCTGGTGGCCGTGACGGCCAAGCGCGAAGTCAAAGAAGGCCAGGATTTCTTTCCATTAACAGTGGATTACCAAGAAAAAACCTATGCGGCAGGCCGTATTCCAGGTGGTTTCTTCAAGCGCGAAGGCCGTCCTAGCGAAAAAGAAACACTGACTGCACGTTTGATCGACCGTCCATTGCGCCCGCTGTTCCCAGATGCGTTCTACAACGAAGTGCAGGTCGTGGCGACTGTATTGTCACTGGATCCGGAAATTGATTCCGATATCCCGGCGGTGATTGGTGCCTCTGCTGCATTGGCATTGTCTGGTATTCCATTCTACGGCCCATTAGGTGCGGCACGCGTGGGTTATATCAATGGCGAATACGTATTGAACCCAGATGTTTCATTGCTGAAAGACTCCGCTTTGGACCTGGTGGTTGGTGCAACTGAATCTGCGGTGATGATGGTTGAGTCTGAAGCCAAAGAATTGTCTGAAGAAGTGATGTTGGGCGCCGTGGTATTTGGTCACGAGCAAATGCAACCAGTGATCAAGGCGATCAACGAAATGGCTGCCGAAGCCGGTAAAGATGCCTGGGACTGGACATTGCCAGAGCCAGACACCGCCTTGATCGAGAAAGTGGCTGCGATTGCTGCTGACGACATCAATGCTGCTTTTAAAATCAAATCTAAAGGTGAGCGTTCTTCCAAGCTGGACGAAATCAAGTCTCGCGTGATGAGCACGTTGATCACTGAAGAAACTTCTACGCTGGAAGCCAACAAGATTAAAGATGAATTCTTTAAACTGGAAGCTAAAACCGTACGTAGCCAGATCCTGAATGGTGAGCCACGTATCGACGGCCGCGACACACGCACTGTGCGTCCGATCACCATCCGTTCAGGTGTGCTGCCACGTACACACGGCTCAGCCCTGTTTACCCGCGGCGAAACACAAGCCCTGGTAGTTGCTACCCTGGGTACTGGCCGTGATGAGCAAATCATCGATGCGCTGGCTGGTGAATACACTGACCGCTTTATGTTGCACTACAACATGCCTCCATATGCGACGGGTGAAACCGGCCGTGTCGGTACGCCTAAGCGCCGCGAAATCGGCCACGGTAACCTGGCAAAGCGTGCTTTGAAAGCCGTGCTGCCTAAGAAAGAAGACTTTGACTACACCATGCGTGTGGTGTCTGAGATTACCGAGTCTAACGGTTCCAGCTCCATGGCGTCTGTCTGTGGTGGTTGCTTGTCATTGCTGGACGCTGGTGTGCCATTGACTGCACACGTGGCTGGCGTGGCGATGGGCCTGATCAAAGAAGGTAACCGCGTTGCTGTATTGACCGACATTCTGGGTGACGAAGACCACCTGGGTGATATGGACTTTAAAGTGGCTGGTACCGACAAAGGTGTGACTGCCCTGCAAATGGACATCAAAATCACCGGTATCACGGCACAAATCATGCAAGTGGCACTGGCACAAGCCAAAGAAGGCCGCGCGCATATTCTGGGTTTGATGAAACAGGCTGTGTCAGGTGTTAACACTGAAATGTCACAGTTCGCACCACGCATCATCAGCATGAAGATCAATCCGGACAAGATCCGTGACGTGATTGGTAAAGGTGGCGCAGTGATTCAGGCGCTGACTAAAGAAACTAACACCAGCATCGACATCGAAGATGACGGTACCGTGAAAATTGCATGTACCAATGCTGACGAAGGTGCTGAAGCACAACGTCGTATTGCGCAAATCACTGCTGAAGTTGAAGTTGGCCAGATCTACGAAGGCCCAGTAGTTAAGATTCTGGACTTCGGTGCTGTGGTGACACTGTTGCCAGGTAAAGATGGCCTGGTACACATTTCACAAATCGCCCACGAGCGCGTAAAAGCGGTGAGTGACTACCTCAAAGAGGGTGACATTGTGAAGGTGAAAGTGGTTGAGCTGGATGACAAGGGTAAAGTGCGTTTGAGCATGAAAGCCTTGATCGATCCACCTGCAAGAGAAGAAGCACCAGCGGCTGAATAAGTCGATGTTGTTAAAAAAGCCCGCGCCAGCGGGCTTTTTTTATGGCTGTTTCTTGTGAAAAGCGGATAAAAATATGTTTGCGTCAATATACGTATAGGTCATTGTGTAGCACTGCTGCATAATGCCGTCGTATGAACAATTATAAAAAAATCATACTACATCCCGGCTGGCCCTATCTGCTGGCAGGTGTATTTATCACCACATCCGCACAGGCGAATGAATCTATAGAGCTGGAAGAAATCCAGGTGCGTGCCCATTATGACAATGCGGTTGGCACCTCAGATGCGGCCAGTGAAGGCAAGGTCAACGCCAGCCTGATTAAAAACCGGCCCATCGCGCGTATTGGCGAGATACTTGAATTCGTACCTGGCATGATCGTGACCCAGCATAGCGGCAGCGGCAAAGCCAACCAGTTTTATTTGCGCGGTTTTAACCTCGACCACGGCACAGACTTTGCCACGTATGTGGACGAGATGCCGGTTAATATGCGCACCCATGCACACGGCCAGGGCTATACCGATTTAAATTTCCTCATCCCCGAGCTGGTCAGCCATTTGCACTATAAAAAAGGGCCATACTCAGCAGAAGAAGGTGATTTTTCCTCGGCCGGGGTTGCCCGTATGCACCTGGTGAATCAGTTGCCGCAAGGCATCGCCAGTCTCACTATCGGTAGTTATGATTACCAGCGGCTACTGCTGGCAAATTCAGTGGCCGCTGGGCCTGGGCATTTGCTGTATGCGCTAGACGTCAATCATTACGATGGCCCATGGCAGGTGGCTGAGGGTGTCAAAAAATACAATGGCTTGCTGCGCTACAGCGAGGGCGACGCGCATGACAGCATGACCTTGACTGCCATGGCTTACCATAACCAGTGGAACTCGACTGACCAGATTCCGTTGCGTGCGGTACGCAGTGGCCAGTTGGGGCGCTTTGACGCGGTAGACCCCAGCGATGGTGGCGATTCCTCACGCTATAGCCTGTCATTCTCCAAGCAGCACCGGGACCAGCAGGGCAGCTGGCAGGTCAGTGCTTATGCAGTGCGCTCGGCGCTGGATTTATATAGCAATTTTACTTACTTCCTCAACGACCCGGTGAATGGCGACCAGTTTAACCAGAGCGAAAAGCGCACCATGCTGGGCATCAATGCCAGTAAGTCATGGCTGGGTGAACTCGTTGGTATGCCTATGGAAAACAAGCTCGGCCTGCAAACCCGTTACGACAAACTGTCGCCAGTGGCACTCTACAACACGGCCCAGGCGCAACGTTTATCGCTAATCCGGTCAGATAAAGTGGAAGAGAGCAGCGCCGGTGTGTATGCAGAGAACACGCTATGGTGGCATGAAAAGTTGCGCACCGTGGCCGGGCTGCGTTATGACCGTTATCAGTTTGACGTCAAAAGCAGCATCAACGGTAACTCCGGCAATACCAGCGATGGCATCACCTCGCCCAAACTGTCAGTCATTTTTGGGCCGTGGGCCAGCACGGAGTTTTTCTACAATATTGGCAAAGGTTTTCATAGTAACGATGCACGCGGCACCACACAAACCCGCTTAGCCAATGGCAGTGCGGCTTCACCGGTGACGCCGCTGGTCAGTACGCGCGGCAGTGAAGTTGGCGTGCGCACAGAGTGGATACCCGGCCTGCAAAGCTCACTGGCGCTCTGGCAGCTGGATATCGATTCCGAGCTATTATTTATTGGTGATGCCGGTGAAACCGAACCTAGCCGCGCCAGCCGCCGTACCGGCGTGGAGTGGAACAACCACTATGTAGTGAGCGACTGGTTGCTACTGGATATGGACCTCTCACTGTCTAAAGCACGGTTTACCGAGCATGATCCGGCAGGCCAATACATTCCAGGCTCAATCAATAAAGTCGCCTCACTTGGCGCCACCGTCACTAACTGGGGCAACTGGTTTGGCAGCATGCAATTGCGCTACTTTGGCCCACGCGCGCTGCTAGAAGACAACTCCGTGCGCTCAAACTCCACGCTACTCACTTACGCGCGCATAGGCTATCGCTACAACCCGCGTACCACACTCACCTTAGATGTATTTAACCTGTTTGACCGCAAAGCCAGCGATATCGACTACTACTACGAATCGCAACTGCGCGGCGAAGCCACCGCCGTCGAGGGCAAACACTTCCACCCGGTAGAGCCTCGTTCAGCGCGCCTCACACTTACCTACAACTTCTAAGATATGCCAGCCCATATTGCGGTATATTAAAAGCATGCGTCTCTCACCGGGCGCATGCTTTTTTAACGCTTCAACATTGCAGAGAGAGTGTATGCGACGTATTACAATTTCGGTCGAAGATGACCTCGCCGATGCCTTCGACCAACTGGTGGCCGTCAAAGCCTACCTCAACCGCTCAGAGGCTTTTCGTGACTTAGTGCGTAAAGCACTCGATGAAGCCGTGATTGCGGATACGGATCACGCGCAGGCCGAATGCGTCGCCTCGCTCAGCTATGTCTATGATCATCATGAAAGACAACTCGCTAGCCGGGTAAATCAACTACAGCACGACCACCATGACGTGATTATCACTGCCCAGCATGTGCATTTAGATCATGATAACTGTATGGAAACGGTGATATTGAAAGGCAAGATTGCCGAGGTAGAGGCGTGCGTGAATGCGATCTCGTCACAGACGGGTGTGACGCATGCGAAGGTACATATTATTCCGAGGTAGAGTTTTTAAGTTTATTGGAGATTAAATAGCAACAGCCAAGAGATGGGGGCCATCAGTTTTTAGAACGTCCAATAAATCATAGAAATAAACATCAACGCTCCATCTGCCAAACGCATAAGCACTAACTTGATATGGCGCGAATAGAAATGTGAAGTGATCTGGACTCACAGTGAATGCAGAGAAGTTGTCAAAGTTTTCTCCTGCCCCATCTTTGAACCAATTTATTTGATAGTCATCAGGCTTTTCACCAGTTCGGGTCCAATATTCACGACAAAGAGAAGTTATACAAAAGCTGCTAATAGTTTTAAGTGCTAAAACTGGGTCAGTAAAAAAATCATCCAGAGTTAGAATGTGTAAACGGTCAGCGAGGCAGAAAGTGTAGGTTTCAAAATGGGAATTGGGGTGAGCCGCTCCAGCACCATACCAACCAACATCATATGTTAAGCTCAATAAATAATCTGTTGCATGAACTATACCAAAGTCATCCCATCGACCATTCATTGAAACAAAGCTTTCAATGTCTGAAAATAAATCTGGTGACTGATCCCATGGTTTTTGACGAGATTCAATAAGTGCTTTCGTTGCACGGCCACCAAACAAAAGTGAAAGCTCTTTTGCTAAATCGGGACTAATCGTAGATTCGAATCTTGGATATTCAATTTTGATGTCATATCCTGGCGCACCTTTCCACTGCTCTTCAATTCTTTCAGTAAATACATGAAAGAGCCCAACATTCACACCTTGAGTTAACACAATCGACTGTTGTTCTGCCGCTAATTCCAGCGAGGCACATACCTGATTCCAGGCTCCTGGGGTGCTTAGATCAACGTATTGAAGTCTGCCAGCGATATGACTTGGAACGTCACAGGGTTCTAGGAGAAGTGGAATGACGTAGATGTCTGTTGGTTGCTTGTATCTTAGGCGTTCTATTGCATCATTGGCCTCTCGCTGGACAAAGCCTCGCTTGGAAACGCTTTTGTTACTAAGCAATAACACTACTACGTTAGCATCACTAAAGGCTTTCTCAATCTCTGCTTCCCAGTTTTGTCCCGGAAGTAAATGCTTTGTGTCTATCCAAGGAGAAGTGCCGGCTTGGACGAGTAGGTCGTAATATTTCAATGCGAGGCTACTATCTTCTTTCGCATAGCTCACAAAAACTTTAAGTGACATAAATAACTCCTTACTAGTCCAAGCCAAAAATATGCATTTCGAATATTGGCCCAGCCCTCAAATTACGTTGATTATTTTTAAATTATCACAGCAACTTTGTGCCAAGCGGGACTTCGTGTTCAGGTGCACATAAAGTCACTCTTCCATCCGCATCATGAAAGCCCGTCACCAGGCACTCTGACATCAAGGGCCCAATTTGTTTGGGCGGGAAATTCACTACGGCGACCACTTGTTTGCCGATTAAAGTTTCCGGACTGTAAAGCGCTGTGATTTGAGCACTGGATTTGCGTACGCCAATCTCTGGGCCAAAGTCTATCTTAAGTTTGTAAGCGGGTTTGCGTGCTTCGGCAAATACTTCGGCCGCAATCACTCGCCCAACGCGCAACTCCACTTTGGTGAAGTCGTTCCATTCAATTTGAGTCATATCACCATATCCAAATGTTTATGCCCAGGTCAGCACATAATGCGCAGCGCGCTTTGAGTCGCCAGCTTTGGCCAACACACCAATCTCCACTAATTCGTTTACGTCACGTAGTGCAGTGTCGGTCGAGCATTTAGCCAATGTTGCCCATTTGCCCGTGGTGAGGTGGCCTTCAAAATTGTGCATGAGCCTATTGAGCATTTTCATTTGTCGCTCATTCAACGCGCCGTTTGGGCTGCGTTGGCTCGCTTGCGTAAGATATACGACACCTTTCAGGTCGCGATTGGCCTGTTGTATGGCTCGTAGTAGGCAGCTTAAAAACCAGTGTAGCCAGTTTGTGATGTCCATGTTGCCTTTTTGAGCCATTTCCAGTTGCAGGTAATAGTTTTCGCGCTCAAGCTGTATCTGCGTGGATAAGCTATAAAAGCGTTGCGCTAATTGGTCGGCTTTTGCCAAGGCCATATCGCCAATGGCTCGGGCAATGCGGCCATTACCATCTTCAAATGGATGTAAGCTGACGAACCACAGATGAGCCAGTCCTGCTTTGAGCAGTGGATCTGTGTCTGGTGATTGGTTAAACCAGTCTAAAAACAACTGCATTTCGTCAGCGATGATGGACGCAGGTGGCGCTTCATAATGTACCGTTTCGTGACCAATGCCTCCCGAGACCACTTGCATGGGGCCATCTGCATCAGTTCTATAGGCCGCTGTCGTGATCTTATGCATACCGCTATAACTATTAGGAAACAGTGCGGCATGCCAGCCAAACAGGCGTGCATGAGTGAGCGGTTGTGTATGTTTTTGCGTGGCATCCAATATCATTTCTACCACGCCGTCGACTTGCCGACTGGATGGCACCAGGCCGCCTATATTGAGCCCTAATTTGCGAGCAAGTGATGACCTCACTACGTCATTATTGAGATGCTCTCCCTCAATTTCACTCGATTTGACCACATCGCTGGTCAGCGTACGCAAACTGGTTTCTTCGGCGAGTTTAAATCCCAGGGTTTGAATGGCGCCAAGTAACTTACCGCGTTCCAGGTTGGCTTCTGATAGCAATGGCATCAGCGTTGCAGATGCAAATGACCATTGCGGCCAGTCTGCCGATTGCCAGAGATATTTTTGATTATCACCGCTATTCATGCGGTGATAATGACATGGGTGAAGGTGGTCGTCAACTATTGCCGCATTTTTTGCGGTAATTTAAGGGGCTGATTACCGCATGAGGGAATTTTTGTTAATCGATAAAAGGTTGATGTTGTGATGTCTTAGCGAATCAGCGCAGAGATCGCCTTGAACTGCGCATGTGTCGCCCCCTGCATGGGTTCAAACAGCATGGATTCGGTATTGGTGATGATGCAGCCAGCGTCTCGCATTCTTGCGATCGCGTTGTTGCGGTTGACGGCATCGCGTGAAATGACCGCATCTTCAATAATAAACACCTGTTTGCCCGCAGCCACGGCATCTAGCGCGGTTTGTAATACACAGATGTGCGTCTCCAGCCCAAATAGCACCACTTGCGGTGCAACGCTGATGGAGGATTCCTGCAAAGCGGGTTCTTGCCAGGCGGAGAAGGCGAGTTTGGCTGTGCGTGCTGTGTATTCGGGTAGCAAGGTTTGCAGTTCTGGCAAAGTCTCGCCCAGTTTTTCCGGGTATTGCTCAGTGACCCATAGTGGAATATTCAGTAATTGCGCCCCTTGCAGCAGGCGCTGGATGTTTTTGATGACCGTTGCCATGGCGGCTTCTGGCATCACGGAACACAGGCGCGTTTGAACATCTATCAACATCCAAACAGCATCTGTGCTGGCAATTGCAGATTTCATGGGCTTATCTCTTGGCGAGTTGCTGGTCTATGTCCTGTAAGTCGGCTTCGGAGACGATGCCGCTCGCGGTTTTCAGGCGAATAATGTTGACCAGGTAGTTATAGCGCGCCTGTAGTAAATCGCGGTTGGCGCTGAAATACTGTTGTTGCGCATTCAGTACATCGACACTGTTACGGACGCCGACTTCGTAGCCCAGCTTGGTCGCATCGAGCTGGCTTTGACTGCTGCGCAGCGCTTGCTCCAGGGCTTTGACTTGGGCGATGCTGGTATTCAGGTTAAGGTAGGCGCGCTGCGTTTCCAGTGTGGTCTGGCGCAAGGTGGTTTGTAAGTCATCCAGTGCTTTTTGCCGGTTATAGGCGGCCTGGTTGACGCGGGAGGTGACGGCGCCGCCTTGATATAGCGGTACGGACAATTCTACGCCAATGGTGGCGTTGGTCAGGTTGCTGCCAAAGCCATATTGACTGCCATTCGCATGGCTGTAGAGGTAACTGGCAACGGCATCTAGCGTCGGGTAATGTCCGGCACGGGCAATCTCAATATCCTTCTCGCTGACTTGCACGGTTTCCTGCTGGATCTGGATGTTGAGATTGCTCGCATTGGTCACGTCCTGCCATTCTTGCATGGGTTTCAGGTTGGGCGTGATTTGAATATCTTCACGCACTGTTGCAAGGTGTTCCGGCAGCTTGCCGGTGATTGCTTGCAGGCTGCGTTTGGCAATCTCCATCTCATTGTCGGCCGACAGTGCTTGCGCGGTGATCAGGTCATCCCGCGCTTGTGCTTCATTGACGTCGGTCACGGTGGCCGTGCCTGCCGCAAAATTTGCATTGGCTTGCTGAAATTGGCTTTGAATGGCTTTTTTCTGTGCCGCAATCAAGGTGATGCGGTCCTGTGCCAGCAGCAAGTCAAAATAGGCTTGGGTGGTGCGTAGCATCAGGCTTTGCCTCGCCAGGTGGTACTGCTTGTCTGCGATACTGACCTGCACTTTACTTTGGTCTATGCGTTCCAGGTTTTCTTTGCGGAAAATCGGTTGCCTGGCTTGCAGTTGCGCCTGGTAGCCCTCGAAGTTATTGCGGCCACCTGGGAAGGGCGCTGGACTGCCAATGATTTTTAAATCGGTGCGATTGGCATTGGCGCCAGCAGTTAAATTCACGGATGGCCGATAAGCCGCCTTGGCCTGCTCAATGATTTCCTGCGCGGCCAGGTTGGCGCTACCCGCGGAAGCCAGCACCGGGTCGTTGGCTTTGGCTTCCTGGTAAATGTCGACCAGGCTTTGTGAGGCTGCAAATGCCAGTGGTGGCAGCCACATGCTGCTCACAAGCACTAACAACGGTGGCAAAGATTTCATCGACATAGGCAGCGGTTTTAGAATGAAAACGCCTGTGCTTGTGGCGCGTTTTGCATTTCTGTCAGGCTGGTTTCAAACAGCACATCTTGTTTGTAGCTATGCTCTGCCAGGCGCTGAATCAGCGTGGCCTGCATCACTGGCGCCTGGCCCAGCACGATTAACAGGCGGCCGCCGATGCTGAGCTGGTAGCGCACACCTTCTGGCTCTACCGGGCTGGAAGCAGTAAACACAATCGCATCGTAAGGCGCTTGTGACTCATAACCATTGTGGCCGTCTAGCTCAATCACCTGTACGTTTTGAATGCCTTGTTTGGTCAGCGATTGCGTCGCTTGTGCGCACAACTCAGGAAAAATTTCTAGCGCTGTCACTTGCGCGCAATGTTGCGCCATCAGTGCCGCCAGGTAGCCGCTGCCTGCGCCTACCAGCAATACTTTGTCTTTGGCTTGCAGTTGCAGCGCCTGCAAAAAACGGCCCTCTACTTTGGGGCTGAGCATTTGCTGGCCATGGGCCAATGGGATCTCGATATCGGCAAATGCCAGGCCACGGTAGGCTTCTGGCACAAAGGCTTCGCGCGGCGTATTGTTTAACGTTGCCAATACTTGCGGGTCCAGCACCTCCCAGGTGCGAATCTGTTGCTCAATCATGTTAAAACGTGCGGTTGCCTGATCTGTCATGTCTTCAATCCCAATGTCCGATAATTGATTGCCATATTATAGTTTATTGCGCCGTGATTGCATGGTTCTTGCCGTGAATCCTGCCCAGAATGTATACAGTGCAGGCACAAACAAAATGGTCAGGATTGTGGCTGCTGCCAGCCCGCCCATAATCGCTACCGCCATCGGGCCAAAAAACACACTGCGCGTGAGCGGGATCATAGCCAGGATCGCTGCGGCCGCCGTGAGTACAATCGGCCGGAAGCGGCGCACCGTCGATTGCACCACCGCTTGCTCCAGCGAGGCGCCTTCGGCAATATCCTGCTTGATCTGGTCAACCAGGATGACCGAGTTGCGCATGATCATGCCCGAGAGCGCAATGCTGCCCAGCATGGCGACAAAGCCAAACGGCATATTAAAAATAAGCAGCGCAAACGTGATGCCTATCATGCCCAGTGGGGCCGTGAGCACCACCAGGATGACGTTGGAAATACTGCGTAACTGCAACATGAGCAGGGTAAACACCACGGCCAAGAACAGCGGCGCACCTTTCGCCACGGATGTGGCACCCTTGGCGGCCTCTTCAATCGCGCCGCCGGTTTCAACCGTGACCCCGGGAGGCAGTTTTTCCAACATGGGTGCAATCGCCTGCTGAATTTGAGTAGATACCACAGGTGCCTGCATATTGCCGCGCAAATGCGCACGCACGGTGAGCGAAGGCACGCGGTTACGTCGCCAGATCACGCCTTCTTCAAAGCCGTGGTGGATATTGGCGACCTGCGCCAATGGCACGCGCTCACCACGCTGGCTTAATACCGTCAGTTGCGCCAGCTGGGATAGTTGGGCGTGTTGTTCATTGCTGCTACGCATGACCAGGTCTATGCGCTCGTTGCCTTCCCTGAACTCGCTGACCACTTGCTCGAAGTATTGCGTGTTGAGCAATTGCGCAATATCTGTTGAATTCACGCCCAGCAACCTGGCTTTGTGCTGGTCAATATCGACATGAATCACTTTGCTCGGTTCTTCCCAGCCCAGTTGCACGTTACGCAAATGCGAGTTGGCGCGCATGGCATCGGCAATCTTGTGCGCGACTTCGCGAATGGCTTGCAGGTTCTGCCCATCGACCCGGAACTGTACCGGGAAGCCCACCGGCGGGCCGTTTTCCAGACGCAGCACAGAACCACGTAATTGCGGGAAATCGTGTTCAAACAGCGACAGCAGGTCGTTGCGCAGGGCTTCGCGTTGTTGCAGGCTGTTGGTCAGTATCACCAGTTGGGCAAACGCGCGGTGTGGTAATTGCACATCCAGTGGCAGGTAGTAACGTGGCGCGCCAGAGCCAACATAAGACACTACATTTTGCAGGGCACCATGCTGTTTCTGCCAGCGTTGCAGCCACTGCTCTAACTGGCTGACGGCGGCATCGGTAGATTGGTCGCTGGCGTTCTCGGCTAGGCGTAAATCGACCACAACCTCAAGCCGGGTGGAGTCTGGGAAGAACTGTTGCTGCACTTTGCCAAAGCTCAACATGGCGACCACAAACAGGGCGATGGTGGCTAGAATGACGCTGCCCTTGTGTTGCACGCACCAGGCGACGATGCTTTGCAGCCGCAAGTAGAATGGCGTTTCATAGAGCGATGCCTGAGGGTGAGCGCTTGCTTCGCTGTGGGGGTGATGCGCTTTGGGTAGCAGGTGATAACCTAAAAACGGAATCACAATCACCGCGGCAATCCAGGACAGCGTCAGTGCAATCGCCGACACCTGGAAAATGGAGCGCGTGTATTCGCCAGTCGACGACACGGCGGTGGCAATCGGCAAGAATCCGGCCACAGTGACCAGGGTGCCAGTCAGCATGGGCATGGCGGTAGATGTGTAGGCAAACGATGCCGCTTGCATGCGGTCCCAGCCTTGCTCCATTTTGGCGGCCATCATTTCAACCGCAATGATGGCGTCATCCACCAGCAGGCCGAGGGCAAGAATCAGTGCGCCCAGTGAGATTTTGTGTAAGCCGATATCCAGCCAGTCCATAAGCAGAAAGGTGCCTGCCAGCACAATCGGAATCGCCACCGCGACCACAATACCAGTGCGCCAGCCCAGTGAGAGCAGGCTGACGGCCAGCACGATAATCAGCGCTTCACTCAGCGAGCGGACAAAGTCATGTACCGAGTGCTGCACAATGTCGGGTTGTGAGGTGACCAGTTGCAGTTGTACGCCGACCGGTAACTGTTTTTGTACGCTGGTGATGGTTTGCTGCATGGCCTTGCCCAGGGCAATCACATCGCCGCCCGGTTGCATGCTGACGCCTATGAGTAAAGCAGCGGTGCCGTTAAAGTGGATGCGTTGCGCGGGTGGGTTGGCGTAACCCTGTTTGATGGTGGCAATCTCTCCCAGGGTCAGGTTCTGGTTGCCGGCCCGGATCGGGAATTGGCGTAGGTCTTCCAGGCTTTGTAAGCGGCCACTCACATCCAGCCGGATTCTTTCCGGGCCTGTGTCAAAGGTGCCTGCGCCTGTCACTGCGTTTTGTTGTTGCAGCAGTTGTGCCAATTGCGCCGGACTGATGCCGAGGGAGGTCAGTTTCTGGTTAGAAATTTCTATGATGATTTTTTGTGGCTGCTCGCCAAATAAATCGACTTTTTCCACGTCGGCTAATTTGAGCAGCCGCGCACGTACCCATTCTGCTTGTCGTTTTAATTGTTGCGGATTCAGGCCGTCAGCCGTGATGGCGTACATGGTGCCGTAGACATCGCTGAATTCGTCATTAAAGGTCAGGCTTTGCAAGTCTTTGGGGAAGGTATGGCGGATATCGCCAATTTTCTTGCGCACCTGGTACCACAAATCGGGGATTTTCTCGGAAAAGGTGTTATCACGAATCACGATAAACACCACCGACTCGCCTGGGCGGGAATAGCTGCTGGTGTAATCGATAGAAGGGATTTCTTGCAGCTTTTTCTCGATTTTGTCGGTGACTTGCTGCTCGACTTCCTGGGCGGATGCGCCAGGCCAGCTGCTGCGGATCAGCATGACTTTAAATGTAAATGGCGGGTCTTCGGACTGGCCGAGATGGGTGTAGGCAAAGAATCCGCCTAGCAAGGTCAGCACAATAAAGTACATTACCAGTACCTGGTTTTTAAGCGCCCAGGTCGACAGGTTGAAGCCTTGCATGGCCTGTGCTTCGTCAGCGTGGTGTGGCGTGCTCATTAGCGCAGCACCTCGGTGCCGGGCGTCACTGGTTGCACCAGCATGCCCTCGGTCAGGGTATGGATGCCTATGGTGGCGATGGTTTCTTGCGCTTGCAGGCCGCTGGTAATCTCCACGCCACTTTCTGTGAGTGCGCCTGTGGTCACCGTGCGCAAATGGGCCTGGTGTTTGGCGTCAATCACCCACACGCCAGCCTGGTCGCCATGGCGGGTGACGGCGGTGCTGGGAACGATCAGGGTTTGGGGCTGCGTGGCTGCTTCAAAGCTGACTTGGGCGGTCATGCCGAGCTTGATGCGTTGGTCAGCATTCAGCAACTGGATACGCAAGTCAAATGCATGGGTTTGGCTATTGGCCGCAGGGGAGATTTCACGGATGCGGCCCTGGTAGGTTTGCGCCACATCATTCAGGCTGATGCGCGCGCTATCGCCCACATGCAGGCTGTCTATCAGGGTTTCAGGCACGGCAATCAGGATTTCCAGCGTCTGCACATCATAAATTTGCGCAATGGTTTGTCCGGCAGCGACGACTTGCCCAGGCTCGGCCTGAATCATGCCGATGACGCCAGAACGGTCGGCCACCAGTTGCGTGTAAGCAGTCTGGTGCTGGCTGACGGCGGCTTGCGATTTGGTTTGTGCCAGGCGCGCTTGGGTTGTTTTTACCTGGGTTTCATAGCTATCAAGCGCAGATTTTGAAATGAATGCCTGGCTATATAACTGCTGGCGGCGCGCCAGCTCGGCTTGTGCCAATGCCAGGGTCGCCTCGGCGGTTTGCACGTCGGCATGCGCAGCTTGCGCATTTAAACGCGTGTCATTCGGGTCCAGCTGGGCGATCAACTGGCCTTTTTTTACCAACTCGCCAACGTTCACAGCGCGGGCAGTAATTTTGCCTGCAATACGAAAGCCGATGTTGGATTCGTAGCGCGACTTCACTTCACCTGTATAACTGGCGGCAGCATGCGTATCGCCATTGCCAACTGACATGACCCAGACTGGGCGTGGTGAGGCCGCCTCTTCGGGCGCCTGGTGGCAGGCGCTCACGACCAAGGCAAGGCAGGTGCTGCTGACAACAATGAATGCTTTATTCATGCGGAGACTCTTTCATTAATCCATGCAGGCACATCTCCAGCATGGCTTGCATCCGTGATTCAAGCGGACGCCAATTGATCCAGGCATCGTCTGCCAGATTGATTTGCAATGCGCATAAGCCATGCATGGCCGCCCATACTGTTTGTGCGATCAGCGCCGGATCGGTCAGGGTGGGTTTGAACACGCCCGCATGCCAGGCGCTGGTCACCACGCCTATCAGTTGCGAATAGGCATCCTGCTCCGGGTTGTTTTGTTCAATGCTGGAAAACGCCGGGTCGCATGGCGGATGCTGGGTCATAAACATCATGCGGTAATGGTTGGGATTGGTCAGTGCGAATTGCACATAATGCTGCCCGAATTGCACAAAGCGCTGTAGTGGGTCGCTGATGCTGAGTGTGGATTTCAAGGCTTGCGCCAGCTTGATGACGTCGGCATCGACCACGGCTCTGATGAGCTGTTCTTTGTCGCTAAAGTAAAGGTAAAGACTGGTAGCCGAATAGCCCACGCGTTGTGCTACGGCGCGCATGGTCACGGCTTCTACCCCTTGGTGAATAAACAACTCCCTGGCGGCATCCATAATCGCAATGCGCACAGCGTGTTTTTCAGCGTCAGTTTTAACCTTGGGAGGCATTTAGTAGATGGGAATATTAAAATAACATTGTTAACTTAACACCGTTATTTTTAAATGTCAAATCATGCTGGTGTTTCTACACAGAATGGTGCAGAGTAACATATGTGATACACCGATATGTCAGGCTTGAGTTGAGTCGCACGGGCATCCGTGCGGCAGCGCCTGTTACCGGCATGCATCATACCGATGTCTGTATCGCCTCCAGGGCGACAGGCAAAGCGTTCAATCATAAAAAGGGGCGATCAGGATGAATGTACGGCAGCGTTGGATCAGTTTTGCAGGGCGGGTGTTGTTGTCCCTGATTTTTATTGTGAGTGGGATTGCCAAGATCATGGATCCGGCAGGCACCATTGCCTATATTGAAAGCGCGCACCTGCCATTGCCGCAAGTGGCTTATGTGGTGGCGCTGGTGGTCGAGTTGGGCTTGGGGATTGCGTTACTGGTTGGCTTTAAAGCGCAGTTGGCCGCCGCCGGGATCGCCATTTTTACCTTTATCACTGCCTTGATGTTTCACAGCAATATGGCTGATCCGGTGCAGGTCATCATGTTTCTAAAAAACACCACGATTATTGGTGGCTTGTTAGTCATCATCGCCTTTGGGCCGGGTGGCTATAGCGTAGACGGCGGCAAGCGCGTGGTGTTAGTGGAATAAGGTTTTGCTCAGGCGGTTGTTGGTTGAAACCAATGCCGCAGATGCTCGATCAAGGCCAGCGCATTGGCTGACACCTGCTTGTGGTAAGGATACATGGCATAAATGCCTGCCTGTTGCATGCGATAGTCTGCCAACACTTCGACCAGGCGGCCGCGTTGCAAATCCTCCAGCACATAAAACGCCGGTAAGCCGGTAATGCCCAAACCGGCGACGGCAGCATCGCGTAAGACTTCCCCGTGGTTAGACTTTAGTCGTGCGTGAATCGGGATGCGGTATATCTGGTCATTTTCGCTAAACAGCCACTCACTGGCACGGTGCGTTAAGCAGGCATGCTTGGACAGCGCTTGCGGCGAAGTGGGTACCCCATAGCGTGCGATGTAATCCGGGCTGCAGCAATAGCGCATCGCTGCATCTTCCAATTTGCGTGCCACCATGCCCTCTTCCGGCTGGTCGGTGACGCGTATCACCATGTCATAGCCTTCGCTGATCATATCCACGTGCCGGTTATCCGCATCCAGCCAGATATCCAGCAGCGGGTGTTGCTGCATAAACGCAGTGAGGGCTGGTGCCAGCCGCAAGTTGGCATAAGACAATGGCACTGAAATTTTAAGCAGCCCACGTAATTCGTCAGAGCGATTGCTGATTTCGAGTTCAGCATCGTGGATGGCTTGCAGGATTTGTTGTGCGCGCTGAAAAAACACCTTGCCGGTTTCTGTTGGCGACAGTTTGCGCGTGGTACGTAACAACAGGCGTGCACCCAGCCTGGCCTCCAGCGCAATGATACGGCGGCTGACCAGTTGCTTGGAGATGCCTAGCGCATGCGCGGCGCTGGTGAAGTTGCCGTGTTTGACTACCTCAACAAAAAACTGCATTTCTTCTAATGAAGCCATTGATTGTCAACCTATATGAGACAGTTTTACTAATATGAGAGGGATTATCATTTTTTTGTTTCAGGAATACAATGCCCTTCATCAGCCAAATCAAGGCAATACACATTTTTTCAGGGAAGTGTGCGATGTGCGGCTGATCATCGCATCGCACAACCATATAAAGGAGCACAGCATGAACGCAATCCAATCCGCAGCCAGTGTGGCTGGCCGTATTTTGTTATCACAGATTTTTATTATCAGTGGCTTGAGCAAGGCGGCGAATCCGGCCGGCACGATAGGCTATATCCAAAGCGTAGGTGCGCCATTGCCTGAGGTCGCGTATGCGATTGCGCTGTTTGTAGAGTTGGTGCTTGGTATTGCCTTGCTGGTGGGCTACAAGACTCGCTTGGCCGCGGCTGGCATTGCCGTGTTTACTGTCGCCACGGCATTTATGTTCCACAACAACCTGGCCGATCAAATCCAGCAGATTATGTTCCTGAAAAACCTGACCATTGTGGGCGGCTTGCTGATGGTGGTGGCGTTTGGCGCAGGTGCGTTTAGCCTGGACAACCGTCGCCGTTAATTTAGACGGAGTGTATTGAAATGACAACCTTGTTTGTGTCACATGGTGCGCCAACGCTGGCCATTGAGCCGGCTAAAACCGGCCAGATGCTGGCCGAGGTGGCCGCTGCCTTGCCCAGGCCGGACGCCATCCTGGTTGTCTCTGCCCATTGGGATACACGTGTGCCAACAGTCAGCCTGGCGAGCCAGCCAGAAACGATTCATGATTTTGCCGGGTTTCCACCTGCGCTATATGCTAAACAATACCCGGCACCTGGTGCGCCTATGCTGGCGCAGCAGGTGGCCGCGATGTTGCAGGCGCATGATCTGCCGGTGCAAGCGCATCCGCAGCGTGGGCTGGATCATGGGGCGTGGGTGCCGCTGATGCTGATGTATCCGCAAGCGGATATTCCGGTGACACAGTTGTCGATTCAAAGTCGGAGTACGCCCGCCGAGCAGTTTGCACTAGGGCGTGCGTTGCAGGGCCTGCATCAGCAAAATGTGCTGATCCTGGCCTCAGGTGCCATTACGCATAATTTGTCAGACTTTTTTACAGGTGACAGGGATGCAGCGCCTTTGCCATATGTGCTGCCTTTTGCCGACTGGATGGCGGAGCGTATTCAAACGCAACAGTGGTCGCGATTGTTGAATTACCGGGTCGAATGTCTGCAAGGGATACACGCGCATCCTAGCGAAGACCACTTGATGCCATTGTTTGTCGCTGCGGGGAGTGCTACTGGTGAGGCTACACGGTTTACGCCAGAAAATACTTACGGCATTCTGGCCATGGATGCTTATCTTTGGCGTACTTGAATCACAGCAGAGTAAACGGTTAACTAACGCAGCCCGTATTGGTTCAACTTGTTCCAGAGTGAGCGCTCGCTGATCTCTAATAGCTTGGCTGCCTTGGTTTTATTACCCTGGCAGGCATCGAGTGCCTGCAGGATCAGGCGGCGCTCTATGGTTTCGGTCGCACGTGGAATGGACAGGTCGCTGCTGTCCGCGGACGCAGTGCTGGATGACTCAGCGGTCACGGGTGCAAGCTGTTGCGCAATATCGGCGGGCAAGTGTTGCAGTTGTATGGTTTGGCTGCCAGCCAGAATCGCGGCGCGTTCCAGAATATTCTCCAGTTCGCGTACGTTGCCTGGCCAGCGGTAGTGCTGCAAACTCAAGCGCGCACTTTCGCTAAGCTGGCTTTGGCGTTTGCCCAGAAAGTAGTCAGCCAGCAAACCGACATCTTCGCCGCGCTCACGCAACGGTGGTATCTGCAACTGAATTACGTTCAGGCGGTAATACACGTCCTCGCGCAGCTTGCCTTCTTTAACCGCCTGCAGCGGGTCACGGTTGGTAGCAGCGACAACGCGCACGTCGAGTGCAATCTGCCGGTTGCCGCCCAGTTTTTCGACGATGTTTTCCTGTAGTACACGCAAGAGTTTGGACTGTAACTGGATAGGCATTTCGGTGATTTCATCCAGGAACAGGGTGCCGCCATTGGCAAGCTCGAATTTACCCACACGCTCTTTGACGGCGCCGGTAAACGCGCCTTTTTCGTGCCCGAACAATTCAGATTCCAGAATATCGACCGGGATTGCCGCACAGTTCACCGCCACGAATAACTCCGATTTGCGTGGCGAAGCGTCATGCAGCGCCTTCGCCACCAACTCTTTACCGGTGCCGGTTTCGCCGACGATAAAGACGGTCGCCCGCTCAGGCGCCACTTGCTGGATCATTTGCTTGAGTGATTGCATGGGCGCACTGTTGCCGATGAGGCCGGTGACGGCTGGCTGGCTGGTTTCCTTGAGAAAGGCGTTTTCCAGCTGGATGCGGTTTACCGCCAGGGCTTTCTGGATGGCAATTTCTAGTGTTTCGAGTTCAAATGGCCGCAAAATATAATCGCTGGCGCCCAGTTTCATGGCTTCGACAGCGGTTTTGATCTCGCCTTGTGCCGTCACCATGATAAAGGGCAGGCGCTCATATTGTTTGCGGATGGCTTCCAGTAATTGCAAGCCACTCATGCCGGGCATGTGCAAGTCGCTCACCACCAGGTCAATTTGCTGCTGCTGTATGATTTCCAGCGCTTCGCGGCCATTGCCTGCAGACAGCGCGCGGTAGCCCGCCTGGCGCAGGCTGATTTCCAGCAATCTGCGCATATGCGGCTCGTCATCTACGGCCAAAATAGTATGTTGCGGGGTGGACATGGTTATGCAGTCGCTAACGGAAGTGATAAGTTAAATTGTGCGCCTTGCCATGGGCTGGTGCTATAGCTGATTGTACCATCGTGCGCTTCGATGATTTGCTTGACCACGGCCAGTCCGAGGCCAACCCCACCAGCACGCTGGGTGAAAAAAGCTTCAAATAAATGGCTTTGCTGCGCTGGAGGAACCCCTGGGCCATCATCGGCGACGGCAATATGCGCACACTGTGCATCTGCTGACAATTGCAGGCTGATACGTCCGCCTTCCGGCAAAATCTGAATCGCATTCATCAGCAAATTGACCAGCACTTGTGTCATCTGGTCCTGGTCTGCCTCAATGATAGTAGGTTGCGAGGCTTGTAGCGCGAGGCTGATCTGTTTTGCCTGTGCCGGTTTTTGCAGCATGGCGACCACGTGCTGCAAGTGGGCTTGCAGGTCGAGCGGGATTTTATTCGGCAAACGCGGGCGTGCCGCGTCAATGAGGGCGCTGACCAGTTTATTCAGACGTTCGGTTTCTGAAATAATAAACCCGAGTACTTCGCGGCCATCTTCACTGAGCTGCGTTTCCCTTAACAGCACGTCGGCCGATGAGCGCATGATGCCGAGTGGCGTCCTCACTTCATGGCTCATGGCGGCGGCCATTTCACCCACGACCGCTAATTTGGCGGCGCGGGTTAATTGTTGTTCTGACTCAGCCAGGTCGGTCGCCATCTGGGTGAAAGCCTGATGCAGCGATTGCACTTCGGCGGGGCCGCTGGAGGCTGGCGGCCGGGAGCCTGGCTGGCGAAAACGTTGCACATAGCGGGTGAGCGCCTCCAGCGGGCGGCTGATATTTTGGGCGAGGGGCCTTACCAGCAATAGCGAGAACACGAGCGTGACGCCGAGCAAGGCAATGAAAATCATGCCCAGACGGTGTACAGGCGCGACAGCAACATCGTGGTCTTTGTTTAAGTGTATCTGCCAGCCATTGAGAGGCAAGCGGCTGGTAATTGCTGCTTTGGCATGCAGGCTGTGCCTCTGGTCTGACCACAGGTTGGATTGCGCCAGCATGCGTTGTTTGCCATCGACCAGCGCCAGCTCGGTGCTATGTTGCGCAGCGTGGTTGAGCAGGTTTTCAATCACTTGCCAGTTAAAGGTGGCGATCAGTTGCCCCATGGGCTGCAGCGTATTTTGTGAAAAGATCGGCGCCGAGATCATGAGCTGGTGATTGCTGAGGTGATAAATGCTGATGGTTTGGCCATTGTCACGAAACGACATCCAGACCGGCGGCGTATGTAAGGCCTGGCCTATGTTGGCGGGCCGGCTGGAGGCCACAATATGTGCTTGCAAATCTGCCACATCCAGGCTGATATATTGCTCTGCGTAGCTGTGTCGGGTCTCGGCTAAAAAGATGGATAGCCGTTTATCAATGTCACCAATCAGCAGGTCCTGCATGATGGCGAGCTGGCTCCAACTGCGCACGTTCTGCACACGCTCATTCAAGACGCGGTCTACGTGCTCTGCCACCGCGTTACCGGTGGTTTGCAGGTCATGCTGAATTTCAACGCGCAATGCTTGCCTGGCTTGATAAAAGCTCAGCAGGCTCACTAGCAGCGTGGGCAGCAAGCCAGCCAGCAAAAATGCAATTAAAAGCATTTTGCGGATGGTGAGGGGCGAATGAAAGCGCATGAGATGTGAGAAAATACGGGTTAAATGTTTTTTGCCGAAACGGTCATCCATTAGCCATGTCATCGATTAGCCATGTATAGATCAGCGATGTTAAGCAGTCTGCTCAAGGTCACGCTCAGTGTAATCAGCCTGTGTATGCTATGCAAGTCAGTTGTGGCTGAAGAAGCTGACTCGTTCTGGAACGGCTTTCACGTAGGCGGGTATACCAGCATCGATGCGCGTTTGCCGCGGACTGAAGCCGCGCAACTCAAACTCAATGAAGTAAGCATGATCGTGACCTGGGACCAAGGCACCCGCGTCAAATTTTTCAGCGAGCTGGAGCTCGAAAATCCGTTTTCCTATGATCACCATGAAGGCGTCAACACCAAGCAAAGTTATGTCGACCTCGAGCGATTTTACTTTGACTATAACCTGAACGAAAAAGCCAATGTCCGCTTGGGCCGCTTCCTGACCCCGGCCGGCCGCTGGAATCAATTGCATGCGCCACCACTGGTATGGACCGCCAGCCGGCCATTGGTCACTACCCGTTTGTTTCCATCAAGCATTAATGGCGCCATGTTGTTTGGCAGTTTGCCGATCAGCCATATGGATATGGAATATCAGGTATACGCCGAAGCATTGAAAGACCAGCGCCAGGACGGTGATGAAATATTGCATCGTGAGGTGAGGGGCGCGCGTCTCGCATTTAATAATATTCTTGGCTTAAGCGGTAGTAATGCCGGGCTGAATACACTGGGCCTGAATGTCATGAGCTATCAAAAAGATCTTCATGGCTCGCCGACCTACCACTTGTATGGCCTCGACTTTTTGCTGGAGTTTAATCGCTGGGAGTTTAGCGGTGAGGTGTATGAGCGCAAAACGACGGGCGGTGACGATGGCGGCAGTGGCGCTTACCTGCAAAGTGCCTATTCGCTAGGCAGTGAATGGTACTGGATCACACGGCTGGAAACCTTGCATGAAGTGGACAGCAAGAATGCAGACCGTTGGGTATTGGGGTTGACCAAGCGTGTGAAGCCGAACCAGTTGCTGAAGTTTGAGTTTATTGGCGGTAGCGGCGAATACGAAGATGTGCCACGTGGTTTTGTGACCTCTTTTGCGGTGATGTTTTAATGCTGCTCAGTACGACATTAAATATTAGCCGCTGGATTTGCTCGGCCGGCTTAGTCAGCCTGCTGCTGACGGGCACTGCCGTGGCGGTGGAGGATAATCGCGTGATTGCGGTGATCGTGCCTGCACAAGCGGGATTGGCGCCTGACATCCATCCTGATGAGTTAGGGTTGATTTTTTGGCGCAAGAAACTCTATGCCACGCATGGGCAAGCCTTGCATCCGGTGAATTTGCATAGTGAACACCCGTTACGTTTAAAGTTTTCGCAACAAGTGCTGCACAGCACGCCGAGATCACAGGTGAGTTACTGGAACGGCCTCTATTTTCACGGTGTGCAGCCGCCTTATACCGTGCAGTCAGAAGAAGCCATGATCCGTTATGTGGCCGAGACCGATGGTGCGATCGGGTATATTGACGCGTGCCATGTGGATGAGCGCATTAAGCCTTTGTTCTGGCTCACCCCAAGCAAATTGACCTCAGAACTGCCAGTGTTGCGTTGCGACAATAGTAATCAGTGAGTACTCGCTTGTCTGGGAAGCAAATGTTTGCGCTGCTCTTCTTGTAACTCTCTATTTTGTGCCAGCCAGCCAAATTCGGCATGGCAGACTTCTGACTTTAATTCATAAGCCGTCAGCAGTGTACAAAACACATCATCATGGCTAAGCGGGTAGTCCGCATACTGGGAAATTTGCGGCAGTTGATAGTCAAAGTGCTGACCTACCCACACAATCGCTGGTACGTGCGTCTGTTCTTGCGGGGCGATCATATACGGTGCGGCGTGCAGGTATATGCCATGCTCACCAAGCGACTCGCCATGGTCCGAGACATACAACATGGCGGTTTCGCGGTGATCGTCATACTTTTTCAGGAACTGAATCACTTCCGATAAAAAGTAATCGGTATACAAAATAGCATTGTCATACGAGTTGTCAATTTCCTGCTGCGAGCATTCTGACAAGCGGCCGGTTTTGCAAATTGGCGTGAATTTCTTGAATGCATCCGGATAGCGACGATAGTATTCTGGCCCATGATTACCCATCTGGTGCAGCACGATCAGGATGTCACGGTCTTTGTTCTTTTCAATAAACTTGTCCAGTCCGCTCAGCATGCCAATATCACGGCATTCATTGTCGTCACATACCGGGTTGTGTGCTGGTGACTTGAAGTCCTCATAAGGCACACGTAAGGCGACCCCTTTGGAATCGGAGTTATTATCTCGCCATAATACCTTGACGCCTTCGCGGTTGAGTACATCCAGCGCGTTCTCCATATGCAGGGCTTTTTCTTCATCGTAGTGCTTTCTGCTCAGCATGGAAAACATGCATGGGACAGAAACGCCGGTCGACGTGCCACAAGAAGTCACTTGTTTAAAACTCACGACGTTTTCTTTCGCCAACCTTGGGTTAGTGATGCGGGGGTAGCCATTTAATGAAAAACGATCAAAACGCGCAGTTTCGCCAACCACCATAATAATCAGTTCATGATGCTGTTCTGTTTCAACATTGCGCACATCTAATGCTGTTTTTTGTAAGCCGGTGATGTGGTGCGTGAATAGTTTCTGAGAGGTCCACTTAATGAGGGAGTAGTGAAAAAAGGTCGGGTTTGCATACATGCGCACTATTTTATGTTCACGAATAAAGGTCGCGTAATCTGCAGAAAACGGCATGATCACCAGTAACATGCCTAGCATTAACAGGCCAATTTGTTTTAGTCTGACACTGATCGCGTCACGCTGAAAAAAGCGGGCTGGCGTTTTTTTGATCAATATCCATGCTGGAATCACACCTAGCAGCAACATTTTGATCATGAAGCCCCATGACAGCAGCCCCATGACTTCGCGGGCATCGGTTTTGGCCGCATTGTCCAGCATGATGTGGTCAATAATCACGCCAAACTCATCCATATAGAAGGCCGCCCACGCCGCAGAAACCAGGATCACAGGTAATACCCATCGCGCCGACTTGCCGTGACTTAATAGCATTAACCATAGCGTAATACTAAACGTAAAAAACAGGCTGATGCTGATGATAAACCCTGCGTTATGCGCGTTCCAGGGATAAAGCTTGAGCAGGCTTCCAAATAAAGCATGGTTGCCCGTTAGCATTAACCAGAGACTGACACCCCAGATGAGGCAGATTTGCGGGGTAAATAAGCTGCGCGAGATACGTGCGAATGTTGAAGTAAGACTCATGAAAAACGACTCTTGGAGAAAGTGAATACCATTAATAACCAGCCGCACATTAACCAAAGCGAGGTCAGTGTATGCGACAAAAAGTGGGCACCTCTTAATTGTTGTGCCCAGCCTAACGTGAACCCCACCGCCAACCCGGCAATGGCCATTAACAATGCCTTGCGTGGGGCTTGCGGCAACCACAGTAAGCAGAGTGCTGACAACCAGACGCCGCTGGTGGCATGCCCGGCTGGAAAACAATGGCCGGCCTGCATGGCAGGATGGTTGCTGAAGGTTGGTACCCAGGGTGAGGTGCCGCCGTAACGCGCAATGTCCCAGGGGCAAGCGTGTGGCATTTGGTGCTTAAGGCACGAAACCACAACGGCATTCACCAGGGCCAAAATGGTTACCCAGCGTAATGCGTGTATCGTTGATGCAGAAAAGTGCACAGGCAACTTTGTAGATGGCACATAAGCAATCAACAATAGCAATATCCAAAAGACTGTGAGTATAGTTTTGGCATAGCTATGCATGACGGTTTCCAGCAACACATTGTGTTTGAGGGTAAATGCATGCTGATGCATATCGAAGGCGCTGTCGGCAAGCCGGATATCCAGCGATGTGCCATTTGCCAGCCACACAATGATGACCGCGGTGAATAGCCACAGCCACCACAGCCTGATTAATGTTCTGCCAGATATCCAGGGTTCCATAAAGCCAGTTTGTTTGCGTTGAATTGTTGTGTCCCAGGCAAGGGTTTTAATTTGCCAATAAATGGATCACCGACCAGAATATTGTCTTGCAGGAAGGCCGCGTTGACCAGGCTTTCATCGGCTTTAAAGCCATCGAATGACAGGCCGACCATTTCGGCAAAGGTGTAAATAAAGTCTGCGTTGTCATACTGTCGATGCGTTTGTATCCCGGCAAATACCGTGCTGCGGTTAAACCAGTCGGTAGAGTGCCAGACCATGAAGGGGATGCTGTACATGGGCAGTGTAGGCGTGGCCTCGTTTCTACCTTGAAAGGTGTAAGGCGCACTGTCATACACATCTTCGCCATGATCGGAGAAGTAGACTAGCAGGCTATGCTGACGCTTGGCTTTCAGGGTCGAAATTAACTGTGACAATATCCAGTCGTTGTAGCGGACGGCGTTGTCATAACTGTTAATCTGGTCAACTTGCTTGTCATCCAGAGCATGGTTAGGCAGGCCTTGGTCAGACTTGAAGGTGGCAAAGGTTTTTGGGTAGCGATAGTCATATTTCATATGGGTGCCCAGCAGGTGCACCACGATCAACTTCTTCTGATGTGGATCCTCCAGGCTTTTGGCAAAAGGCGTTAACACCTTTTCATCAAAGCTGAACGCATTTTGCTGACGTTGGTTATTCAGAAAGTATTGTCGATCCGCCTGCTTGGCAAAGGTGGTCAGCATGGTGTTACGGCCAGTTAAACTTTGCTGGTTAGTGATCCAGATCGTGAAATAACCCGCCTGCTTCATCATGGCAATCAATGATGGTTTGTTTTTGTAGTCGTCGGGATGCAACTGGTCTGCGAATGTCAGCACCTGCTGCAAGCTTTCAATAGTGTTTGGCCGCGGTGAGTAAACGTTGTCAAACAACACCAGTTCATCCTTGATTTTGGTCAGCTCGGGATTGGTATTTCTCGGGTAGCCATAAAGATTCATGTGCAAGCGGGATGTCGATTCGCCAATGACCAGTACCAGCGTGGTTTGCTCTGGCTTAGGCTGTTCTGTGAGGTGCTTTAATGGTAGTATCTTGCGCATGCTCAGCAAAATACCTTCTACCTCGGCTAGCTGTTTTTGATAGTTGAAATAACCAAATATCAGCTGAAATGGGGCTGTTGCACCAAAGTGCCGGTCTATGCTTTTCGACGCCAGGTGCCAATGACCTTGTAGTGCGTGCTTGACCGGTGAGGTCAGCGCCAACATGATTGCAATGATTGAATAACTCAGCGCCTTGCTGCGACTGAGCTGTGCTGGTTGCAAGGTACGCCAGAGTTGGTAGGGCACCAGCAGATACACCAGGAAAACAGCAGCAAACCACCACACAAAGTAATTCTTCAGATATTCCTGTGATTCTGTCTGGTTAGACTCAAACAGAATCATCATCAGGCTTTGTGTAAGCTCTTGGCGATAGACCAGGAAATAGGCCAGACCTGGTAAGGCCAGGCATGCAATGCCTATGCCAATGAAAGCGCTCAGTGAGCGCATCCGTGTCGGGTTCCACCATAAAGGGATCAGCCACAAGGTGGTGATCAGTGCCGCATCTTTAAAGCCCTCACCGGAGATGGCTCCGGTCATCCATAACAGTAATGGCGTGAGTCCGCTCAATATCAGGAATAGGCCGTAGGCTTTTAAAAATTGATACATAACTTTCTGGGCTCTTAGTTGATCAAACAGTAACGTGGTTGAAAATATGGTGCGAACTAATGCAATTCATATGCCGTTTCTGTAGTGAGCGTGAGTAACTATGCCTAACTTGTTGAATGTAATAGTGAAATTATTTTTATGTCCTACTGAGTGTGCTTTACAAAGTAACTCTATATTAACGCATTATGCAAAAAATGCAGGCTTCATCACGTTTTGATCGTTATGGTTCTGCAAAAAGTGCAGAAATGCAGGACGATTTTTATGTAAGTTCATGATTTTAATGTAGAAAATAATTGGCATGCCACTTGCAGTTAGCTAAGCAAGATTGTTATCGGCGAAAGAAATGACATGCTGCATTCAGAGTCAAATACATCGTTCTATCATGCGTCATCTGCTTATGAGTTGAGAAACTTTGCCCAGGCCAAAAGGTATCAAGTGAATGAGATCACGGGACATTTAGTTGAGCGGGGCGCACCATGCCGCCAAGAGGTGGAGGCGTTTATTGCCGCTGTATTTAAGCAGGTGTACGGTGCCGAGGTGAATCATTTTATGCCGCAGTTGGTGGCATTGCGTGATGCGAACGGCATTTTAATGGCGGCGTTTGGCTTGCGGAACGCGGCGCAAGAGGCATTGTTTCTTGAGCAATACCTGGATGAGCCGATTGAGCAGTTGATGTCACGCCAACTCGATAGAAACATACGCCGCGAAGAAATTACCTGTATCGGCAATCTGGCGGTAGCAAATCCGCGTAATGCCGGGGTGCTGATCGCACATGTGATACAACACAGTTTGAGCATGAATTTGCCGTGGGGCGTGGCGACCGCACATCACAGCCTGCAGAATGGACTGATTAAAGGCGGTGTCGATTTATTTCCGCTGGCCATGGCAAACCCAGAGCGATTAAGTGCCGAGGAGCGTGCAAAATGGGGCAGTTATTACAAGCATACGCCGCAGATCGTGGCGATTCGTGGTGTGGCTGATCCTTTATAGGCGATCCTCATCATGATATTGCAACAGATTCATACGCTGGCAACACAAGCGCCAACCCGGGTCGCCCTGGAGGGGCAATCCGTGCAGCTGACTTATAGCGAATTGGCCGCTGAGCTTGCGCGCTTGTCAGGCGTGTTATCGCATGTGACCAGGCAGGCCAGTGTGGCGCTGGCGCTGGATAATAGTCCGGCCTGGATCATGCTGGATCTGGCCATTTTAGCTGCTGGGTGGACCAATGTGCCGATTCCGGCATTCTTTTCTGCTGCGCAAAAACAGCATGCGATTAAAGATGCCGGTGTCAGCCTGATCATCACCGATACGCAAGGGCCCTGGCAGCAGCTTTACCCTGAGGGTGCGCTGGTGGCTGAATGGCTGGTGGCTGGTCAAGCGGTGGCAGTTTTACGCATCCATGCCCATGATCGTGCCGCAGCAGCCGATAAAATCACCTACACCTCCGGCACGACCGGCGCCCCGAAGGGTGTCTGCCTGTCTGCGCAGGCCATGTGGCAAGTGGCTAGCTCTATCACCACCCTGATCGAACCAGGCACCGCTGATCGCCATTTTTGCGTATTGCCCCTGGCCACGTTGCTGGAAAACGTGGCCGGTGTTTATGCCAGCCTGATTTCCGGGTCGACGGTGGTCGTGTATCCGTGCCAGGCGGTTGGTTTTACCGGTAGCCAGTTCGATATCAGTCGCCTGTATCAAGGCTTGCAAGGCAGCCGTGCGACGACTGCAATCCTGATTCCTGAATTGCTGCGTGCGCTGGTGATGTATTTGCAAGCGGGCCAGGCACCATTGACACAACTGCGGTTTGTGGCCGTTGGGGGCGCCAAGGTGGTGCCCGAGTTGATTCTGCAAGCCCACGCGCTAGGATTGCCTGTGTTTGAAGGCTATGGATTGTCCGAGTGTGCGTCAGTGGTTGCCCTCAATACGCCGCAATCACACAAGCCTGGCAGCATAGGCAAGCCGTTGCCACATGTGCAATTACGCGTGGATCTGACGGGCGAGCTTTGGGTAAAGGGCGCTTTGTATCATGGCTATACCCAGCCCGCGGGCGGCATTACCGCGCCGTTGCTGGACGAAGAGGGCTTTCTTGCCACCGGTGACCTGGCTTATCAGGATGCGGATGGGTATGTCTATTTGTCCGGCCGCAAAAAAAATATGTTTATTACCTCGTTTGGGCGCAATGTGTCGCCTGAGTGGGTGGAGAGTACATTGATACACCAGCCAGCATTGCTGCAGGTGTGTGTGTTTGGAGAAGCGAGGCCGTTTAATGTGGCGA